>ERZ1669250.468-NODE-468-length-18340-cov-3.919552_pt1 | contig 18340 bp, 13 predicted proteins | sample MGYA00579295_ERZ1669250 | MGnify/ENA primary metagenome ERZ1669250 (study PRJEB41166, sample SAMN08046056) | hot springs metagenome | biome: hot spring; feature: acid hot spring; material: thermophilic sediment; isolation source: thermophilic sediment from acid...
CCCGCAGGCCCCCTACGCGCCAAAGCGGTAGTGCTTGGGCCGCTATAAAACCTTTAATTAATCAAGATGTCTGGTATGATGTCCAATAACTCTTTCACGGAGCCTCTAAAATAAAATAGATGAGAGACATTAATTGGATCATCCGCAGCTCCAAAATTTCTAATAAACTGCAGGCTATGCGATAGCATTAAAGCGGTCGTGACTTCATCGTAATCTGGGCTCAGAACGAATACTAAAAACGGCTTAAAGTCCGCAAGTAAATAATCTATATTCCAAAACAATTTTTTTTCATGACGAAAATGCCTAGTTAACCTAGGCTTTAGCCGACCCTTAGCGCTACCAACATAAATATATAAACCGGGTTCTAAGAAAAAATCCTGGCCGCTGCGAACTCTAATTTCAATCGCGCGTTGCACGTTAATTATCAGCAAGTAAGTAGATCCAGGCAATTCTACACCACTTTTAGGCACTAGAATAAACGAATTTTTTTACTTGCCAACCAAAAACGGTATAAGCGCCGATAACCTACTTGGGTAAGCACGCCACAAAATTTGGCTTTCAACACTAAATCATTCAATATAAAAGTCGTCATATTCTCCTGAAAAATTCTTCCAACTAACTTCAATATTTGAGACGCGCGCAAGCCTGGGGCCAGTTGATACTTCGTCAATAAACTTTGCAATAGACTCCCGTTCGCCTTCCACGTAAATAGTCAACGATCCATCATCCTCATTCCTCGCAAAGCCGTTTAAAGATAAACGCTTTGCTTTACTCTCTGCAAAGAACCTGAAGCCCACGCCTTGCACTATGCCGTGTAACTTTATAAAGGCTGCAGCATTCAAACGGTTTCCACCAAATTACCGTTTAACGCCGAAGTTACATAATTTTGGTCGGGTCCCCCAATTAAGGCCTCCTTAACCCCGTCTAGTAAAGTCTTCACCGGAATAACTTGTATCGCCCTCTTTTTTAGTACCTCTTGTATACCTATATCGCCAAAGTGATCATAGTTATATTGCGGAATTATGAGTTTCTTAGCATACCTATCTCTTAATGCCGCCTCCACTTTTCCACTACCCCTATAGTCTAGGCCACCTACCGGCCAAACTTCGCCTTTTGCGGTCAACGCACCAGTTATCACGACCGAGGGATCTACAGGCACATTTATCAGCGCCGATACCATGGCAATACCTATCGCTAAGCCCGCTGAAGGACCTGATACTGGTGGGACGGTTGCACCGAAGCCTATAGGCTGTTTTTCCATCCCCTTCGCGGGTGTGACGAGTTCTACGTAAATGTCATAATTCTTGTAGCGCCAAGAAGATATAGAATTAAGGTAAATGAAAGCGTCCTCCGCACTAGCTCTGATACTTTCACCTGCTTCACTACCTATTACGTAAACCTTTCCGCTACCATTGGGATTTATCAAGACCTCAATAACGCTGACTAGCCCGCTTTGAGCGCTTTCGCCAAGAGCGACTAAGCCGTAAGACCTACCAACCTCTGCCTTTTCAGCTCTTACAGTAGATTCTATCATTTCCCTAGCTTCTTGAACCCCTTCCTCTTCCACGTTTTCTAATGCTTTTTCAAAGTGGTAGAGGCGCAAAGGATAATTAGATGGAGCTATCGACTCAAGGCGCGCCAAATTACTCTCGTTAGCTTCAAAGCCTAGCACGTCGGAAGCCCTCTTCAAATCGACGGCGAAAATTTGCTTAACATTACCAAGCGCGACTTCGTCGCCCCTCTTTGCCTCAGTAACCAATTCAGATATTGCCTCTAATTCTTTAGCCCTTAGCCTGTTCGCATCATTAATAGTATCTTCGATCTTCCTAGGAGATAAAGTTTTCTTTTCAAATACGTCCAATATCTGATCAACCGTAAGGTTAGGCGCTAGGGCATCTTTATATCCGCGTAAGTGTATTTCCACGATTTCGCGCTTTTCTTCTCTATTTCTTGGATATGGGAATTCAAAATGCTTAGTAAACCGTTCAAGTAGCGCCGGATCAAGCACATCCATCCGGTTGGTTGTCCCAATTACCACTACTCCCGTAAGCGGGACAAACCCATCCATTTCAGTTAAGAGTTGAGACACGATTCTGTCCATAACCGGGTCATGAGTTCCCCTCTTTGGAGCGACCGAATCCATTTCATCAAAGAATATTATTGAAGGGGCGTTTTTACGCGCGTCATCAAATATGTCCCTTATGGTCTTTTCTGGATCACCATACATGCCCTGTATGATGGAAGGACCGCTTATATTGTAAAACCAAACATCATTTTCTCCCGCAAGCGCCTTTGCCATAAGAGTTTTTCCAGTGCCCGGAGGACCGTAAAATAAGTACCCCTTAGGGGGTATATAATTGGCTTTCATCGCCAAATCTGGATTCAGTGCCAACCCTATCTCCTTCATTATTTCATCCTTAACCCCGTGAAGGCCACCGACGTTGTTATACCTTTCTTTTGGCCTGACCTTTACAACCGCTTTTTTAGCAGCCTCAGTTTTTTCTGTGCTAGTATAGGACTTTATCTTGCGTGCTGCAACGCGGAAATCTTCCAAAGTAATTAAAGTAGATAAAGAAGGTATTTGCTTATCACTATTCTTATTCTTAAGCTTCTCCAAGAAGCCCTCTTGTATTGGGGCTGACTTCGAATTGACCACTACCTGAAAAGCATTTACGATATCCGCAGGCGTAATCGCGCTTATGCCAAGAGCCCTCATAGATTCTTCCAGCGTATTTACAATAGCTACTGACGCTAAAGTTATACCATATTTTTTAGCTTCCTTATCCGCAATCTTAATCAAGACATCTTTACTCATCGCACTATCCAGATCTATAACGCCCACGATACCCCTTCTCCTAAGGGTCTCAGTTAAAGATTCATATTCGTTAGTTGCAATCAGCATAACAGTCCTGTAATTTCTCTTTTGAAGCTCATCAAATTTTTCTAGTAAAACCGTTTGGACCCTCGTCTCTTCCATACCTACTTCGGAAGATGACTGGAATTTTTTTCCGAAAGCCTGGAACTCATCTATAAAAACAACGCTTGCTTGAAGAAACGCGGCATCAAAAAACTGACTCAGCCTTTGTGCACTACTACCGTACCACATACTATAAACTTCTTGGGGTCTAAGAGTCGGATAATTGATTATAAGGCCTTCTTTAAGCCCCTCTTCGAACGCTTCCCTTTGCACAGCCTCGCAGAAATAACTCTTACCCGAGCCAGATTCTCCCTTTACTATAAATATTTTAGGAGGCGGTAGCGGAGAGGCATTTCTAAGTTCCCTATTTCTAAATACGTGGTAATGAACCCCAACCATGACCTTCGCTAATTCGCTCTCCCTACCGATTACGTCTTCGCTTCTTACGGTAGGAAAATCTGGCCTTTTTCTAATCTTCTTAGCCCTAGCCTCTACCATTTTCTTTCTTTCTTCTGGACTTTTTTGAAGGAACCTGTAAAACCTGTACTGCCACGATGTAATATAAAGTAAGGGCGCAAAGATTTGCCTAGCTAATTTCCTTTTATACCACCAAGTCCTTTCAAACTCTTCCTCGTCTTCTTCATAATCTGCTTGGCTCAAAAAGCATCACCTTCAAGTTATCCTCACCCCTAAAAGTCCCATACTCCAATAAGCGACCAAAACAGTAAGTATTAACAATAGAATCACGCCTGCCCACCTTTTCTTGCTTCCTTCTTGGGCTTTACTTTTCCAGTACGTATCAGCTAATGCAAAAGCATCAATATACGAAATAAAAAGTAAAAAGACAAGAAATACTGCTACAGAAACAATCGACGGGAATTTGAACGAAAACAGCGACGACGTTACTTTGGAATCACCCAATTCTATAACAGTTGACGTAAAACGATAAGCCGTATAATTAGCGCCGTAATTCTCGGTAAAAATGGGCAAAAACCAAATACCGCTGGCCAAAGGCACTGGCGTAGCAGCTAGGTGAGTGTACGCGGTATAGTTTTGGGTAACTATTCCGTATTGGAGCATAAATGGACCTTTCGATATAAATGTCACGCTTAAATTATACGTACCGGGCCCTCCAGGTATCATGACGACCAGGCTACTATTAAGGTACTGCGGGTATTCGGCTATTATGTGCAGATCGTAAGTACTCGTAATATTATACGGCGTGACATTAGCTCCCATGTCGTAAACCGGAGGGGCAACAAACAATGCAACGTAATCGCCGTGATTTAATTTTATTGCCTGAAAGCTTATACTAACAGCCTTTAAGCTAGAGAAAACGTTTGGTTCTGGTGTAGAGGAAGCCAAAGCAAGGCCTTCCTGAGAAGCCAGAAACAATATTATTAACAACGCTAGAAAGGCTTGTGCCTTCGTCTTTACTCTAATAATTAAAAAAAATATTACTTAAGCTTATGCTTGACCCATCATTCCTTGTCAGGAAAAGGGTCCCAGTTGAGGTCGGTGTCTTCCCTCATGCCTTTCTTCGTTACACCGTCAAGCAATATGCGTTGCTCATAAGCTGCAACGTTCTTCCTAGTAGAGACCACTGCGTCAGGATTTACGGAAACACTGTCTATGCCTTGCTCTACCAAGAATTTGGTAAATTCTGGATACACGCTGGGCGCTTGTCCGCAAACGCTTACGGTCTTACCGTAGTGGTGGGCGACCTTGATTAGCTGCTTCACTGCCCTAAGCACCGCCAAGTTTCTTTCATCAAAAATTGCACCGACAGTACCGTTGTCTCTATCAGTACCGAGTATCAACATAGTCAAATCATTAGATCCCACGCTGAAGCCGTCCACGTACTGCGCAAATTTGTCCGCTAAAATTATATTGCTAGGAATTTCTGCCATAAGCCATACCTTAAAGTCAGGGCCGCGTTTAAGGCCCTCAGCGTCCATGATTTCTACTACCTTTCTTAGCTCATCTACAGTCCTAGTGAATGGAATCATAACCCATAGGTTTTTGAGACCATATTCTTCTCTAACTTTCTTTACCGCTTGTACTTCTAATTTGAATCCTTCGATGTACTTAGGATCGTAGTACCTACTAGCGCCCCTCCAACCCAGCAACGGAGAAGGCTCCTGAGGTTCAAATTCCTCGCCGCCCTTAAGGTCTCTGTACTCAGACGTCTTGAAGTCAGAAAACCTTAGTACTACTGGTCTAGGGTTAAACGCTTGCGCTACCTGCCTGAAGCCCTCAGCCAAACCGTTAACGACTTTTTCTGGATGCCCCGTCTTGATTAAGTAAAGCGGGTGCTCGCCGATTGAAGAAGCCCATATGAACTCCTCCCTCATCAGGCCCACTCCGTCAGCTGGAAGCTTTGATACTTTATCGGCAAGTTCTGGTTCTCCTAGATTCACGTAAACCTTAGTACCAGTTACGGGATAACTTTCTACGGCGACGGCCGCCCCTTGGGCGGGAGAAGCCGCGGGCGCGGGCTTCGTTGCCTCTTCCATGATTCCGCTATAAACAACTCCGTTTGTAGCGTCAACGGTTACCTCGTCAGCAGTCTTAATCGTCTCAGTGGCAGCTGAACCCCTACTTGCGGTACCAACGATGCATGGGATACCTAATTCCCTCGACACGATGGCTGCATGGCACGTCATGCCACCGCTATTAGTTATTATGGCTTTAGCTTTTCTCATAGCGGGTACCCAATCAGGCGCGGTCATCTCAGTAATCAGAATCTCTCCGTCCTTGAACTCGTCGATGTGTTTAACGTCAAGTATGACGTGGGCTTTTCCAGCCGCAATACCTGGAGATGCAGGCAAGCCCCTCACCAATACCTTTCTTTCGCCTTCTTCTCTGGATGTGCCTGCAGCAACCGCGGCCTCTTCCTTAGCCGCAGTAGTCTTCGAAGACCAAACGGTTTCAGGTCTTGCTTGCACTATGAATAATTTATTTGTCCGCTCGTCAAGCGCCCACTCTATATCCATTGGTTTACCGTAATGCTTTTCGATAGCAATTCCGTACGATGCAAGAGTTTTTATTTGATCGTCTGAAAGAGCGGCCTTATCTTGAAGTTCTACTGGAACTTCCTGTTCGACGGTCCCCCCGTTGGGAAGCCTAAGAAGCTGTTTTGTCTTCTTGTTTATATTTTTCTTTATAATCTCCATGTCGCTTTTTCTGACGTAATACTCATCTGGCGTTACAGTACCCTGGACTATGAATTCCCCGAGCCCATAAGAGGCTTCTATAAGAACAACCGACCTATCCCCATTGCTTACATCAAGAGTAAACATAACTCCTGAAGTTTTAGAAAATACCATTAACTGTACAGCTGCGGCAAGCGAGACAGCACTCAAAGAGAACCCTTTCTGAGCGCGGTAAAATATAGCGCGGTCGGTAAACAGGCTCGCGTAGCATTCCTTCAATTTTTGCAGTACTTCTTGCTCACCCTTAACGTTAAGGTAGGTCTCCTGTTGGCCTGCAAAGCTCGCGTCCGGCAGATCCTCAGCAGTAGCCGATGACCTAACTGCAACGTAAGCATCATCTAATCCAGCTATCTGACTAAGCTTCTTATAAGCTTCCGTCACTTGAGACGCAAGGTCCTGTGGAAGCTGAGCATCGACTATTAACTTTCTTATAGTTGCACCAACTTTTTGCAGGCTATCAGTATCATTAGGGTCCTTAAGCTGGGCCATTGCATCATCAATTTTTTCATTTAATTTATTATAATCCAAGAAATAACGGTACGCCTTAGCGGTAGTCGAAAAACCATACGGGACGGGGACGCCAGCAGACTGTAATTCCCTGGTCATCTCCCCAAGATTAGCCGACTTTCCTCCAACTATGGGTACGTCCTCCTTACCAAGCTCGTCGAACCAAAGCAGAAGAGCTTCTTTTTTATCAGTCATTACGGATCAACAATACTTAACGTAGCGCATAAAAGGATATCTAAACGGGCGTTAACGTCGTTTTCACTAGAAGAAAAAGGGAAGAAATTCATTAAATCATATTCTTCAAATAACGGGAACAAACCCAAAAGGGTTAAACAGTACTAAATCTAAGTATTAAAAATTGAAATGGATGGGTTCAGCTCCTGGAAGAGCCGATTTATTAAATACACATCAGGATTATAAGGGTCTACCCGTCGTTTCTGCCGCTCTAAGTCTAAGAACAAGAATTTACGCGGAAATAAACTCTACCGGCTTATACAAAATAAAGTCGCTTGCACTCGACTTGGAGGATGAATTTCCCCCGCCTAAAGTAGGCGACAAAATGCAGTTAAAGGGAAAGGGATGGTTCGGAGATTATTTTAGAGCCGTATCCCAAGTTCTCCTTACTCCTCGGTTACACGATGAATCGCTAGGGTTTAGCGCCACCGTATACTCGGAGGTACCAGTTTCCTCCGGCCTCGCTAGCAGCGCAGCCATAGAAGTGGCTTTCGCCTCATTATTAAATAGAATCTACTCGCTCGGGCTAGATAGAAAAGGTTTAGCGGAATCTGCCTATCAAGCCGAAAGAAACGTTATGGGAATACCCTGCGGAAGACTGGATCAATACGGAAGTGCCTTAGGAGGTATAGCAATCATAGAGAATAAACCGCCTTATCGCTCTCAAAGCATTAGTGGCCAGGGAATAAATTTAATAGTCGTAGATAGCGGAATTAAGCACTCAACCGGGTTAATACATCCTTTAAGGCAAAAAGAGATGCAAACGGCATTAGAAGAGCTCATTCAAGCAGGAGCTCAATTGCCAGAAAAGTACTATCAGGTAAATTGGGAAACTTTAAGCGAAGACTACCTAACAAAATATTTTGCTTCGTTATCTGAAATCTCAAAAAAAAGGATATTATTCACGTTGAGAATGCAAAAGTCTACTGAAATTGCCTTATCAGTTCTAAAAGGTAATCAGGTGTTACCAAATCCGCCGCCAGGTCTAGAAACAAGCGGAAAAAACAAGATAGAAAGGCTCGGAAAGGTAATGCATTATCAACACGAATTACTCAGAGATTATTATGACGTGAGTACGCCGGAACTAGAGAGAATACGCCAGGCCATGGAATCAAGCGGAGCAATTGGAGTTAAAATTTCTGGATCCGGAATGGGCGGTTCTTTAATAGGTTTACTCCCACCCGGCACGAATGGAAAGATTGTCATAGATTCTGCTTTGGCCTTAGGGGCAAAAGCTGGATGGATAACGAGAATTGCTGGTGGAGAAATCTCCAGGGGCACAGAAAAAATTTTTAACTCTAACGGGGAAGGGGTAAAGTCCGAGGGGGAAGGGATGGATGGCCCCTTAGGATTATAAATAATGTTATGCGGTAGCGGTAGGGTGGGCACGCCCGAATTGGCGCGCTGATCTACTTTGCCCGCGCGGTATGCGTGCGGGTAAGCCTAGACCGTTGAAGCGGGAAGTTTTACCCGTGAGGGCGGGGGTAGTTCACATAAACCATGAATGCATCGAGGCCCAGCAACGATCGATATATAATAACCGTATCTGAATCTTACCCGCAAGGCGTATAAACTCAATAAATATCATCAAGGTTTTGTCGGTGTTAAGAACGTTAACCCCCTTCGCGCCAGATATAAGATTATATGGGTCATATCTGGATAGCGAAAATCCGATTACCAAATTAATTCTATTTAATGCATTAAACCAGAATAATCTTAAGGGTGATACGTGAAATGGAAACGTTATGCGCGGTAGATGTGCATTGCCATTTAGACGACCCGCTCTTTGATAACGATATAGAATCCGTTATAAGCGACGCAAGAAACAAGGGTATCAAAAACTTTGTAATCTCCGCTATGCTTGACTTGGGAATTGAAAGGGCCTTAATGTTAGCCTCGAAATACCCCTGGATTTACCTTTCTTTGGGAGTACAACCACAATACGTAACTGATAATAACTGGAAGGACTTGGTAAACCAATTCCACGAGAAACTGAGTTCAAAGTTCATAGCAGTAGGTGAGGTAGGTCTGGATAGGGGAAGGGAGGGGGGCGAAATAACCGCCCAAGAAAAATTTTTTAGGGAAGCGCTTAGAACAGCTTCATCAAAGAAATTGCCAGTCGTAGTTCATAGCCGGGGGGCCGGTAGAAACGCCTTGTCCATAATTTACGAGGAGAAAGCAAGCGTCCCAGTAATCATGCACGCCTACGATGGAAGAGTTTCATCTGCGGTAGACGCCGTCAAGCATAACGTATTTTTCTCGATTCCTCCCTCTATTATTAGAAGCGAGCAAAAGCTGCGCCTAGTCCACGCTTTGCCCTTAAATTCAATGCTACTGGAATCAGATGCGCCCGCGCTGGGACCTAACGCGAACGAAAGAAATGTCCCATCAAACGTGTTAATAACCGCCAATGTTATAGCGAAAGAAAAAAGGGTAGGCCTTGAAAACGCAATAAACACCATGACGGAAAATGCTCAAAAAATTTTTAATGTAAATTTCTGCTCTAAATAACTTGCCTTTCAATGATATAGCTTTTATACGGCATAGCGTCGCCCTCATCGGTTAACCTGTAGAGCGTTATTTTCTGTTTGTAACGAAGCGCGCCTTCATAATGCTCAAGCCAACCTTTCTCTACAACTTCTAATTCTTTATATTTTTCTTCAGATTGTGCGGATTCCAAATCCAGACCAAATATTCTATTGCCCGTAAGAACTTAAGCAATTCGCTGGACGTAAGAAGACCCTTAAACTAACTGCACTTTTGACGCATCACCATCTTTGGTAACCAATAATACGCGGTCAGCCGCGCTCTCTAACTCCTTTTCGTGCGATACCAAAATGACCTGCTTAGCGTCAAGCGCGTTAATTAAATCCCTAAATTTTGAAAGTTGCTCCGAACTAAAACCGTCCGTTGGCTCATCAAGAATAACGAGATCTATAGATAGGCCAGCTACTTCTCTGGATACTTCATTAAGGGCGAGCCTATAGGCCAAAGCTATCGAGCTCCGCTCGCCCCCGCTCGGCCCTTCTTCGACATCCATGTCTATACCACCGTGCTCAATAATCGGTGAAAACTCTTCGTCGATCATGACCTTTTTCTGGGAATCTGAAATCAAAGTCGAAAAGAAGCTAGAAAATCTATCTTCGAATTCTTGGTTAAGTTTAGCCAGTACTTCCTGTTCTATTACCCGCAAAAGCGGGATAAATTCATCCTTAATCCAATTGCCTACCGACGCAATAACCTTTGAGCTTTCTCTTGCCTTCCTTTTATCTTCTACTTCTCTCGAGACGTACGCCAATTCCTGTTCGAAGGAATTTTTTTGCGTAATTAATGATTGATAAAGGCTGTTAACGTTCGTATATTTTTCGTTGGATTCGCTATAGCGACCTTCAGCCACCTTGTATTCGTTGTAAATTCCTTCGCGTTGCTTCAAAAGCAAATCTAGCCGGGATTGATATTCTCTAAGCTCAGCGCCTTCGCGCTCAATTTGTTCATTTAATTCAGATATTTCGCGCTCAATTTCACCTAATGCGCTTTCTAAGTCAGCCTTACGACTAATTAACTGCTCTCTTGCCCTGGCCTTTGCCTGTGCTTCAACAGACAACTTAAGTTCTTGCCTTAGATTCGACTGGCTCGCCCTCATAAACTCAATCCTTTGCTTAATCATGCCAACAAGTTCATCGGCAAGCGCAAGGGGATTGCCTTGAACCTCCTGTATCTCCTCACTCAATAATTGGGTTAAAGCTTTAAGCGCGCCCTCAAACTCGTGAAGTCTTTGCGAGTAAGTTTTTTGCTGTTCATCAAGTTCTGAGGATTTTTTAAATTCTGCGCGCAGCTGGGTCACCTTCTTACTTAAAGCTGGTATTTCAACTTCTAGCTGAGACAGTTCGTTGGCTGGTTTTTCGCGCAACCCCCGTACCAGTTCAGCTGAGGCTTGCCTGCCGCAACAAGGGCATTTGCCCTGCTTTTCCATATCATCGTAAGTCGATAATAGCTCGGTCAACTGTTTTTTTCTAGTCATCGACATAGAAAGCCTCCCCACGTAGTCATTAAGCTCGGTTTCAACTACAGAGGACGACCTGTGTTCGGCCACCGATAATTCCTGCAGGTCTCTCTTCAAATCTTCGCATTTTTTTTTGGCATCCTGCACGTGAATCATTTTTGCATTTTCGGCTTCTATTTGCAATGCAAGTGAATTGATCTCGACCTCAATATCGGATGGAAGCTTGTACGAAGGAATTGGTTTCGACAACTCAGTTTCGATAGCTTTTAGCTTAGAAGAATATTTATCGCGTTCCGAGAGCTTCGAAGAGAGGCGGGTTTTACTTTCCTGAATTCTTTTCTCTAAATTTTCTTCCTGCCTTTTCAAGTCTGAAATGCTCGAATCCATCGCGCTCAGCCTAGAGGACTGCGTCTTATATTCAGTCCACGCCTGTTCCTTTTCTTCCATTGCCGAGGCTGCCTGGGCCTCTACTCCATTTATTTTAGGGATTAACTTTTCGAGCTCGCCCTGTAGCTCGTTCATTTTTGCTTCTTTTTCGCTCAGATCGATAGAGTAGCTTTCGAATTTTTGCGCTTCACCAAAAAGGTAAGCGTAGAGCTTCTGCGAGTTCGTTATAGCCCGCCTATACTTTTCGGTGTTAAACGCCGCCCCAACGGCATTAGTACGAATTTCTTTGTCGCTAAGTATTGCCTTTAGTTTTTCCTGAGATGTGTAGAAGGCGTATTCCCATATGGGCAACCTCCTTGCCCGTTCGGACGCCCTTATACCTAACGCTTCCATAACCTTTTCATTCAACTGAGAGGCAGAAAGAGGCAATAGGTTTCCGTTTTCTTCCCAGTAGCCTTTTGCCGTCCTAACTTTATCTCCGGTTCTACGTAGTTCCCTGTGAACTGCGCATTGCCTATCCCCGATTTTAAAATTTAGTACTACTTTACCTTCATTTTCACCGTACCGTAATAAGCTCCTCGGATCGCCTACCCCGAATAAAGCAAATTGAATTGCCTTTAAAACTGAGCTCTTCCCGCTCCCAACATCACCCTCTATTAAGGTTACTCCCTCATCAAAATTCGCCGTTGTAAACGTATGACTACGTATATTTTCTAGGTGAATCGATTCTATTATCAATTAGATCGCCTTAACTTTTTCGATCTTAAAATATCTTCCAGTATCAGCTCGGCTTCTTTTATCAACCTGTCTTCGTAATCCGAGTCAGTTTCCCCTTCCATTTTCTCTCTAGACAATATATCTAGTAGCGCTTTAGCAACGTCCGGCTTAATCTGGCCCTTCAAGTTTTGCTTCATAATTTCCTCCTCTAATTGAGATGCGGAGCCAGCCCTGAGGATCTTACGCTCAGGCCCCGAAAGGTCGCCGCGATTAATCATAACGTCAATCGCCCCAGCCTTAGTATAAGCATTCCTCAAATAAACAGATGATATATCGGCAACTCTACCGGAAGATAAATGCCCTCCTAATCTAATCAGCACTACTTTTCCCGAATAATCCTTGCTTGGCTCTAATTTTTTCATGTAATCTTCAGAGGAAAGCCCATCTGCATTCCTGCTTACTACTTCTAATGCTACAGGCGAGTTTTTTATTGGTTCAACGTTCACGCTTTCTCCCATGTTAACCATAAGAAATCCACCCCCATTAATGGAGTAATCTTGCAGGTCTTCTACGCCCCATCCCGCAAACAGCATTCCCGGATACGCTATTACGCCGTACCCTTCCACATCCCTAATGATTTGCTGGTGGACATGCCCTCCTGCATAATAACCTAAGCCTTTGGGAAAATATGAAAGCGGAATTGCCTCCATTTTAGCAAATCTTCCGGCCCTAAATTCCTCAATCGCGCTATGGAATACGAAGATCTTTTTTCCGGGTTCTTTTTCAATGGTGCCTCTCTCAAGTAGCGCATAGTATTCTTTTTCTCTACCCTCCCTAAGCCCTGGCATACCGTAAATTTTTACACCATTAGGTCCTATGACCGGCTCTAAACCCATTAAGTCGCCAGAATGAACCGGCCTGTAAACGTTTATCAATAATCCGGCGCCTTCCAAAACTTCTATCATTGATGAGTGAGTAGGAGAGTTGTCATGACTACCGTGAACTTCATAAACTGGGATTCCAGCCTCTTTAAGTCTTTTTAATTCATGCGCCACCGCGGTAGCTGCAGACATCGATGGAACGTTGCTATCAAAAAGGTCACCACTAAAAATTAGAAAATCTACGCGGTCTCTTATACATGCGTCTACGAGATCGCTTAAAGCCTTTTTTTCGCCTTCTTTCATAAAAATCCTTTCTTGAGCCCCTATGTGGGCGTCTGCTGCGTGAGCAAATGCAACCGTTTCCATGAATTAACTTTATAACCGAGTTAAAGCTTTTTCTAGTCAGATTAACGCAATCCTTCATCATGCCTTAAGGTACCTCACCACAAAAGTTGGCGCATTTTAGGCTCGCTTGGCAATAAGACCGTGGTGCTCTGCCCTCTAAAGCTAAGGGCTCTATTGAGCAATCTAAAAAGTTATTTAAGGTATTAGGCCAAAACCATTTCGGCGGAATGCATAAGCATTATAAATTCCAGGCTAGAAGCATTCATACCCAAAAAAGCTAGACAATACTAAATTTCTCCATTCAATAATTCGAGGATCGCTTAAAGATTCGCTATAGATTTCGCGAAGGATCCGCTTTTACTGGCCGAACTTTGATCATAAAAACGAGAGAGAGTGAAAAATCCATGAGAATTCTTCTGCAAAGCACCTCAAAAATAAACTTTTAAATGCCAACTGCCATGGCTTATGGATTTTTCAAACACACTAAGATACGTAGAAGAAAGACAAAATGATGATGGAGGATTTTTCTTTGCCAGGCAGGCCGGTTATTCGACGGTCGAAGACACGTATTTCGCGATTAGCATAATAAAGGCAATTGGAGAAAACGTACCTAGACAAGACAAAGTGATCAACTTTATTAAATCTTTTCAAAGTGATGATGGATCTTTTTCGAGCATCCAGGTGGCTAACTACATAATTAAATCCCTTACTCTATTAGGGGAAGAATTCTACGTAAGCCCAAGGTTCGCATCTTGGCTACTGAACTTTCAAAAGAATAATTTCTGGCTTTCCGCGAAAAATGAGTTATCGCTTGAAGCTTTTGAAGCCGCTTCTAGCGTTTTACGCGCCACTGGTTTAATTAAAAATGTAGATAAAGAATTTTTATTAAGCGCCCTTCTTTCCTTCAAGAGGCCTGATGGAGGGTTTGGTATATCACAATCAACGCTATCAAATACGTATTTAGCTGTTAAGTCGCTCAGAAACTTAGGGCAAAGTATCGATGGAGCCTCGAGAGATTTTATATCGTCCTGCGAATTAAAGGGCATAGGGTTTACGGAGGTACCTAGGACATTTCCTCCAACAATATTTGACCTATTTCATGGGTTTTGGCTAGCTAACGCTACGAAATATGAGCTAGACAAAAAAGGTATAGAGGATTTCTTGATTGGGTTCATGAATATTAATGGAGGATTTAGGCCTTTTCCACAAATGGGAATTTCCACTTTAGAGCATACTTACTACGCTATAGGGTCGTTGGCAATACTCGAAAATTGGAAAAACGCCGAATTATTCGCCTAGGGTAAAGAACCGAATAAAACTCTTGTTTAAAAAGCTAATTTAGGCCTATCCCTTTGCTCCGCCTTAACTAATGAATCAAACAAAGGCACTTTAATCGGCACCGCCATCCTCAGAAACGAACTGGTTACGATACCTTCTCCAAGATCGAGGCTCGCTATTTCCTGTTCCTCGTTAGATAAATCCTGCGCCGAAGAATTCACTAAGGCATCCCTTTCGCTTTTAGCTTCGTTGCCTAGAATTATTTTAGTGTTCATATTAGCAATTAGCTCCTTCTGAATTAATGATGGAAGCTGGGTAATTGCTATCAACCCTACCTTAAATTTACGACCCTCTCTCGCTACTTCCTTTAGTACGTTAGGCTCAACTCCTTCGCTTAAAACCCTTGCTGCTTCCTCGATTATTATTGCAACAGGAGGAATAGAATCTAAGAGCCCTTCTGCCTTAGCCCTTTGATGCTTTTTCATGATTAAATCGGCTACTATATTCGATATTAACAACTCTGTACCCTCTTCTAGAGAAGAAGTATCAACCACAACAACCTTCCTATCGTCTAAATATTTAATTATGCTGTTAATTGTTTCTTCGCCCAAATCGGTGGAAAAGGGCCCGCTACCCTCATCATTGTCGCCAAGGCCTAGCAACAGTCTCATCTTCCTCCTAAGGACAGCAATTGTTGCTGGCTTAACCCCCTCAACGGATTCTTGCGAGTCACTAAGTAATTCTTCAATCCATTTTTGCTTAAATTGCCTGAAAATTGATTCTAACCCCTCACGTTGTGCTTCAGTAAATTCGCTAACCCCTGAGAAGTGATCGGGAAGCAAGGACCTCACGTTTATCTTCAGGGAGATGCCTCCTGGCGGAGGGTTAGGGGATAAAAGCACAGCTTTTTCACCTAAAAGCCTTAATCCTTTCTCGTGAAATCCCCAATATTCCCCGTGCGGATCTATTACGAATGCGCCCGCCTTGCCCTCATTTGCAATGGACCAAAGCATAACTTTGACCAGATTACTTTTACCCTTTCCAGTACTGGCTGCAATAAGTACATGGTGAGGGATTAGTTTATCGGTAGGTAACTTAATGTCGATATCCATAACGCGAGAACCGTTCCTAAGTTTTCCCAAATAAGTACCATCGCCCTGAAGAAAGTAGAGGTCGCTCGTCCTTACTTCTCTTACGCCTTCCCACCAAGAAGGCATTGATTTTGGGCCAAGAATCTGAGTACCGGACCCTTCTTCCCTGATTTCGATCAGGGGTTTTAACAGACCCTTAGTAAAATAGCTAATTTTTTCATCCATATCATAGATGGAGAGGGGCGGCCCCTCCTCTTCTCTCACGTAACCCTGAGCCATATCTATGGCATTTTGGGGCAACGTCGACGAGTGAACCAGGTCATAAACCTTGAACAAAACTTTTTTTCCAGCTTTTTCATACACGAGTAATTGCCCTATTTCAAGTTGCTTCCCGCTGTCCTTTCTTAGTATAACCTCGCCAAATCTACCTCCCGCAATTAGCCCAACTTCGTCGTTTGTCAATCTAACCACTCAAAGGGCGCTTATCGCATTTAAAATATCGTGGGTACTTATGGCTCTTTCCTGCCTAATTATCTCCTGACTTACTTCCCGCGGTAACTTAGAAAGGAAATAATTTTTGAAGCGTTCGGCTTCGTGATGCCCTATCCTAGCCCGTCTATCAACGTCAATCAAACCATGGGGATAACCTGGCAAGTGCGGGTCAAGCGAGTCAGAAAATAAGGCTGAAAATAAGGATTGATAATCTCCTTTACCATGCTTCGAAACCTCCACCGCGTAGGGCGCCATCGCCTTCCTATGAAATTTTACAACGTAAAGGTAGGATTCCCTAGACGGGATTTCTCCTACCCTTGCGTACCACTCACCATTTTTACTTATAATCGGACTAGGCAAAACACCTGGATCTAACAACCCTGCCGTCTTAGCAAACCCAGCTAGCATCAGGCCCTTTTCATCGGCCAGCTTACTCGCAGCTTGCAGTAACCGTTGCTCCGAATTAACTTCAGCCTGAAGCAAGCCATCGACAATAAAGTAACCCTCTGTCTTTTCCATCGCCTTCAAAAGTGCCCCTCTCTCGGCCAACCTCCTAGGAATCTGCGAGGCCCTTATTAACGCATCAAAGCCACCCAGTTCCCTATAGCGCACCCTCGTGTCATGATCTGAAATATCTACATCACATGAAAAATCCCCTTTTTGCGCGATAGGCCAGACCACGCTCGAAAGAAATTCTCCGTTCTGCCTAGTCATAGAAAAGAAATCAAACGAAGCGTGTAAAATCCTTTTTCTATTCGACCAAGACGAAATAAATACGCGGTTAAGCTGTACTAGATAATAATGCGTAAGAAATAAAGGAAAGTTTCCTCCATCGCAAAATGTCATCAAATAGTTTTCTGATCTAGTAGGATCTTCAAAATTGCACTTGTCATAAATACGGTAATTTACGTTTGATTGCGATGAAGTATCAATTTTTTTGAGCTCCTGCTGAAATTGTTCAATGGTCGACGAAAAAGCATCCATGCGTGGATTCTGCTTGCGCTTAAAAGTCCAGCTGCCGAACCAAAATATCACAAGCGCCTCGGTCAATTAATTCCTTCGTGCCCAACCTCAAAGGTGTGATAATCCTAGGCTAGGGCTTCGACGACCGTCACCTGCTTGCTTGTATCACGGCCGCAGGCGGCCCCTGGCCAGCTTAAGCGGCAACTCGCAGGCCCCCTACGCGCCAAAGCGGTAGTGCTTGGGCCGCTATAAAACCTTTTTAAACAGTCTTTCTAGTTTATACCGTGCATACCATTAAAGTACAAAAAAAAGATGAATTTAATTACAAAATTTCAGGCATTAAACTTTTATCGCTTTCACTAATAGTATTAATTATATATATCGCATTCGAATATTTTGACCTTGATGATTATTTAACAATTCCAAGCGCATCAATTCTAATTACGCTAGCAATAGAAGCAGTTTCAAAATATGGTATCTGGGGCATTTTCTCACTAATGACCCTCGAAAGCGCCTCGCTTCCTATACCGAGCGAGGTAGTACTGCCGCTTTCAGGGTTTCTAGCTTCCCAGGGAAAAATCGATCTTTGGATGGCTTTACTCGCATCATTAGCTGGATCTATGATAGGGTCCCTGATAGATTATTACATAGGTTACAGCGTCGGCATAAGCGCTTTAAGGCACATCCACTGGATGAACACCAAAGGTTTAGATGCGTCAATAAACTGGTTTGAAAGGCACGGTGACTTCGCAGTGCTTGCTACTAGATTTATAGCTGGTGCGCGCACACTCATATCGTTTCCAGCCGGAGCGTTAAAAATGAAGATTAAAAATTTTATAATTTTAACATTCGTAGGTTCAGCTATATGGGATGCTTCATTACTTTACGGGGGCTTCTTACTCGGGTCAAACTGGTCGCAAATTTCAAGCTGGTTTAGTAGGTATTTTTTACCCGCTTCGGCAATAATCATTTTAGTTGTTGTATTATTATTTTTGCGCTTCAACGGAAGGGGGTACAAAAAGCCTTCGAGAACCGAAAATTCAGCATAAATAATTCAATTGCAATCACGTAGGTAAATTCCTCCGATACCAAGTTTACCTTTAATCCCTGACCCCAATTGAACGCGTAATAGCTTATCTAGACGCGGCTCCCAGCGCCGTGAACTCGGTTAGGAGTTACTCATCGGCCAAAGCCCAACCTAACTGATCCGTCAGCTACTCCTCGCTAAAGCTTCGGAGCTTGTTGCTGGTCTCCGGCTCCACCCGTGAGCGGAGTTTCATCGAACCGCAACGATTGGCTGGCTGACTTTC
>ERZ1669250.469-NODE-469-length-18273-cov-5.705456_pt1 | contig 18273 bp, 15 predicted proteins | sample MGYA00579295_ERZ1669250 | MGnify/ENA primary metagenome ERZ1669250 (study PRJEB41166, sample SAMN08046056) | hot springs metagenome | biome: hot spring; feature: acid hot spring; material: thermophilic sediment; isolation source: thermophilic sediment from acid...
TGATTGAAATTGTTATTATTAGGCCTGCATAGAATGAATTAAAACCTACAATTAATAAATAATTTGGTAAAATTATACTCATATATCCAAACATGAAAACTCTTAACGATTTAAGTAAAAATATTAAGAAAATTGATTTATCATTTATACTTTTAAATTCCATTGTTATAATAAATAAAAATCATCTATTTTTATTTTTAAAATATTGGGAAAAGATTAAATTTAAAGTATTTAATATATAGTCATGGAAGTTAAATATAAAATTTGGTTTGTATATAATGGTAAATATTTATTTGGACAAGGATTATATGAATTATTCAAAAGGATTGAAATGTATGGAAGTATCATGGAAGCAGCCAAGTCCATGAATATGTCCTATAGAAATGCATGGGGAAAAATCGTAAAGTCTGAAAAGATATACAATAAAAAATTGGTTGAAAGAAGTAGAGGGAAGAGAAATGTTAAATCTATACTTACAAATGAAGCCAAATTATTAATGAATGAATATGAGAAATACGAAAAGGTTTTTGACCATTATTCCAAAATTCCATATATTTTACCAGCTGTTGCGGTAGATGGCATTTTATTTAAAGATAACAAAGTATTGTTAATTAAAAGGAAAAACGATCCATTTAAAGGATATTATGCATTGCCAGGCGGGTTTGTAGAATATAATGAAACTACAGAAAATGCAATAACTAGAGAGATGAAGGAAGAAACTAACCTCGATGTTAAAATTAAAGGTTTATTTGGAGTATATTCAGATCCTAAGAGGGATCCAAGGGAACATGTTATATCTATTGTCTATGAGTTGGATGCAGAAAATATAAATTTTAAAGCAGGAGATGACGCTGAAGATGTTTTATTAGCAGATATTGAAAATTTACCAAAATTGGCATTTGATCATTCCAAAATTTTGGAGGATTTCATAAAAAGTAAAAATGTAAAATAGTTTTTTAAATTATAAAAATTTTAATCAACGTACAAACTTAAAACTTTAAAGTGTCTATCTAATATCTCCTTTGTTGTCTTTAAATTCCTACCATTTTTTCCAATTGCCCTAGCTTTATTTGCCGGATCAACTTTAACATTTATTTTATAAGAATCTCCTATCTTTTCAATTTTAATGTCTTTCACGTTAAACCTGTAGAATAGGTTGTAAACAAATCTTTCAATGTCATCACTATATTCCACTATTATTATATTTTTATTTAGCATCTCTTTAACTTTTTTCACCTTTTCTCCATTTTTGTCAATAGCCCTTTTTAAAGTGTTTGGATAGATGATAAAAAATATGTTTTCATCGTTTTCTGCGACTTCCATGACCTCTACGTTAGTCAAAGTAAAAAATGTATTAATGTATCTCAATTGATTTTCATCCAATTTAAAAGATGTCATTAAAATCACTTCAATATCATTGATTCTCCAGGGTCTATTATAGTTATTATAGATATGTCAAAAACTTTACCGCAAATTGAACCTAGTTCTGATGATTTCCCATTAAATTTTATTATTGGTATTCCCTCTATGTTATCCTTTTCTAGGAATTCTTGGTCTGGGCAGTTCATTGCCACAATGAAACCTTTTGCATTCTTCCTTTTTACGCTTTTCCTTGCCTGGTCTAATCCATAGTAAACTTTTCCTGTCTCCACGAGCTTTTTAATTTCTTTTTCAATATCCATATATTATCACCTCTTCTTTTCAACCGGCTTATATATTAAAGTTATTGCTCCGGTTCCCAACGTAATTGGTTGACCTACTATAATATTTTCCGCAACACCCCTTAGGAAATCAGTTTCTCCAAGTAATCCAGCTTGGAGTAGGTGCTTTGCAGTAATTTCAAACGCGGCCCTTGCCAATACGCTTGATTTTTTGCCAGCTATTCCATGTCTTCCGACGGCCTCTACAATACCATTATATGTCATCATATCAGCTACCAACATCAAATGTCTAATATCCACTTCTAACCCTTGGTCCTTTAAAGTATTGTAGCTTTCTTCAATTATCGCATTCCTTGCTGCTTCAATTCCCAAAACCTCATAAATTTCAATTATATCATTTGTTTTTGTCCTCTTAATATCAATACCTTCTAATTCCAATACTGCTTTTAAATTTGATCCCTGAGTATAAATTCTATATTCTCCATTCTCTTCCTTTAATATTGCCCTCTCAATTCCTTTTATTCCAGAAACTATTGTATTCTTGAGATTTTCATATAGTAAATATAATTTGTGATAAGAAGGCTCTTCCAATACAATTGTAATAACATCTCCGCTCTCTTTTAAATTTATATTTTTATCTTTTATTTTCTTTACAACATCAAATACCTCTTCCTTCGATATTTTTCTTTTTTTCATTTTCTCTTCATCCAATTTTATATCAATAGTCATGTTTGTGACAGATATTTCTAGATCTGCGATGTCAATTATCTTTGTGCATTCTATCTTTTTAATTAAAAGCTCGGCCTTATCCTTATCATTTTTAATATCATCTTCAAGAAATATTGTCATAGTTGGTGTACTTGGCTTAATCCTTGCGTCAACAATTTCTATCAATCTAGGCAAACCTTGTGTAATGTTAACTTCTGCTACACCTGCAAAGTGGAATGTCCTAAGAGTAAGCTGTGTACCTGGCTCACCTATACTTTGTGCTGCAACAATTCCTACAGCTTCATAAGGATCTATCATTGATTTTTTGAATTCTTTACTAGCCTCTTCTAGTAATTTTTTGTAATATTCTTCTCCAATGTTTAACTTTTTAATCCTTTTAGAAAATTCCAATAAAACGTTATCAGGAAGTTCATAATTATTTTTAATGTTAATCTCCATTAATTTATTGTATATTTCATCATCTATTTTTGATTTAATAGGTATTTTTGGTGCCTCTTCTTCAACATTTACAAATGCTATTTTTTGTATATACTTTACATTCTTTTTTCCAACAAATTCAAAATCGTTTATGCTTAGTTTAGCCTCTGCAACTTTTTCAATTAAAAGAATATGATGCACTCCCTTAGTTGTTCTTGAAAAATCGTATTTTTCTCCTTTTGGTAAAATTTCTTTTATAGTAACAACATATTTAATGGTTTTACCATCTAATGTAACATATGCTCTGAGAGGTGTTTTTATTTCCTCAGGAATATCAAAATCAACACCATATTTTAAAGGTACTTTCTTTATTACTTCATTCCACTTCGATTCATTTTCTTTCCAGATGAAAGTTAACATTACTTTTCACCTCTCATCTTTTTATAGAATTCTTCTCCCATTACTTTGTAGAAAATACCATCATAATCTATGGAATTACCATTCATAGATCTCATTGGATCTATACCATCTTCTCCATAATATAATTGAATAACATTTTCACTTGTATCCATAACATACATGTCTTCTGTTACCTTTAGGTCTTCTAGAGCATTAATTAATCTCCTTTGCATATAACCACTTCTTGATGTTCTCACGGCTGTATCAACGAGACCTTCTCTACCTCCTATCGATTGGAAGAAGTATTCCGTTGGATTCATACCTTTCTTTAATGAACTCTTGACGAATCCCCTTGCAAAAGCACCTAAGTCTCCTTTCTTAAAGTGAGGTAATGTCCTTCCCAAGTATCCTCTGTGAATCCTTTTTCCTCTAACAGATTGCTGACCCATAGATGCTATAACCTGTGCAAGATTTAAAACAGAAGCCCTTGCACCTGATCTCGCCATAATGACCGTTGGATTGTTTAATCCTAAATGCCTTCCAACAATATCTCCGGCGCGTTTTTGAGCATCTGATAAAACTTTCATTATTCTTTCTTCCAATGTTTCTTCTAAAGATTTACCAGGTGATGGTGTTAATAATCCCTTTTGATAAGAATCTATCAATCTATCAACATCAACCAGAGCATTGTTAAATATTTCATCAATTTGATATTGTGTCTCCTCTGGAATATCTGAATCATCTATTCCAGTTGTAAATCCTAATGATGATATAACACCTATGCTGAGCCTTGTCATATTATCTATGAATTTCGCAGTTTCTGATGAAGAATAATTTTTAGATATTTTATTTATTAAAATACCATCAAATGCAGCTATAGATGCCTTGTCAATTGTTCCTGCAAGCAATTTTCCATTTCTTATAACAACATAAGCATCATATGGACAGTTTGCAAATTTACATTCTTGACATCCAAATCCTTTGCAAACAGCACTTTTATATTCAATGTTCAAATCTTTTGGTAATATTAAACTGAATAAGTCCTTACCTCTGTAATATAATTTTCCATCCTTTTCTACAGGTTCTGGTAAATCTTCGTATTTCACATAAGATAATATATGTAAAGCCTGTTCTTTTGGAATTAATGGATTTCTATATGTTAATAAAAATAACCCGGTAATGTGATCATGAACTCCACCGATAATTGGTCCTCCAAATCTTGGAGATCTTATATGTTCTTGAACAAGCATTAATACTTTAGCTTCAGCTCTTGCCTCCTCACTCTGTATTACATGTAAATTCATTTCATCTCCATCAAAGTCAGCATTGTATGGTGGACAATCTGCAAGGTTAAACCTGAATGTTTTTCCCTTCATTATCCTTACCTTATGAGCCATCATTGACATTCTATGTAATGATGGTTGCCTATTAAATAAAACAATGTCACCGTCCATCAAATGTCTCTCAACAATCATACCTACCTCAAGATCATTGGCCACCTTTTCGGCATTTGATTCCAATATTTTTGTTCTATCCCTTTTACCACTTTCAGATATTTTTAAAACATAATTTGCTCCAGGTAAATATTTATCCCCCTTTGGATTTGGTCCACGTCTTACAATTTCTTTTAATTCTTTTATATTATAAGGAGTAACAGTTACAGGTACTGTTAGTTCTCTTGCAGCCTCTTCTGGAACTCCAACTTCATTTATTGATAAAAATGGCTCTGGTGATATAACTGTTCTTGCCGAAAAGTTTACCCTTTTACCAGATAAGTTTGCCCTAAACCTACCCTCTTTACCTTTTAATCTTTGTACCAAAGTCTTCAATGGCCTTCCACTTCTGTGTCTAGCAGGGGGTAAACCGGATGTCTGATTGTCAAAATATGTTGTGACATGATATTGTAATAACTCCCATAGATCCTCTATTATCAATTGTGGTGCTCCACTGTCCTTGCTGTCCCTCAACCTTTGATTAATTCTAATTATGTCCACCAATTTATGAGTTAAATCGTCTTCACTTCTTTCACCCGTCTCTAAAGTTATAGTTGGTCTAACGTTAACAGGTGGAACTGTGAGTACAGTTAAAATCATCCATTCTGGTCTTGCAGATTTAGGATTCAATCCAAGGAATATCAAATCATCATCAGGTATCTTTTCAAATCTCTCTCTTATCTCTTTAGGTGAAAGCTTTTTACCATTTTCTCTAAATGTTGTAGGTTTATCAAGTGTTATTTTGTGCTGTTCGGCACCGCAATGCGGGCAAACATCTCTTGCTGATGCTTCAGAAATAATTTTTCTAACAATATCCAAAGCTTCTAAACTCTCCTCTCCATTCAATATTGTTTTCTCTAGAATTGGCCTATAAACTGCCAATTCATCATCCTTTAACTTTATTCTTCCACAAGAGGAGCATGTGGATTCCAATATCTCCTTTATTTCTTTTACATATCCAATGTGGATTACAGGCATTGCTAGTTCAATGTGTCCATAATGGCCTGGACATTCCTTTACTGTACCATTACAAGTTTTACACCTTAAACCCGGTTCAATTACGCCCAGGTGCAAATCCATTAAACCTCTATCTATAGGATATCCTTCTTCATCATATGTATCGGCAGTAGTTATCTTAATTGCACTCATTCTTCTTATTTCATCAGGGGATAATAATGCAAATTTTAAACCACTAATCCTTTTTTTAACTTCTGGTTCAATCATTTCATATCACCCAACTGAATTCTCATAACAACTCCTAAACTTATTAATTCGTCCCTCATCAACTTAAATGCATAAGAAGTCTCAATAGGATATATATTGGTTGTATTACCGCAAACAGGACATCTATTTGTTCCTTTCTTCCAGTCATGAATTGCAATATGTCCACATTCTGGATTTCCACAAACCCATAAAGTTGTTCCATCGGATTGATCCAATAAACGATCTTTAATAACCATGGCAGCCCCATGGCCAATTAAGGTATCTCTTTCCATTTCTCCAAACCTTAATCCTCCAAGTCTTGACCTACCCTCAGTGGGTTGTCTGGTCAAAATTTGCATTGGTCCTCTTGATCTTACATGGAATTTACCTGCTACCATATGGTGCAGTTTCTGATAGAATATTACGCCAATGTAAATATCTGCAACAAATTTTCTTCCCGTAATTCCATCATACATCGTTTCTCTTCCTGTGTATTTAAATCCATATTTTTCTAGTGTTTCTCTTAGTTTTATTTCAGGTTCTCCTGAAAATACTGTTCCATCGACAACCCTTCCTTCAAGTGATGCTACTTTACCAGCAATCATTTCTAGCAAATGTCCAACAGTTAACCTTGATGGTATTGCGTGTGGATTTATTATTAAATCTGGAATTATTCCATCCTCTGTAAATGGCATGTCTTCTTGAGGTATAATTGCACCTAAAACACCCTTTTGACCATGTCTTGAGGCAAATTTATCTCCTAGCTCTGGAATCCTTAAATCCCTTACCTTTATTTTTACAAGCCTATTGTTATTTTCAGATGTTGTTAACATAACACTATCAACAATTCCCGTTTCCTCAGGTCTCATACTAACGCTACTCTCTCTTCTCTTTTGTGGACCCAATAAACCTGGTTGTTCTTCTAAAAATCTCGGCGGTGATGTTTTTCCTACTAGTACATCTCCTCCTTTTACAAATGTTTCTGGAGATATTAATCCATCTTCATCTAAATATGCATATGCACTTTCTTCTCTTTTACCACTAACATCTGAGGATGGAATTTCAATTCTATCCTCTTCACCTCCGGGATATCTTCTTTCCTCAGTTTGATAAGTTCTAAAGAATGTTGATCTACCAAGGCCCCTTTCTATAGATGCTTTATTCATAATTAATGCATCTTCTATATTATAACCATGATATGATAATATTGCTACAACCATATTTTGACCTGCAGGTCTCTGATTATATCCCGTAACATCTATGCTCATCGTTTTCACCAATGGCTTTTGTGGATAATGCAATAGATGTTGTCTTGTATCAGGCCTTCTCCTATAGTTTGATGATGATAGTCCTAATGATTGTTTTAACATGGCTGCTCCTAAAGTAACCCTTGAAGAAGAATTATGATCAGGATATGGTATTGAGCCTGCAATTGGACCTAATATTATGCTTGGATCGATTTCAAGATGGGTATGTTCATTAGTTAACAAATATTTCATATTAAAGGTATTGCCACAATATTTACATTTTAACAAAACGTTTTCCTTAGCTTCATTTAAATCAATCCATTCAACATCCTTCCTACTTAAAGGAGTATTACAATGTGGACATCTTTCTGGAATATCGTAAGCATAGATTGCAATATATGAATTTTCTTCTTCATCGGCGTCCAGCCATTCCAATACCCCTTTATTAAAAAGATCATCAAGCATTATTTCCTTGTTTAAAAAGGCCTTTCTTAATTCTTTTGTATACTTTATTTTTCCATCTTCTACTACCATCAAAGGCCTTCTCAGTCTTCCCCTATCTGAATTGATAATAATTTCATTTGTAAATTCATCATACTTTACATTCACGTTATGATCCAATAATCCAGATCTTCTTTGTTCCCTTATCTGCTTAACTAAATTTTTACCGTCTGGATGGTACCCAATTAAATCTCCATTTAGGTATATTCTTGTCATGTTGCCAGGATCAAAGTCATAATATTTTATACCAAATTTTTCAAGTAATTTAATTATTAAATTATCTGGTACATCGTTTGATATGTTAATTATCAAAGCAGCATTTTTAACTAATCCGCAATTTTGTCCTTCAGGTGTTTCATTAGGACACATTCTTCCCCATTGTGTTGCATGTAAATCTCTTGCCTCAAAGTGTGGTTGAGATCTTGTTAAAGGAGATGATATCCTCCTAAGATGGCTTATCATGCTAAGGTGTGATGTCCTATCCAAAAGTTGGGATACTCCTGTGCTTCCACCTACCCAATTACCAGTCGACATGGCATGTAGAATCTTTTGTGTAAGAACATCTTGCCTTACAGCTGCCCTTAGCTTAATTCCCTTTTTTCTGTTATATGTTCTTTCCAAATGGTATTTTAAATCTTTTAATAGGGATTCAAAAGATTGCCTGAAAATTTCCTCTAAAAGATCTCCGGCCAATTTCATTCTTTTGTTTGCTAAATGATCTTTATCATCCTCTTTTCTAATTCCAAAATGTAATTCTAAGACAGCTCTAGCCATCCTAGAAAGATACATGGCCTTTTTTAATCTTGATTCAGGTGTATCTCCTAAATGTGGTAATAGATTTTTATCTAGTATTTGTGATATCCTTTTCTCCCTATATTCTCTGGCCTGACCAGCAGCAAACCTTTTTTCAAGATATTCTATTGCATCTTCTTTAGTTTTAATTCCATTTTCTGAATAATTATCTTCTTTTTCTGCATCTTCAATGTTCGCCAAAATTATTGGTTCCATTCTTGGATCAGTCACTATCATTCTGTATATGTCTTCATCCCTTTCTAAACCTAAGGCCTTTAATAAAACAACCAAAGGTATTGTACCATTTATCACTGGTATAGAAACTACTAAAATTCCATCTATCTTTTTCTCCACTGAAATTAATGCTCTAAATCCTTCCTTTTCAGAAAATACTTTAGCAGTTTCGACTTTTGTATCATATTTTTCTTCATATTCAACAAGAATTCTGTTTGGAGCTAAATCTTCCAATGTTATTAATACTCTTTCTGTTCCGGAGATAATGAAATATCCTCCTGGATCTTTTGGATCTTCCTGTAATAATTTTAGTTTTTCTTCATAAGTAAGTTTTTTATCTTGAAACTTTGGATTTCTAAACATCTTTTCTTCAATATATTCATCTATATTGCTTGGATGTAATACGCAAAGTTTACTTTTTACCATTATTGGAAGATCTCCAATTTTTACTTCTTCTGGTTCATTTTCAACACAATTTTCTCCCTTCTCATCACATTCAATTACTGTAAATCTTAAAATTATTTCAGCCGAATATGTAAAGTCCTTTAACCTTGCTTCCATAGGCGTATATATTTTATTTGTATCTGATCCTCCCCTTCCTTTTGCAGTTGATAAATAAACCGTTGGTAGTTCATACTCATTATTTTTTAGCTTTTTTCTACCAAACCTTATTTTTATTATTCTACCTCCAGTTTTAGAAGGATCTAAAACCATTTCTCCAGGTTCATCCGTATCAGAAATTCTTGTAGAATCTATGATCTTTTGTAAAATACTGTTTGGGTTATCTTCTGTGGGAATAAATGTGTTGTAGCTCATCAAATGGTGATCTACAATACTTCTCTCTTTAAAAAACGATTCTATTATTTCATTCATTCAACTCACCTTAATATTTATAATTTAAAAATTTTACTCTTCTTTAACAACTCTATATGTAATAAATATACCAGCGGTTTTACTTGTTCTTACAATTTTAATTACCCTACCAGGTTTTATTGGTCCATAAATTTTTTCTAAAACTTTGATAACAGGGTCATTCCTTCTAATTTTAGGTAAAGAATCTTTATCAATTTGCAATTTTTTAAAAAGTTCAATTTCTTCCTCCTCCGATAATAGATAATGTTCCGGAACCATTTCATGTTCCAACACATTTATTTTTCTCATTATTTCACCTCTTTAACGGGCCCGGGGGGATTTGAACCCCCGACCCCCTGGTTAAAAGCCAGATGCTCTACCATGCTGAGCTACGGGCCCATAGCTCAAGATTTTTTATCATAATACCGAGATACGATATAAATTTTATGAATTATTTATCATTGACTTTAGAATTTTGATACCTTCTTTTATATCTGGAATTTGACTTATTATTGGATTTATTTCATATTTCTTTATGTTTATTGCAGTATTCATGCCTAATGCCACAACATATCTAGGAAGTATTTCTATTGGATCATCATAATATGAAAATATATCAATGTAAGTTTCAAAGATTTGGCTTGATAGAAATATTATTGCATCAAAATAATTATTTTTTAATTTTGTGTAAACATCATAATAATTTGAATAGTTATTTTTATTTTTATATGCGTTAACAACATAGACTTTTTTAGCCCTTTTTTCTAAAAATTTAATTAATTCCAAATATGAATTTTCAGCTTTTACTACTAAAACAATTGGCTTTTTACCCAAGTAATTTTCTATCTCTTTTTCATCATATTTTTTTATTGTAATTGAGTTCAATCCCAGTCTTTTTGATGTTCTATTACCAATAGTAATTATCATTTTATTATTTAAAAATTCGAGATAATTGAAAACCTGCATTTTGAATAAATCAACAGAAATAGGAGTTGTAAAAATCACCACATTTATCTTATTGAAATTTATATTATTTAAATTTATATTATTGTATGTAATTTCTAAAACTTTAACTTGATAAATTTCTACATCCTCTATTACATTATTTATATCTAAAATGTTAGAATTTATAATCAATGATTTTATCGTCAAATGTTATCACCAACCTCTTCCAATTTTCACATTTCATGGAATGTAAAAAATTATTTAATTTTTATTTTTAATATTAGTTGTTCGAGCGAAAAAAAGTTTATCTCCATATTGTTATAATGATATATAGAATGGAATTCAAATATTTGACAATAGATGATTACGACGAAATAGTAAATTTATGGAAAGCAGCGGGATTAAAATTTAAACCAAATGGTAGGGATAATAAAACAGAAATTGAAAAACAGTTAAAAAGATATCCAGATATGTTTTTAGGCGCATTTGAAAATGATAAATTGATAGGAATTGTATTATTAACCGATGATGGTAGAAAAGGATGGATAAATCGTCTAGCAGTTCATCCAGAATATAGAAAAAAAGGCGTTGCACAAGAATTAATAAAAAAGTCAGAAGAACATTTTAGAAAGAAGGGGATATATCTTTTTGCAGCATTGATTGAAGATTGGAATATTCCTTCCATGAATCTATTTAAAAAAATGGGTTATACTTTCCATAAAGATATTTATTATTTTTCGAAGAGGGATTCAGATGAATATTGAAGAAATTAAGGATCTCAAACTAAAGGCAAATGAAGTGAGAAGATTGTCAATTGAAATGATATACAGGGCAAAGTCCGGCCATCCTGGTGGTTCATTATCTGCAGCAGAAATTTTAGTTACTCTATATTTTAAAATTTTGAGAGTTGATCCAAAAAATCCTGAATGGCCAGACAGGGACAGATTTATTTTAAGTAAAGGTCATGCATCTGCAGCCTACTATTCTGTGTTGGCAATGAAAGGTTATTTTCCAATGGACGAATTAAAAAACTTTAGAAAAATAAATTCAATGTTACAGGGACATCCAACGATACATATTCCAGGAGTAGATATGACAACCGGTTCATTAGGGCAGGGATTTAGTACATCACTAGGCATGGCATTAGCCGGTAAAATTGATAACAAGGATTACAGAGTATTTACTTTATTAGGAGATGGAGAACTGGATGAAGGCATTGTATGGGAAGCAGCAATGAGTGCAGTTCACAATAAATTAGATAATTTAATTGCTATTATTGATAGAAACATGTATCAATTAGATGGAAACACCGAAAAAATTTTGTCTTTAGGTAATGTAGCGAAAAAATTTGAAATCTTTGGTTGGGAAGTAAGGGAGATTGATGGACATAGCATTCCTGAAATTTACATTTCAATCATGGAATTAATGAATAAAAATGGTAAACCAAAGGCCATAATAGCAAAAACGGTAAAAGGAAAAGGTGTTTCTTTCATGGAAAATACTCATGAATTCCATGGTAAAGCCCCAAATAAAGAAGAGTATGAAAAGGCAATGAAGGAATTAGAAGAAGAAAGAATGAAAATATTGAGTGATTGATATGGAAAAAGAAAGTCAGAGAGAATATTATGGAAAGGCCCTTCAGGAGTTAGGACAAGATAAGAGAATCGTTGTTTTGGATGCCGATTTATCATCATCTACACACACAATTATGTTTGCAAAATTGTATCCTGAAAGGTTCTTTAATATGGGTATACAAGAGCAAAATGAGATGGGAGTTGCTGCTGGATTAGCTAGAAATGGAAAGATAGTTTTTGCTAGTACATTTGCTGTATTTGCAACTGGAAGAGCTTATGATATAATAAGGCAATCTATTGCATATACAAATCTAAGTGTTAAAATTGTAGCAACACATGGTGGAATAACGGTAGGTGAAGATGGTGCAACTCATCAAGCTTTAGAGGACATTGGAATTATGTCAGGTTTACCAAATATGAGGGTTATTGTACCCGCTGACGCACCAGAAACTAAAAGAGTGATTAAAAATATTGCATATATAGATGGGCCATTTTACGTTAGGTTATCTAGAGAAAAAGTTCCTACAATCTTAAATGACTATGATTTTGAATTAGGAAAAGGAATTGTATTAAAAGAGGGTGATGATATTACTATAATTTCAACTGGAATTGTTTTATCTATTGTATTGGATGCTTATGAAAAATTGAGGGAATTAAATATCAATGCATCCATATTGCATATGCCATCAATTAAACCTATTGATAGGGATTTGATTTTGAAATATTCTAGAAAGACTGGGAAAGTTATTACAGTTGAAGAACATAATATATATAATGGACTTGGAAGTAGGGTTTCAGAAATTATTGCAGAAGATGGATATGGAAAAATAAAAAGGATAGGGATAAATGATACATTCGGTGAGAGCGGGCCAGGCATGGAATTGTTGAATAAATATGGAATCAACAGCGAAAACATTGTTGAAAATGCAAAAAATTTATTGAAATTGTAAAAAGTTATATTTTTCTTTTCTATTATTAAAATTGGTGTCAATATGAAGATATTTTTGGATACGGCAAATATTGATGAAATTAAAAAAGCTATAGAATGGGGAGTATTGGATGGAGTTACAACAAATCCTACACTTGTATCAAAAGAGTCAAACAAAGGTAAGTTTGATGAAATCATAGATGAAATTATAAAAACTGTTCCAGGTCCAGTAAGTGTTGAAGTCTTTTCCACCGATTTTAAAGGCATGGTAGAAGAGGCAGAAAAAATTGCAAAGAAAGGAAGTAACGTTGTAATAAAAATTCCAATGGGATTTGAGGGACTAAAGGCCGTAAATTACCTTTCTAAGAAGGGTATTAAAACAAACATGACATTGATATTTACAAGCAACCAGGCATTACTTGCTGCTAAAGTAGGTGCCACATATGTATCTCCATTTGTTGGAAGATTGGACGATATTGGAGAATATGGTATGAGTATTGTTGAAAACATTAAAACGATATATTCAAACTATGGGTTTAAAACTGAGATTATAGTAGCTAGTGTTAGACATCCAATACATGTAATGGAAGCATCGTTAATAGGAGCTGATATTGTTACAATGCCATTTTCCGTATTAGAAAAAATGGTAAACCATCCCAAAACGGATGAAGGAATTGTAAAATTTTTAGAAGATTCTAAAAAAATTAAATTTTAAATTATTTTTTTATTATATAAATAGAAGGTTTACCAGGCAAAGCATATTTTCTTTTGTTTCCTGGATCATCGCTAGGATTTACAACAATTTCTGAATTAAATATACTTTTAAGATATTCAAGATTCATTTTTATTGCATATTCTTCATCCACATCTATTAAGGAAGAATATTGTTGAGCAAGTGCATTCTTTAGCAATGTAATTTCATCCTTATTTTTTGCCATTTTAAATGCCTTGTTTTTATCCTGTTTTAATATGTTTAAAAGATCTTTTGCTCTTTCATCAGATAAATAGATATAAATTTTTGAAGGTGTTATTTTAGATACCTCTATAATATTTTTTATATCATTTATTAAATTTTCAATGTATTGGATTGAGAGTATTATTTTTTCATTGTAACTTTTATTTTCATCCAATTTTTCTAAGGAAATAAAGGTGTTTTTACCAATCCTGTGCCAAAATTCTTCCGCAGTATGTGGAATTATTGGTGCCAAAATCTTTAACCAGTCTTCTATTATAAATTTCAAAACACATGCTCTTTTTAAGGAATTCTCTCTTTTTTCATAATATTTAATATCGTTTAAAAAGTTGTAGAAGATCTCTATAACAGCATCTCTAAATTTAAAGGAATTCATGAACTCTAAAGCATTTTTATATCTAAGATAAAAAATATTAATTAAATAGTTTTCTAAATATCCTAACTCTATGGAATCATTGCAATTAATTGTTTCCTCTAAAATATTTATGAATTTTTCCATTTTTCCTTTTAAAGATTTTATTTCATCCTCTTTCCAATCTAATAGTTTATCATAATCTGCCGATGAAATTATGTATAATCTGAACAAGTCTGCAGAATAACGTTCTGCAATTTGAGCTAATGGAATTACATTTCCCTTTGACTTAGACATCTTAGTACCTTCTCTAATAAGCATTCCTAAAATCATCAATGATTTTGGATGGTATTTTTCTGGAAATATTGCAGTGTGATGGAAAAGATAAAAAATAAAATGATTTGATGTGTGGGCATATGAAGATACTCTGAGATCATTTGGATACCAACCTGTAAATCCTTCTTTTATATAGTCTGCATTTTCGAACGGTTTTTGGCCAATATCCAAAAATATGTAATCAAAGAAATTTTCGTCTAATTTTTCATAAGGTATGTTTAATTCCCTAATCCTGTCTATTATTGTATAAAATGCAGGATATATTGTACTGTCAGAAAGTGATTCTATTATCCATCCATCTTCAAATGGAAATTTCGTTCCTAGACCCCTCCTTCTTACGCATGGCCTTTCCTTTAACCAATTGTTTACCTCATGAAAAATAGCCTTATAATTTTCAGGATAAAAATTCATTCTATCAATTAATTCATGTGTTTTTTTCTTCCATTCAGGGTTTGAATAATCTAAAAACCACTGTCCTTTGATTATTGCAACAATTACCTTATTTCCACTTCTAGTAACTGCCTTTCTAGAAGTTTCATAAAATATTATTGCCATATTGTTTTTCAATAGATATTCCTTTATCTTTTCTTTAGCTTCACTTACTTTCATTCCTCCAAAATCTTTTATCCAACTTGACATTTTACCAAAATAATACTCATCTTTGTAAATTATTTTTGTTGCTTCTTCTAGATTTTGGTCAAATTGGTTTTTAATTTTAAATTTATAATAAAGATTTTCAGCTGGAAAATCGCCATAACCTTCAATATCTATAATTTTTCTTGGTTTAATTGGAGAATTCAGATCTTTCAATGCAGCATAATCATATGGTGCATGTGCTGGAACCGATTGCACAAAACCCGTGGCATTGTCAGGATCTACAAACCCCGCCGGTAGTATTGGAATCTCCTCATCTGTTAATAGATTCTTAGCAAGTTTATTCACAAAATAACTTCCTTTTAGCTCATTTATTTTTGTAATTCCTTCCCTTTGATAAATTAATTTTTCATAAGCCTCTTTGCTTACAAAATATATTTCGTTGTTATCTTTTATTTTATAATATAAAGAATCAGGATTAACCCATAAATTGACCACACCAAATGTAGTTTCAGGCCTTAAGGTAGCAGCCAATATATAACCATCCTCAAATTTATATTTAATTGCAACAAATTCAACTATTGTCACTTTATCTATATCTCCATCTTTAATATCATCCTCTCCAACGGGATTTCCATCTACAGGTGAATATGTTATGGGATAATCACCTTTTTTTAGGTATTTTAAATCATACAACTTTTTGTATTGCCATTCAACAAATTTATTGTAATATTTTTCTGCTGTGTGAAATTTTTTTCTCCAATCTATTGAATAACCTAGAGATTCAAAATCTTTCTGTATTTTTTCTGCAAAAAATAAGGCAATTTTTTCTGGATCTACAAAACTTTTCAATATTTCTTCAATTTTTGAAGAATCACTTTCATACATCCCAATGTATTCTTTGTAAAGTTCTAAAGTCTCTTTATTATTTTGCCTTATACTATCAGCAACAGTTAAAATGGGTGTTCCTGTAACATGAAAGGCCATGGGAAAAAGGACATTGTATCCTTTCATCCTCATATATCTTGCAATCACGTCTCCATAAGTATAAGTTCTTCCATGTCCGATATGCAGAGGTCCATTAGAATAAGGATATGGTACTGTGATGAAGAATTTATTTCCACCTGGGGAAGGTTCGAAAATTTTATTTTCTTTCCAAATTTTTTGCCATTTTCTTTCTATTTCAACATTCATTCAAATTCATAAATCAAAAAGTTATTAAAAAATTTTTTAAATAATATTGGTTAAAAAACAGGAAATTTTTAAATAATTATAGAAATCCAAATAAATGATGAATAGGAATCTTAGGGGTTTAAAATGGTTTTTAAACACACTGTTTGAAAATGATGAATTTGAACGGCCTGTTTATGGTTCATATAAAGTGACACATTCATGTAATTTAAAATGTCCATTTTGTAATGTGTGGAATAATCCAGTAAAAATGCTCAATACCAAAGAGGCTTTTAAAATTATAGATAGATTGGCTGAATCAACCATTACCGTTTTAAGTTTAGAAGGAGGTGAACCGTTACTAAGGAAAGACATATTAGATATTATAAAATATGCACATGACCGATCTTTTTATCTATTTATGACTACAAATGGACTATTGCTGGATAATTCTCCAATAAAGGAAATGGCAAAATACCTCGATTTTTTGCATATATCTATAGATGAAGGACATAACAATTTATTTTTATTGGATAAATTAAAATATTACGTGGATCAAGGATTAAAAATTACCGTTCAAACCGTTGTTACAAAAAATGACATTAATTCATTGAGGGAAAAGGTAGAAAAGGTATATAGGGCTGGAGCTCGTATACTTATAATGCCTGCTGTACATTTTGACAATACTCCAAATCTATCACCAGATCCTAAAGTTATGCATGATTTATTGTTGGAATTAAAAAAGGAATATAGTGGTACTATTGTAACCAGCTATGCATTTATAAAAGCTCTAGAAACATCTTATCAATGCCATTCATATTCTATACAAATAGATGCCAATGGTGATGTGATTTATCCATGCAGTGTTATTGGCAAAAGTATTGGAAATCTTTTAGAAACGGATCTGGATACTTTATTAAGAAGCGAAAAAGCTATTGAAGGAAGAAAATTAATGAAATCTTGTAATAGGCAATGTTATTTATATCTCCATGCTGAAACTTCGAATTTTACAAAACCCTCAAATTTAGCATTATTTGTTAAAGATACAATGGAGGGATATTTCTTTAAACGAAAATAAAATAAATTGTTGATGCGGAGGGGGAGATTTGAACTCCCGAATCCCTACGGAACGAGACCCTGAATCTCGCACCTTTGACCAGGCTCGGTAACCTCCGCAAAATTTATTGGAATATAAATAAAAATAGTTATAATTTTTGGCTTAAAATTTTTATTAAATCTGTTTTTGTTATAATTCCCACAAGTTTACCTTTGGAAATTACTAGAACAGCTTGATATTGTTTTAATAAATATGAAATAATCTTTATTGATGTGTTTTCTGAAATTTGTGGAAATGAATCTTCCATAAAATCCTTTATTTTTTTATTTTTTATATTATTTTTTAATTTTTCGTTATTTAAAAGTTTATTAACCAATTCCTCAGTTATACTACCTACAATAATGTCATTATCCAAAACTGGTAGTTGAGAAATTCCATTGTTGATCATTATATTGATCGCTTTTTCAATGGTATCATTAGAATTTATTGAAATTACATTTCTAGTCATTATTTCTTTGGCTGTAATTTCATTATTTAAATTTTGATCTAAATAACTCTCTAAAACTGAATATATCTTTCTTATATTTTCATACGTAGGATTTATGTCCCCCTTTTCTAATCTTGCAATATAAGATTGACTAAGACCTACTAAATCAGCGAGTTGTTTTTGGGTTAATCCAATTTTTATTCTAAGCCCCCTTATTTCCTCTAGAGAAGGTAACATCAAAAATATAAAAATAATTTTAACTATTTAAAACTGTTTAAAATATAAATGAATAATGCTTGCTAACATGGCGCATATTAACATATAACAAT
>ERZ1669250.470-NODE-470-length-18250-cov-5.225666_pt1 | contig 18250 bp, 18 predicted proteins | sample MGYA00579295_ERZ1669250 | MGnify/ENA primary metagenome ERZ1669250 (study PRJEB41166, sample SAMN08046056) | hot springs metagenome | biome: hot spring; feature: acid hot spring; material: thermophilic sediment; isolation source: thermophilic sediment from acid...
CCAACCCGTCCTCGTCGAGCCGGAGGGCGCCGTAGCGCGCCATCAGCGCCGCCCCATGTCGGCGCGGCCCTCGACGTAGAACGGGGGCGCCGCGTGCGCGATCGGCGTTGGAGCGCATGAGATGGTCGAGCAGGTCCACGGTGCTGCCCTTCATCATACCGGCCCGCGCTCATGCTATCTTCTCGTGCTCGCGTGGTTGCTCCTCCGCTCCCACAGCGAGCGCTATCCCGATTATGATTAGGACTGGCGATAGGTCCCGCTTCTCCCGCACCATCGCGCGGATCCCGAGCGCCTCCAGTGCGCGGCCCCAAGAGGTGGAACGCACCGGGTGGAGGAAGCGCGGGAGATCATGGCGATAGAACGCGACGTAGAGGAGGAGCGCCAGGATGAACGGCAATGCGGCGGCTTCCACGATGGAAACCACTGGCCGGACCTATAAGCCACGGGACCGCCGACTGTATCCGCACTGCGCTGGGGCGTGCACGTCGTGCCGGAAAGCCAGGGCTGCGCGTGATGGGAATCGCGCGATGAAGACGCTGAATTGAATATAATTCGTTTAATACGGTGCATACGGGCAAGGTCGTGGAGCGCTGAGCTCCCTAGAGCCAAATATTTATAAGGATGGTGATCCCATCGGACCTCGATGCGCAGATCGTGGCTGATAGCGTCCGTGGTCGTGCTGGTGGCGCTTCTTGCAGCCATCCCAGCTGTGGCGAGCTCGCATACGGTGGGCGTCGGCGGCCCCCGCATCCCCCTGAGGGCCGGGAGCACCACGTCGCTCAACTGGGCCGGGTACGCGGATGTCGTGGGCTCGGGATCCGTCACGGTGGCGAACGCCTCCTTCTACGTCCCGACAGTCCAGTCCAGCAAGTCGTCGACGTATGTGGCGGTCTGGGTCGGCATAGACGGCTACAACGACAGCACGGTCGAGCAGACCGGGATACTGGCGGAGAGCTCCCACGGCTCCGTCAGCTACTCAGCATGGTACGAGTTCTACCCGGCCTCCCCGGTCTACGCCCCATCGAACGACGTGGTCAAGCCGGGGGACCTGATAGTCGCGTGGGTCCAGTACAACTCCAACAACAACACGTTCACGACGTTCCTGAAGGACGTGACGGAGGGGTGGACCTACGTGTCCCCGGCCACCTCGGTCCCCGGCGCGGACAGGAGTTCCGCCGAGTGGATAGTCGAGAGACCGGCCATAGGGGGAAGCCTGACGACCCTCGCGAACTTCGGAACCGCCGAGTTCGGGCCCTACTACACGAGCGTGAGCGGAACGTGCTACGCGGAAATCGACGGCACGTACTCGCCCCTGGGAACGTCCGCGTTCAACCCCACGTCGATAACGATGGTCAACTCCAATAACCAGACCCTGGCATCTCCCTCGGGGCTCCTCAGCGAGGGGACCAGTTTCAACGTCGCCTACGTGAGCGGCACGTCGAGCACGAGCAGCCCCCACGGGCACAAGTAGCGGGAAGGTCGCGCCACCTCAGTCCGATTTTTCTATCATAATGGAGAGACAGCACCTCATCATCAATGCAGCACGGATCGCTGTCAGCGGCGCTCGCTGTAGTAGCTGAAGAATGACACGATCAGCTCTATCCCCAGGAAGAGCGCGGCCACTATCTATATTATCACTATGAGCGAGTTCAGGATCGTGAGCATGACCGTGGGGAACGCTGGCGAGGACGCGACGCCGCCGTTCGCCGGGCTGTTTATCCATAGGTAGCTGACGCCGCTCTGGTTCCCTGGTATCATGTAGATCCCGTACGTGATCCCGGGCGCCTTTCCTCCCCCGGCGGCGAAGGCGCTCCCGATGATCCAGATGATGAACGAGACTATGAGGGGGCCCATGAGCGCGAGCACCATGAACGTGCCGTATGTGCGGAGCTTCTGGAGCGAAGTCTCCTCGCTCCCATGCCGGGCGTCCTCTATCCACCTGCGCACGAGCGGGTCGGAGATCTCATGCACGCGCCTCGACCTCATGATAGAATATAATCAATCGACATATAAGATGATAGGACTCGGAAAACCATGACTTAAAAATACGTTAGCCTCAATCCAAGTCGTGAGGGATCTAGTCCTCGTGGAGGGACCGTATGTCTCGTCGCTGGTCAGGGCGCTGTCCGAATCGCTCAGGGCGAAGATCTACAGATGGGACTCTGTGCGCGGTGATGACGTGGAGGGCATGGAGGCACTTGTGGTGCACCCGATGGCGGAGCCATTCGAGTACTACCTGAACAGCGCGATCTCGGTTTCTGAGAGGATCTCGGGGAGGGCCCGTAGAATTGTGCTCGCTGTGCCATACATGGGTATAAAGGCTGAGGGAAGGGTGCTTCAGTACTTGGCGGGCGGCCTTGATCTAATGGGTGCTGATCATGTGATAGTGTCTGATCCACTACCAGAAGTTGTTACCGCGCTTAGGACACCGCTAGTGGCTGTATCCGCTTATCCGGAGATAGCGAAATGGCTCTCTGGAAAGATCGTGAAGATGCATGTGGCTGCACCGCCCAGGTTAGAGAATAGGGCAGAGGCATTCGCGGAGCTGGTAGGAGCGGAGCTCAGAGTGATGCCAAGCGATCGCCTAGATGAGCTGGAGGTGCTCGACGGAGAAGTACTCCTGTGGGACCTAGTGACCTCGTGTGATGAGCTGGGGAAACTGATGCGTCTGCGCGCAGCATACTACGCTGTACCACATATAGGATGTAGCGAGATGCTCACAGACCTCCCGGAACGCATAGTGGCATCGGATAGCATGGATAATCCGTACTCGAAAATAACGCTGGCTGGTGCATTGACCAGCGCGGCACTGGCTCTCTGACGCCCCTTTATTCCTCAAAGAGCTATTTCCTGCTTCGGCTATCAGCATCTAACGGCGTTGAATGGCTTACCTAACCCGATGTGATCTCCGCGGGCGTGAACTTTGACCGTATTGTATTGCTTTAATTCTATGCGCTGTGACAATCAATGGATATTCGCGACCTGTACGAATCTAACGATTCAACCATCTTCCTGATGATGAACACTCTTGCTATTCTCGTGGACGCTCGGATAGTGGCCCCTTCAATTCGCTGAGGTGACGACCGGATCCGGCACGCATAACCTTGAGGACCTCGGCAACTATCGAGAGTGAGATCTCGCCGGCGCCTCTACCGCCCAAGTCAAGCCCGGCAGGCGTGTGGAGCCTACCCCGCACGATGTCCATTGGAATTCCCCTCCTGAGCAGTTCCTCTATGGATTCGCGCGCCCTCCTCTCGCTCGCCATAAGACCGACATATTTCGCTCCCTTCCTTAGGGCCTTCTCGACGACGTCGACGTCGTAGGGACTTCCTCCCTCGTTGGCGACCACGACGAACGCTCCTTCCGTGAGTGCACTGTCGAATGCGTCCAGCGAGGCCGTCATTATTTCCTCGGATTGATAGGGCTCCTCGGAGAGATGTGCGACCGGTATTCCGGCGTCCCTAGCTATGCGCGCCACGGATGCAGCCACTGGCCCTGAACCCACCACGAGTAGACCCGGCGAGGGGCCTATCACCTCCAGCAATATCCTGTGGTCGCCCTCCACGATCTCCGATTTGCCGGACTTCAGGGCCAAGTCGTAGAACCTGAGGTGTTCCTTTGACCCCGTCACTAGGACCCCCTCCGATATCAGGCTTCTCGTGATCTTCTGGCCGTGGATCTCCGTGACTAGTACAACGGTCCTGCCCATGGCCGTGAGATATGATATGTGGGGGAACACATCGCATGATGATGACACATATTCATTTGACATTAAGAAGCAATATAAGGATTTGCCAGGAACCACCATGCAAACGCGCTTGTTTAAAGTAAGCCGTGGACCGATGCCCCGAAAGGTTAAACCACAAGCGGACTTGATCCGCGCTTCACGTGCTGATATTCGCGAAGCTCAGTGGGGATAACCCGGATCTGGGGATTGGAGAGGCCAGGGCGCTCTGTGAGTCAATGGCAGGAGGCCACGCCGTCATAGAGTATAATCCCCCAGTCGCCGTGCTGGAATGCCCCAGGGAGGTTGACCTAGGAGGCCTGGGTGGCTTCGTGTCGGAATCTGGAATGCTGCTGTGGAGGGGTCGCGCGACCGAGCTCTATTCGGCCGCGATGGAGATACCTTCGATTGAGGTGCCTGCCAAGGCCGATGCCGAGGGCTTTGGAAGTGAGCTAAACGAGCGCGTCACCATATTGCTCGGTGAGCGGCTGATCAGTGCGGGCGTGCGCGTGGACGTCAGGAGGCCGGGTGCAGTGTTGAAGGCGTACCGCATGGGCGACACTACGTACGTGGCGGTCATTCACCCGCATAAGGGCAAATGGCGGCTCAAGGACGTCCGCAGCAGGCCATTCCGTCACCCATCGGTGCTGGTGCCCAGGTTGGCGCGCGCCCTGGTGAATCTGAGCAGGCCGAGGATGGGCGGGGTGCTGCTGGATCCATTCTCAGGCACGGGTGGGGTGCTGGAGGAGGCCGAGGATGTGGGATGTCTTCCGGTGGGCGTGGACCTGGACTGGCGCATGGCGCGGGGATCCCTCAAGAACGTTAAGTGGCGTGGATCTCTAGGAGGAATAGTGAGGGGTGACGCGAGGGTCCTCCCCATTTCGCGCGCCAACTGCGTGGCGTCGGATCTTCCATATGGCAGGATGAGCAGCGCCATGGGTTCCACAACGGAAGAGCTCCTACGGCACATTGTGGAGGAGCTACCGGATTTCCTCGAGCCCGGTGGGTATGCTGCGCTGATGGTGAGGGAGCGCGTGCAGCCGGCATCCGCGAACGGTGTAAATCTCCTGGAAACGTATTTACACAAGGTCCACGATGCGCTCACTAGGAAGATATTCGTGTACAAGGTGACCGGGCGCTGAGCCTGTATGAGATCACGTTCCTCGGCACCGCCTCGGCATCGCCGGGCTACGGAAGGAGATTGCCAGCGGCGCTCGTGAGATCCGAGGACGCATATTTCATGCTGGACTGCGGCGAGGGAACGCAGTACGCGATGCAGGAGCTCGGACTGAGATACGTCAACAGGAAGCTGTGCATCTTGATCTCGCACATGCATGGGGACCACGTGTTGGGGATCCCGGGGCTCCTGTTGAGCCTGAGCCTGTCCGGCAGGACCCGGGAAGTGCACCTGATGGGCCCCCGGGGCCTCAGGGGATTCCTGGTCACGGCGCTCGACCGCATGCGGGCTGGACTTACATTCGAGCTGGATTTCCACGATGTGAGGGATGGCCTTGAGCTCGAGATATGCGGCGCCACCGTGAGAACCGCGCTGGGACGGCACACTGCGCCCAACTACGCGTACAGACTGGACTTCAGGAGGCCCGGGAAATTCCATCCAGAAAGGGCGAGGGCGCTGAGAGTGCCAGTAGGTCCGCTGTGGAAGACGCTCCAGGCGGGGGCGTCCGTGAACGTGGATGGAAGGACCGTGAGGCCCGAGGATGTCCTGGATCCGCTGGAGGTCAGGACTTCAATAGCCTACTCCGGCGACACGCGCCCAACCCGCAGGCTCGTGGAGCTGTTCAGGGGCGCGGACCTGCTCGTGCATGAGGCAACGTTCTCCACGCGCGACCGTGGCAGGGCGCTCGAGAACATGCACTCCACGGCTAAGGAGGCCGGAAGGGTCGCCGCGAGGGCCGGAGTCAAGCACCTAGTGCTCACGCACTTCAGCAATAGGTACAGGGATCTGGACCTGCTTCTGAGGGAAGCTAGGAAGGAGTTCCAGAATGTACATCTGGCAAAGGAGGGCAGGACGTTCGTCCTAGCGCCTGAGGGACTCCTTCTCAGGGACCAGCCAATTGATCAATGAATCTAGATCCTCGGACTCGAGCCTCAGAACTATGGGCCCCAGCGGTGATTCGTCCTCGTCCTCGATGAACGATATGCGGCCCACATATGCTGCTTGCCTATTTATGTAGACGTGGGTACGGTTGCCGGCCCTGTTCTCCATCAAGAGCCGGCGGAGCGCGGCCATCACGCGCCTGTATCTGGCCTGATCGCGCAGGGCGAAAAGCGGTTGTACGCCCGAGGCCTCCACCACTATCAGGTGATCCTCGACCCGCTCGACCACGTCGCCCGCCCTTCTACCTCCCAGTACGTTCATCATCGCGCGCATGACCTTGGAGGCGTCCTCGCTCGGGTTCAACCACGCCTCCGCTCTAACCCTGATTTCCTGCTCGGACGGAGCCCTCAAGCTCGTTCACCCAGGACCTCACGGCATCGACGGCGCTCCCTCCCAGCTCATCCTTAGTTGTGCGCTCGTTGACTATCATGCCGTCCGCCAGCGCTATCACATCGCCTATCCTCAGCGAGAGTTCCGCGGAATCCCTGGAACGGAATTCCTCCCATGTGTGTGGATCATCGTGCCTCCCCCGACCTCTCAGGTACTCGAAGCGCTTGGCGGGCGAGGCGTGGATGGCCAGTATCCTCACGCTACCGAGCCTTCCCAGATGCGCCACCTCCTCGGGGGACCTTATACCATCTATCACTATGACGCGCCCGTCCATCGAGGTTATCTTTGACTCGAGGAGCACCGCCAGCGCGGCCGGCCCATGCTCCTTCCTCACCAGCTCCATGACGCGCAGCTGACTCTCCAGTCCTGGCTTGAGCCCCCTACGACGGACCTCCTCCCTTATCACGTCGCCCATTGATATAATGCCGTAGCCGACCCTGGAGAGATATCCAGCAGCCGTGGTCTTTCCGGCGCCAGGCATGCCAGTTATCCCCACAATGAGGGGCGCATCGTTCCCGTCCATCGCGCCCGATGCTGTGTGCGCCCAAATTAGGTTTAGGGTCGGGCAGAGTTCCCGGGGGAGAGGACGGGCAATGAATGAGCGCGGCATCTTGAAATGGATTTTATTTATACACCAGAAGTCGAGTAAAGAACTATAAAACCCGGGGCCGCGGCGTATACACGATGCCTGTCAGGTGCTTCGTCGCAGTGGACGTAAGGTTGGAGGGCGACGGCCTGAAGACCTATAGGACCATAAGGAACGCGCTCGAGACAAACCTCAGGGTGAAGCCTGTGGAGGAGGAGAACTTGCACCTGACGCTCAGGTTCATAGGTGAGGTGGAGGAGGGCACCGTCAGCAGGATAGCCGATGCCCTGAGGACTGTGAGGTACCATCCGTTCACCGCTTCGCTCAGGGGGCTGGGTGCGTTCCCATCACCCAGCAATCCACGCGTGCTGTGGATCGGCGTGGAGGAAGGGGAGGATGACCTCAGAAAATTGAGGGATGGCGTGGAGAGGGCATTGAGGGGTATAGTGCCGAGGGAGGATGAGGGATTCGCTGCGCACCTCACAATAGCGAGGGTCAAGGGCAGGTCTCACGGCACGATGGACGTGCTCAAGGAGTACGGCGATTACGACTTCGGGAGGCTGAACGTCGCGGAGTTCAAGTTGAAGAGGAGCATCCTGTCGCGGACCGGACCTGTCTACACCGACATAGAGGTGTATCCACTGGTTGAGGCCGGAGGAGGTAGTGGAGGAGGTTAAGGCGAGGCTGAGGCCTTCGCCCGAGGAGAGAGAAAGAGTTGGAGGGATCGCCTCCAGGGCGCTGAACGCGGCAGCACGTGCGCTGGCCGATCTGGGACTGGAGGGCGAGGCGAGGCTCGGAGGATCCTATGCGCACGGCACGTGGCTAGCGGGCCATGCCGACATAGACGTATTTGTACTTCTCCAGCCGGGAGTGAACCTCGAGGACGAAGGACTGAGGGTCGCCGGAAGAGCCCTCGACATTATGGGAGCCGAGCGTGTGGAGAGAAAGTACGCTGAGCATCCATACCTGAGCGGAAAGGTCGACGGCATCGACGTGGAGGTCGTGCCTTGTTATAGAGTGCAGCGCGGACGGTGGATTAGCGCGGCGGACAGATCGCCATATCACACTGAGTACCTATTGGCCAGGCTCACGGATGCCATGAGGGACGAGATAAGGGTCGCTAAGGCGTTCATGATAGCTCAAGGCGTCTACGGCGCCGAGATAAAGGTGCGCGGGTTCAGCGGATATCTGGTGGAGGTGCTGGTGCTGAAGTATGGTGGCCTAATCGAACTCATGAGGGCAGCCACCTCCTGGAGAATGGGGGAGGTGCTGGCGCTGGAGACGCTTCCGGCGGACTTCAGGCCTCAACAACGGGCAGGAGCATTGATAATAGTGCCAGATCCGGTGGATCCCAGGAGGAATCTGGGGGCAGCAGTTTCCGCCTGGAGCCTTGGAAGGTTCATCGCATCCTCGGAGGCATTCCTGGAGCATCCGCGCGGGGAGTTCTTCGAGAGGCAGGCATCCCTTGGAAGGCCTCTGGAGCCGGAGGACGTGGCCCCGAACTCCATCACACTGGTCATCGAGAAGCCATCGGAGCCGGAGGACATCCTCTGGGGTGAGCTCTGGAGAACTGTCAGGGGGCTGTCGAGATATCTGGGGTCCAGGGGGTTCGAAGTGCTCGCGTATGCAGCCGGCGAAGACGATAGGACTATCGCCGTCTCGCTCCTGCTGGACAGCCTCAGGTGCTGCCGCGTGGAGCTCAGGAGGGGACCACATATCATGATGGCAGAGGCGCGGAGGCAGTTCCTAGACGCATCCAAGGATAAGGGGCCAGTATGGATAGATGAGAACGGCCGCATGTTCTCTACGCTAATCGCCGAGGAAAGAAGCGCCTTCGATGAGCTCCGCGCGGCAATTAGGGATCCAGTCAGAATCGCCGGAGCTTCCAGGGGACTTGAGGGCGTGCTGCGCTCGGCGCGTATACTGCAGGGAATGGAGGCGTTGCACGGGGATGAATCCGCGCGGAAGAGCCTCAGTGGGCTTGCATACGGGCGTCAGCTGGCATGATCCGTGGGAGATAGCCGAGGAGGCGCCGGAGCTCCTGGCATATCCCACTGGAGATCGCGCCGCCGCACTGCGCGCGGCTAGGGAGCTGGAGGCGCTAGGCGTGGACGCCATCGCGGATGAGGGAGAAACTATCATCGACGGTTTTAGGGTCCTAGGGAAGGGCAAGTCGTCAATAGTGCTCATGTGCAACGTCCGGGGAGAACTGGCCGCCGCCAAGGTGAGGCGCGTCGATGCGCCGGTCATCGACCTGAAATTCGAGGGTGCGATGCTGCGCGCGGCTAACCTAGCCGGCGTGGGCCCTGAGCTTGTGGGATGGGATGAAGATATTCTATTGATGGAGTTGCTGATAGGAATGCCGCTGGCGACATTTCTGAGGAACGGAGAGGTTGGGGTGGACAGGTCCAAGCGCACGCTTTCGCTCGCGCTGGATAAGGCACGGGCGCTCGACGCTGCGCATATAGACCATGGAGAGCTGCATAACCCTGGCGATCACGTCCTCGTGACATCTGAAGGCCCGGAGATACTGGACTTCGGGTCGGCAAGTGCCTCGAGAAGGCCGGCAAACGTAACATCGCTCGCGAGCGCGATAGCGCGCATGATTGGCAGGATACCAGATAGGTCGCTCGTGCAGGCGCTCAAGAAATACAAGGAGGAGATGGACGATCGTTCCTATCAGGCAGTCTTGGAGGAGCTGGGAATCCGATGGTAATGCGCGTTTGACGCGATTCCGGTTGTGATATCTTTGCGCGAACGTGCGGGTTGACTTCCGATACGGTTATAGGAACCGGGAATCCGTGAGGTGTGCGTTGATTTCCAATAGACAGGCCCGCAGGATGATGGAGAAGATGGGCCTAAACGTGGAGGAGATAGAGGGCGTCAAGGAAGTCATTATGCAGATGGAGGGCGGAAGGACGATACGCGTCAAGGATCCCACCGTGTACAAGTTGAGGACCAAGGAGAAGGATGTAGCGATCTACAACGTGATGGGAAAGGAGGAAGTGACCGAGGGAGAGGAGGAAGTTACGCTCTCCGAGGAGGACGTGAAGCTCGTGATGGAGCAGACTGGAGCGACGCGCGACCAAGCTATACAGGCGCTGGTAGAGGCGGGCGGGGATCTGGCAGCCGCCATACTTAAGCTACAGCAGCAGTCATGAAATTAGCACGCCATTATACAGCGGTGCAAGCGCGGAGGATCCGCACCTAGAACAGGCCGTGGCTCCCGGAGGATTCAGCGACCCGCATGCCCTGCACACCTTTAACGTTGGAACTACTGATGTATGCTCGTCAACAGTATTTGTGAGCTCGTGGGACTGCACGATGTTGGCATATGCCGAGGTGAGCGGTACTTGGGTCTGCGAGCGCTCGGAGGGCGGCGCGTAATATCCGCTGGTGTAACCATCCGGTATCCATCCAGCGATGTGCGGCAGCTCGGAGGGCGGCATGCGCTCCGCGTCCAGGCGACGCAGTCTCTGGGCCGATCTATGATCGTACATGAGCGCGGCGAGAACTCCTGTGCCCTCCACCAGCCGTATAAGGCTCGGGCCCAGCTTCACGGCGGGCGGTGACTCGGAGTACCCTATCAGGTTGACGAACCCAAATACTTTGGCACCGGACATTATCCTATTGCCGTTAAATGATCTCGGTAGATTCTTCATCCGGTGCTCGAGCGCCGACGACGCCTTCTCCACCACCTGTAGGAGCCTCGCGCTGAAGTATGCCTCATCTCCCTGGGTCTCGTACGCCAGCCTAGGCATGTTTACCGATGCGCCGACTATAGATATCAACGGCAGCTCGGGATCGACGGGAGCCCCGAGGAACGACCTGAGCGCGCCGGTAGTGGAGGTGGACACCGCCAAGCCGCGGGAGGCGAGGGCCGCAGCCGCCCTCGGCGAACCGGGAAATGCGAGGGTGAACGAGAGCCGGGAGCCCTCGGCGCCTCTCAGCCCATCGGTCGCCTTCACAAGGTCCTCGTTGAGAAGGACTGTGTTGAGAAGGACGGGCCATCCATATGCCCTGAGGGCGGATTCAACGTTCAACAGGAGACGGCGGAGTTCCGATGGATCATGGTCCTCGCGCGCTACGATGGATAGCTCCACTCTGGTGGAGAGCGCCAGCGATAGTAGATCCTCGAGTTGTGCGGAGCGGTCCAGTGGTATAGATACGCTGTCAGGTGCGAGCGTCGAGGTGCCGATGTCCCTTATGTTGAGCTCACCCTCCATGTGGGCGTCGACCACGTCCTTGGGATATGAGGAGAAGAGTTCGCGCTCGCGCAGCGCGCGGAATCCGGCCTCGCGTATGACGCTCTGAACTCCTGGCGATGAGGACAACATTAGCTCGAGGTCCCAGTTGGATATGCCTAACTTCGCCAGCCTAGTGCTCTCATCGTCCTTGCCGTCCACGAGGAGCAAGTAGGAAGCCATTCCCCTTATCATGGGCGTCGTCAGGTAGAGACCTTCGCGCCCCATCACTAGGTGCTCTATTTCCGAGGCTATCTTCTGGGCAGCATCCCTGGACATTCCGGCCTCCTTCACGAGGCTCTGCATCAACCGATTGGAGCTGAAGGGCTCCAGTGTCTCATGCGTAGTCCTTATCATTACCTGCTCGACATGGAGGAGTGCGCGCTCATCTATTTCCCGCGCGGCGTTCAGGACGAGCCTGCCCAGCGGAGTTATGCCGTACTTCTTATCGACCCTATTGTGCTGTATCAGGCCCTGCCTCAGAAGCTTCCTCAGATGATAAGCGAACTTCCCTGACTCCTTCTTTGCCCGAAATCCGGTACTGGACTTCAGCTCTGAGTAGCCCATGGGACCCCTTGAGTTCAGCTGCCTCAGTATCTCCAGCCTGCTCGGCGACGAGATCACGGAGAATATGCCGATGGCGCGCCTGAACTGCCCCTCGGACAACCCGCTGCGCTGGTGCGTCCCATTAATTAAATATTGTTGAGTGCAGTTTAAATATATTTGACATGGGGGGTAAGGGCTGGGCGGCCGCAGATTGCTCGTGATGGGGCTGGCCGGATTTGAACCGGCGACCGCCGGCGCCCAAGGCCGGCAGCCTACCAGGCTAGCCCACAGCCCCTGAGTGAAGACAGCGTAGGACGGGAGGTTGGAGCTACTTCTCAGCTGAAGGCCCCGGAGCTTCCCAGCTAATTGCCCCGCCTTGCCGCCTCTTTGGAGCTAAAGGGGGTGGAGCTCCATAGATATCGGGGATGGCTCCCGTCCTGAGCGCCGACCGCGGGGTGCTGTAGAGCATATGCGCCGCGCAATCCGCGCATATATGAAACCTGCGCCTCACGGTCGACATCAATGCCACGCACTCACAATCTTTTATAAAGCTTTGGGAGAGGTCGCACGTTAGCTTCCTGATGGTTTTCCCGCTTACTTAATACTTCTAATATACTGTAATCATATGTATACGGGGCACGGCCGCGCATCGCGCCCCATTTGCTTATATTCGGCCAACGTGTTAGTGAGCTCAAATGGAGGAGATCTCGGATCTAATTGCGGACTACGTGCAGGAAGTGGAGTACGAGAAGCTGTCCCACGAGGTAGTACACGAGGTAGAGCGGAGGATAGCGGACGCGCTGGCCAACGCAGCGTATTCCTCGCGCGCAACGGCGGCCGGCACGCTCAGGGCTGTGGGCTCATACCTCAGGGGAGACTACAGGACGGTCGATGGCGGCGCGTTCTCCCCCGACTACGCGGCGTTCTACAACACGTTTCTTATCAGGTATCTTGACTTCAATGACACATACCTATCGAGAGAGCCGCTCCATCCTAGCGATATGCTAGGCGGGCTACTGGCTGTGGGGGCCGCGATGGGATCGACCGGCAGGAGGCTCGTGGAGGCGGCCGCGGTTGGATATGAGATCGGCGTCAGACTATGCGACTACTCGTCCCTCAGGGCCAGGGGGTTCGATCATGTGTTGTTCTTGGGAGTCGCGGAGGCGGCCGCTATCTCAAAGTTGATGGGGCTGGACCGCGTAAGGACGAAGAACGCTATTTCACTGTCACTGGTGCCAAACGTGGCACTGAGGGAGACTCGGAGCGGCGCCCTCTCCATGTGGAAGGCGGGAGCAGCCGCGGATGCCTCGCGTAATGCGACGTTCGCGGCCATACTGGCCAAGGAGGGGGTCACAGGTCCGGCACTTCCCTTCTCGGGCAGGATGGGGCTTGTCAATGTGGTGTTGAAGGATGTTGATGAGGAAGCCTTCAAGGATCTGGGAGAGCCTCGTGGGATATTGAGGACGCACATTAAGGAGTATCCCGCAGAGTACCACGCGCAGGCGGCTATAGAGGCGGCGCTATCCATGGACCTCGAAGGAGAGGTGGAGGAGGTGATCGTTGAGACGTACGAGGCCGCCAAGACGATACTGGCGGACGACCCCAGCAAATGGGCCCCGGAGAATCGGGAAACCGCGGACCACAGTCTGCCCTTCATGGTATCCGTCGCACTAGTAAAGCGCAGGTTCTGGTTGGACTCCTACGATCTGATAGGGGATCCGACTGTGAGACGCGTCATGTCCAAGGTGAAGGTCGTGGAGAAGGAGGAGTTCACGTCAATGTATCCGAAAAAGCTCCCGGTGAGGATAAGGGTCAAGACGGAAAGAGGAACATATGAATCGTACTTGGAGCTCCCGAGGGGACACGCCGACCGGCCGATGAGTGATGCTGAGTTGGTGAAGAAGGCGAGGGATCTCGGACTTCGCGATGACTCCATCAATGCGGCATTGAGCGCGAGGAACCTCGGGGTGAGGGATCTCGTCGTCTGAGGGAGAGGAACTGCTGGGTCGCTTCACGGTAGCCCCGGGCGTCTGGGACCCCTTCTCTGCACTGCTGGCTGAGAGGGCCGGGTTCAATGCGCTGTATCTTTCTGGTGCAGCGCTGACATCGTCCATGGGGCTTCCGGACCTGGGACTGATAACGTTGGACGAGGTGGCAGAGGCCCTCAGGAGGATTAGGCGCGTGACGGATCTTCCCATAATAGTCGACGCGGACACCGGATTCGGGGAGGCGCTCAACGTTTACCGCACGGTGCAGGTGCTCGAGGAGGCAGGGGCCAGCGCCGTGCAGATAGAGGACCAGAGGATGCCGAAGAGGTGCGGACATCTGGAGGGCAAGGACGTAGTCTCCAGGGATGAGATGGTTGAGAAGATAGTGGCTGCGCTCAAAGCGAGGAGGAAGGCGCTCATAGTAGCCAGAACCGATGCTCGGGGCGTTATGGGCCTGGAGGAGGCCGTTGAGAGGGCAAACCTCTATGGGAAAGTTGGAGCGGATATAATATTCCCGGAGGCATTGCTCAGTCGGGAGGAGTTCGCCGAGGCCGCCAATAGGATAAAGTACCCGCTGCTGGCTAACATGACGGAATTCGGCAAGACTCCCTACATTAGCGCGGATGAGTTCCGTAATATGGGTTACAGAATTGTGATATTTCCGGTCACGGCTTTCAGGGCGGCGGCGCGGGCTGCCGCTGACGCGTATGCGCATCTCATGGAAAGGGGGACCCAGGAGGACTTCCTGGATAAATTGATGACCAGAAAGGACCAGTACGAGGTCATACACTATCATAGATACGAGGAACTTGACGCGGAAATAGCGAGGGAGGCTACGCGCAGGATCGGACTATGAGCGACCACTCAGGGGTATAAATCTCCTCTCGCCCGGACCGATATAGACCGCCCTGGGCCTTATCAGGCGATGCTGCTCCTCGACGTACTCTATGAAGTGCGCCAGCCACCCGGTTATCCTGGACAAAGCAAAGAGCGCTGTGTATATGTTGTTCTTCAGGGGGAATCCTATGGACATGTAGACTATCCCGGACCAGAAGTCCGTGTTTGGATATATGCCTTTAGATCCGAACTGCGCGATCCCCAGCTCCTCGAGTTTCAATGCTATACGGTAGTACTTATACGCCTCCGGGTTTCTTGGAGCCAAACGCTCGGCGAATCCCTTGAATATCCTCGCCCTGGGATCATAAGTCCGGTAGACCCTATGGCCGAACCCCATCAACCTCCTCCTGCCGGACAGGATGTTCTCCTGGAACCATTTCTCCACCGAGTCCTCGGAGCCTATCTCAGCGAACTGCGCTATGGCTGCCTCCGCTGCACCTCCATGAAGCGGACCCTTGAGCGCCGCGAGCGCACCCGTCACGCCCGAGTACATATCGGACAGCGTCGACACCACGACCAGCCCCGCGGTCGTGGAGGCCGGAACCTCGTGATCCATGTAAAGTATGAGTGCCGCGTTCATGGCATTCGACTCCTCGTCCGTGGGCTCCCTGCCAAGCGCCGCCCTTAGGAACGCCTTGGCGTAACCACCGCGCGGATCCGGTTCCGTGAACGGCATGCCCTCCACGTGACGATACGCGTTGGCGGTTATCGTGAGCATGTTGCCTATGGTGGACGCGGCCACATCCCTGTCGGTCGTCTTATCCCACTTGAAGCGCTCCGAGGCCGCCAGCGCCGCGAATGCGCCCATCTGGAGGGCGACTGCATCAGATGATCTGGGAAGATTGGAGATGGCGGATAACACGTGCGCAGGAACGCGATACCCGCGCTCCACCTTGGACGAGAAATCGCGGAGTTCCTGTTCCCGCGGCAATTCGCCGTTTAGGAATAGATATTGTATCTCCTCAGCTGATGCGCCTCCGTTCACGAGGTCTTCCACGCTGTAACCGGAGTACCTGAGGATTCCCTTCTCGCCGTCTATGGTAGTAAGCTTGGTCCATTTGATGTCAACATCCTCAAGACCCCTGCTTATCTTCTCCATCATTTCTATGTTAACAAAGGATATTTATAATTCTTTGGTTTAGCAGGCTCTCCTCGGCTGAAGCCCAGGAGCTTCCCGCCCATGACTCCACCTTGCCGTCCCAGGGGGCAATGAGGGGAGGGGCGTGGCTTCACGCGCGCCACGGTCGTCAAGGGCCCACGCTCATGCGGACAATACAGCCCTCGCATCAACGGCATAGAGCTTGGGGCCGTCCACGATCAATGGATTCACCTCGAGCTCCACTACCCCCTCAGAACATGCGACGTCGCTGAACTTTGAGATCGCGGAGGATAGCCTTCCCGTATCCACCCGAGGCATCCCCCTATATCCCTCTAGAAGAGGCCTCAGCCTGAGCTCCGATATCATAGAAAACGCCTCCTCGGATGTCACCGGCGCCACCCTCGTGGAATGATCCCCCAGTATCTCCGTCAATACGCCTCCCAGGCCAACGTCGACCACGCAGCCAAAGTCGTGATCTCTGACCAGGCCAACCCTCATCTCAACCCCGCGAACCATTCTCTGGGCATATATCCTACCAGACGCGGCTTTAGCTATAGGTGCCAGCCTGCGCATGGCCTCCTCCATCTCATGCGCGTCGCGTATTCCTACTATTACTGCGCCGGCCTCCGTCTTGTGCGATATTGACTGCGCATACACCTTCAAAACCGCTGGATAATTACTCGGTGGCCATTCGTCGGGCGATTCCAACCAAGACCACTCTGGAATGTCGAACCCCGCTATCGATAGCGCGTCCACTAGGTCTGGCCACAGGCCGCCGCGTATGTGCAATCCACCGTGCGCGGATCTGTTTACGGTCCACGTGCCGAGATTCCTGGCGAACCACCTAGCTACATGAAGCGCCCGGGATGCCCTCTCGGGACTCGGATATGATGGAAGGCCGAGTGAGTCGTAGAGCGACCTCGTGCGCCTGGACAGCTCGGAATCGCCGACCTCCACCACCACCGTGGGTTTCCTGGATAGCGAGGCCAACGCGCGCGGCAGATCCTCCGTCATCCCAGGTGGATAGTGCGTGGGAATCAATACGATCCCACCGACAGGTGCGTCCATCAAGGCGCTGTATGCGGCGATGAACTCGCGGTCAGACGCGGATCCCGTCACGTCCACCGGATTGGCCACTGAGGAGAGTTGCGATAGAATCCCGGATGCGCGCAGCGAGCTGAGCCGGGGATCCGATGATAGATCCGGTAGATTGAATCCCAGTGAGCTGAGCGCATCGGTCGCCAACACGCCCGCGCCCCCGGAGTTCGTCAGGACTGCAACGCTGTCGCTCGGATCTCCATTTATCATAGATGCTACCTTCGCTGCATCCAGCGCATCCTCGAGGTCCTTAGCGACGTATGCGCCAGCCTGCCGAAATGCCTCCCCCGACACATGTGCTGATGAGAGTATAGATGCTGTGTGGGAGCTGGTAGCGCGTCTGCCGGACGACGTGGTGCCGCCCATCAGGACGACGACTCTCTTTCCATTGTCCCTGGCGCGCTTCATCGCGTCCAGCAGAGCCCTTCCCTCAGATGCCCTCTCCACGTACAGGAGGATCACGGCCGTCCTAGGATCATCGGCGAAGTACTCCACGGACTCCGTTATGTCCACGTCAACCGCATTCCCCACCGATACGAGCGCCCTGATCCCGGGACCCGAGGAATTCAGGTAGTCATAGAGAGATGCGCTGAGGCCACCGCTCTGTGCTACCAGTACCACGTTGCCGGCCCTGGGTTCTGGTATGTTCTCAGCGCCGTTCTTCCTCCTGGGCAGAAATATGGCGAAGACCCCCGTGTAGGGATCGACCACGCCGAGGGTGTTGGGCCCGAGCACCCTCATTCCGCCCAGCTCCGGCAGTAGCCCCTTCAACGACGGGCCGCCTATCTCCTCGAAACCGCCGGAGACCACAATTGCAGCGGCGTAGCCGATGGAGGCCGCCTTCCGCAGATAATCTACAGAGAGGGATGGGGGTACCGCCACTATGAGCAACTCGGATGCCGGAAGATCAGCTTCGCACGGTACGCCGAGACAGCTATCATACATCGGGTTCACGGCGTGTACCTCCGACCTGAGTCTGCCGCGCGACTTCATATCGAGCAAATTCTCCAGTATGGCGGTGCCTATGTTGCCCTTTGGGGACGGGCCGACCACCGATATTGACGCTGGGTCTAGGAATGATCTCAGGGGGTTGCCCATGCCCGTGAGGGCAATCTACCAATATATTTGCGAAACGCATGAGGAGAGCCCCGGGCGGGATTTGAACCCGCGGTCTCCCGCTTACAAGGCGGGCGCATTGACCGAGCTATGCTACCGGGGCCCACACGCCCTGTGGCTCCAGCTAAGTGAGCTGCTCCTCCGCCGGAGCCTCGAGGCTTCCCGCCTCAACGACCGAGGTCCATCCGCGCGGGTGTGACCGCGCCGACCTGAGACGATCTCCGCGGGCGTGAATTCGGGCCGCACCGGCCCTGCTTTCATCCCGGTGAACGCATGAACAGCCCCACAAAAACCTTTTGGGATCTGCCTGTAGCTTAGACAATTTGAGACTTGTGAGCTACTCCTCGGCTAAAGCCTCGGAGCTTCCCGGCTCATTGCCCCACCTTCCACTCCAGAGGGAGCGGTGGAGGGCGGAGCTCCACGGGCACAACGGGCGGCCCGCC
>ERZ1669250.472-NODE-472-length-18186-cov-2.504771_pt1 | contig 18186 bp, 14 predicted proteins | sample MGYA00579295_ERZ1669250 | MGnify/ENA primary metagenome ERZ1669250 (study PRJEB41166, sample SAMN08046056) | hot springs metagenome | biome: hot spring; feature: acid hot spring; material: thermophilic sediment; isolation source: thermophilic sediment from acid...
TCATATCCAAGGAAGAGGCATACGCTATGGAATACTGGCCGCTTGAAGAGGCAAAGCTGAAGAAGACCACCCACAAATTCCTCCTCGGTTCTATAGGGCTTGTCACTGGCGCGGCAAGTGGTATAGGGCTTGAAGCCATGAAGAAACTAGCCGAAAATGAATGCACCGTAGTCGGATGCGACATAGATCCTTCCATAAATGAAAGATGCAGGGAGATAGAGGAACAGTATGGCGTCAGAGCATTATCGTTTATCGTTGATCTGTCCTCAGAGGATCAAATTCTAAATATGTTCAGAGACATCGTGAAAAACCTAGGCGGAATAGATATCGTGTTCAATAATGCCGGCATACTGAAGAGCTCAAAAATAATTGAGACCAGCGTTGAAGATCTGGACAGGCATTACGCAATCATTGGTAGGGCCTCCTTCATAACCTCCCGTGAGGCCATGAAGATAATGATCGCACAGGGCATAGGTGGAAACATAGTTTTCAACATATCCAAGAACCTTACCCATCCTGGGCCTGAGATGGTTTCCTACGGATCCGCGAAGGCTTTTGCGGCGCAGGTATGCCACTATGTTGCCAAGGAAGGCGGCAGATATGGTATCCGTGCCAATATAATAAATCCAGATAAGATCTTCAGGGGATCAAAGATATGGGAAAATGGAGTGCTGGAAGCTAGGGCAAAGGCAAAGGGCCAGACTGTCGAGGAATACGTAACGGGAAACTTGCTGAGAAGAGAGGTTTTGCCATCTCATGTGGCCAACATGCTCATAGCCATGGTCAATGAGGACATATTCGGTGCAACCACCGATGCCATGGTACCGGTCGATGGCGGCATCCTGTGAGGCGATCATGTGGCATAATATCCATTAAATCCATTTTCCCAGATCCATTGAGATCTGATTGATATCCTGCATTTTCTTCAAAAAACCCGCTGTATGCTGAAAGATATTGAAATGTATGGGTCTCGAATATACTGCGACCCATTTCATGAAATTTTAACGCCTGATTGAAGCTCTTTGATCAATAGAATATTTGTATATGAGATTTAGAAGTGTTCACACAAGATTCATGTTGCGCAGTACCCTATAGGCTGTAGCGATATCTTCCAGTCCTATACCCATGGATTTGAATACTGTTCTATTCATCCCTGAGAACTGTCCGTAATTGCCAGCTATCTCACGCAATTCGATAGGTTTTCCTCCCAGCCTGACGTACTCTGCTATCTCTGCGCTTTCTACCATTGACTGATCATAGTGTTCGGTGACAACAAGGTCTGAATCGTGAAGTACCTCATATTCGGCCTCTCTCCTGTTCATATAATTTGAACCGGCAAGATTCACATGGTACCTGTCAGGCAGATACTTCCTTAATATTATCGGAGAGGTGCTGTTTGTTATGGATGTTATAGTATCTGATCCGTCAAGAGCGGCCTCGATCCCTTCCACAGCCCTGATCTCAGTATCCAGCTTCTTGGACATCCTTGAAGCAAAATTCCTCGCATGATCGTAGTTCCGTGAATACACCCTTATGGAGTGTGGATGAGAAACTGCCAGTATACCCTCAAGCTGTGTTTCAGCCTGGAACCCTGATCCTATCAGCGTGAAATTCTCAACAGATGGGTGAAGTATACTCGTCGCATAGGCAGTTACTGCACCTGTTCTCATTTGGCCCAGCCTATTGGCTTCCACTATGGCGAGGAGGTCGTTGCTCCTCGTATCGAAGATCGTGACGACAAATCTTGCGCCCTCTTTCGAGGCGATATAGGTCTTATGTCCCATTATGTGGTACTTATCCAGCGATGCCGGCATAGTGTTGAGAACAGAGCCCTCAGAGAACGTCCTTACTCTGGTATTTGATGTTGCTCTACCAGCATGGTATTCCTCAAAGGCTTCTCTGATCGCCTGTATGGTATCCTGCATGGAAAGATTCGCATTAACCTCATCTTCGCTAATATAATACATGCTAAGATGATGCATTCAGGCGATTAATTCATTGCGTTTTCAATTTTTACCAATTTTTATTAATTAATAAGGAATATGGCGGCGATGACGGACAAATTACCGGAAGTAAGGCGATCGCATCCTTACGTGATGTACGATATGATGAGGGACATACCAAATGGGATAGATAGAACCTTATCCTCGATGGAGAAGATAGATCTGTCATTCCTGGGCGATGATATACTCTTCTTGGGTAATGGCACAGCTTACCATTCCGCGTATGTTGGAAGCCAGATACTCGATGAGACCGCCAGAAGGCATTCCGTTGTGCAGGCCTATGAATATGTGAATTACATGCGATCCAGTGCCACCACCATCGCTGTATCGCACACTGGAAAGACGAAGAGCACCGTTGACGCCGCGATAAAGGCAAGAAAAACCTCCATAACGGCCGGTATCACGCATTATGCAGATTCACCACTCTCAAAAGCGGTAGATCATCCCATAACCATAGCTGATGAGGATCTATCGCTCTGTAACACGAAGGCATTTTTCAATAACGCCTTCGCGGTCCTTTACATTTCGGATTACTATGGAAACCTATCATACGACATGAAAGCCCTAAGATCGGAGATCGCAAAGCATGTTTCCAACGACGATGCCGAGATGAAGGCTGTATCTGAGGATCTTGATCAGATTAACGATATATTTGTGCTGGGATCCGGCTACAACTTTCCAGTTGCAAGGGAAGCGGCGCAGAAGATAAAGGAGGCGACACACATGCATGCGGAAGGCATAGAATTCGAAGAATTCAATCACGGATGCACAGCGGTGATGGATGATCACACGCTGGTGATCCTCATAGAGGGCCAGAAGGACAGATCAAGAGGCGATCAGATCGTTAGGGCGTCGCGATACGTGGGATCAAAGACTGTGGTGATCAACGGCGAGGGAGATCTGAGCATCTACAACGATCCACCTGATGAGTTTTCCGCATCTTTTCTGAATACTCTTGATCTCTATTATCTTGCCTATTATCTCGCAGTACGCAGGAACATCAATCCTGATATGCTGCGATTTGAGGATAGGAGATACAGGGATTACGACAGCACGGTGTTTCCTCCAGGTGAACACTGAACTTATACATTGATATTTTTGTTCATCTTACATTATATTTATATATTCAGTGATGATGTAAGGTTATCCTTACGGTGTCGCAATGAATATTGAGATCACTAAGCCGGCCAGCATACACAGGATCATGTCAAGGATCGGCCCAGCATGGATCGTGATGATGGCCGATGTGGATGTCGCAAGCGTTATAACAGGTCTTCAGTCCGGCGCAGCCTTCGGCTATCGGATGATATTCATAATGATCATACTAATACCACCATTGTTCATCGTACAGAACGCTGCAGGATACCTTGGCATATTTTCCGGTATGGGGCTTGGTGAAGCCGTGAGGACAAGGTATGGAAAGAAACTCGCACTCATAGCTGCAATACCTATGGCTTCAACAGATGTGCTATCGTACATAGCTGAATACAGCGGTATGGCTATCGGCCTTTACATGATAGGAATTCCACCAATAGTATCAATTCCAGTGATCTTTCTCATACATAACGCTATAATAATGGCTGGAAGATACCGCAGAATTGAAAAGATGCTCCTATTCATATCGCTAATACTTGTGATATCCATAATAGCGAGCGCACTCCTCATGAGACCGTCGATCTATGAGATAATCCATGTTGGTCTCAATCCAATACAGCCTTACACCAATAGAACATATGAGACACTGCTTATAGCAAATGTAGGGGCCGTGATAATGCCGTTCATGATATTCTATCAGGCAGGAGCGAGCGTCCAGAAGGGAATGCAGAAACGAGATATCAAGATAAGCAGAAATGAGACTGCGATAGGGTCCGTTGTGAGCGAGTTCCTCATGGTAATGACCGTCATAGCGGGAACGTTCATAGGAGGGTATGCAACGGATCCGATGATGCTTGATCGTGCCCTGAAGCCGTTTGGGAGCCTTGCGCCATACATAATGGCCGCCGGCTTCTTCACCGCTGGTTTTCTTGCGCTGATAGTCATATCGCTTGCCTCAACGTGGGGTATAGCGGAAGCACTCGGATGGAAGTTCCACAGATATGGCAGATACATCATAAGGAGTGAGGATCATACATACGGCGACAGGTCCTCCATAAGGCAAAGTGTCATATCAGACAGAAAAAAATTTCTGACTCTCTATATGACGGAGAGCATACCTGCAGCGGTGATAGCGATCGTAGCTTCATCCTACCTTTTATCCCTGGTCATCGATCTTATGATAGTCTTCGTGATCGTTCTTGCCCCTGTGGCTATTCTCCTTGGTCTTCTTGTTTCCGACAGCACCGTCATGAAGGGCAATCCGATGAAAAGATGGTATATGACCATATACTGGGCAACCATAGCGATAATTGAGTCAGCTGGAATATACAGCCTTATGATATCGCTATGAACCCGTATCGATTATCAGCTAGATGCCAGCTCTTTGACCTTCCTCAGGACGCCTATGAAATCGTCTCTGCTCAGTTTGCCGCGGTTCACGTTGCGCGGGCTTGGATGGTAAGAGCACACTATACTTACACCGTTCAGGCTGTATATAGCACCGTGAGAGAATCTGTATTTCGATTTCGATACCGCTGGATCAGCAAGCATATTAAGGACCGCCTGAAATGCTATCTGACCGAGTACAAGTATCACCCTAAGGTTTTTCATCATCGATATCTCAGAACGGAGATACACAGAACAGTTTGCGATCTCTTCTGGCGTTGGCTTATTGTCTGGTGGAACGCATTTTACGGCTGCAGTTATATATGCATCGTTGTACTTTAAACCGTCGTCCCTGCTCTCCGAAGTTGGCTGATTTGTTATCCCTACCTCGTGTAGGCATGAAACCAGGAAGTCTGAACTCTTATCTCCAGTGAAGACCCTTCCCGTTCTGTTTCCTCCTGATGCTGCCGGGGCCAGTCCGACTATCAGGATATGGCCGTTGATATCTCCATATCCTGGAACTGGCCTGGCCCAGTATGCTTGACCGCGGAAGCGTTTATCTCGCCCCACGACAGCCTCCCTGAACTGGACTAGCCTTGGACATTTCCTGCAAGCGATCAGCTGATCGTTCATCTCCGCTATACTGATCCATCTCTCATCGGACGCCATCTGATATCACTGTATGTCGAACCAGCCTCCCCTGCTACCATACTTGACCTTTGGATCGCCGAGGTATCCGTTGATCACCATCTGCTTCAGGGATATTGGCGGAACAAACTGTGGATCACCAGTTTCCTCCCTGAGGTATTCGGCTATATGATACACCGTATCTATTCCTATTATGTTCATGAGTTCAAACGGCCCCATGGGGAAGCCGAATGCAAGCTTCGTCATCGTATCTATGTCAGATTTGGATGCTACCCCCTCCTCATAGGATCTTATCGCTGAGAGGAGCCACCCCGCTATGAACCTGGTGGTGAAGAAGCCTGGAACATCTGCCACCACCACTGGCGTTTTCCCAAGCTTTTTTGAAAGATCAACCACAGTGTTCAGCGTATCTTCCGACGTCATCATTGCCCTGACAACCTCTATCAGCTTCATTATGCCGGCCGGATTGAACCAGTGCATTCCAACAGCTCTCCCCTTTGCCTTAAGATCCTGAGCTATTTCCGCTATGGTGATGCCAGAGGTATTGGAGGCTATTATGGTGTCCTCACGCACATGCTTCTCTATCTCCACGAACACCTTTCTCTTGAGATTGAGATCTTCGGGCACCGCCTCCACGACTATGTCCGCATTCGATAACGACTGGTACTCCGTTGAAGTTTTTATGCGGCCCATGATATCGTTCATTTCTGCCTCGGTGATCGTGCCCTTTTTCACAAGGTTTATCAGCCCATAGCGGCCTTCACGTATATTTTTTATGGCATTTGCGAGAATATCTTCCCTGACATCGATTATGGTAACCGGATATCCAGACCGGGCAAAGACCTGGGCTATGCCCTGTCCCATGACCCCGCTACCCACGACTGCAGCAGTCCTGATTTCCATAATCTTTCAGCGTTAACAATCATAAAAATTTATTGAACATCGTTGAAAAACCTATGAATATTGAAAAATGAAAATATCACTTCTCGTCCTTTGTTTTTACGATCTTCTTTATCTCCTGAACCTCGTTATCCGGTACATCCTTGTACGTCAGCCACCATGCATAGCCCTTGTACTCCTTCATTCTTGCCGGGATGTCTTTCACATTCTTCGGCGCAGAGTTGAGCATCTTTTCGCCTATCAGTTCATTGTACGGCCAGTTGGCAGGCATTGCACCCTTGTATTTATCTGACATCTGCAGCGCCTTTATGGCCCGGAGAAGCTCATCAACGTTCCTGCCAATCTCCAGAGGATAATACATTATGAGCCTGACCACAGAGTTTGGATCCACTATGAATACAGCGCGGACAGTCGCTGCTGAGGACTCGGCCTGTATCATCCCAAGCCTTGAAGCGACACGCCCCATCGAATCTCCGATTATTGGAAACGGAACCTCGATCTTCAGGTTGTCCTTGATCCAGTTTATCCATTCTATATGGCTTATAACGCTGTCCACGGAAAGTCCTATCAAATCTGTATTGAGTTTCTGGAAGTCGTCGTATCGCCTTGCGAATGAGTAGAACTCGGTGGTACAGACCGGAGTGAAGTCACCTGGATGGCTGAACAGCATGAACCATTTACCCCTATACTGATCAGGAAGCTTCATGCTGCCCTGCGTCGTTTCCACAGCCATCTCTGGGAATTTCTCACCTATCAATGGAAACCTGCTTTCATCAGACATTTTTTTCACCTGAAAAAATAATTCATGCATCTATATATCATTTTTCAACCAGAAGCGTAATACGACAAAGTTTAGATGAATGCGGATATGAAAAAGCGAAATTATTCCTCTATTCCATCTTCAATCAGACCAAGACTGCTGAGTATCTCAGCTACCTCCAGTTCACTGAGGCCGGTGATCCTTGCAGTCTCCGCGATGCTCATCGTATCAAGGTATACAGTGACCACCTCACGGGAGATCCCATCATCCTGATCCAGGCTGTCCTTTATTGCGGTTATCAGGCTGTCCTTTTCCTTTATCAGATCTGTGCGCATCCTTGTGAGATCGTCTATCTGCCTGTTGATATCTCTCAATCTTTTCATAGCATCTCCCATGCCTTCGATCCTAGTTTCCTTGGTCTCGATAGGTATGCGCCTTATGGCGAAGAAGTTGCGCCCATAGTCTATGAACACTGATGAGAATCCAGAGGGCAGATATATCTTCCTCTTGGCACCAAGATCACTTGGAACAAACCCTATGCTGGTTACTAGATTAGCCTTTTCAAGAAGATCAAGTTGCTTCAATATGGCTTGCTGGCTGAGACCGATGCTCTTGCTCAGCTCCAGAGCATACGATCTCTCAAGCTGAGTGAGCATCCTTATAATCTCACGCCTCGTAGAATTTTCAATGGCAGAAATAAAAAGATCTATGTCGTCCATCATTCTATCGAAACTTTCCTTCCACTGCCTTCCTTGCTGGTGGCCTTTTCAACCGTCACATCCAGAAGGCCGTTGTTGAACTTTGCCGTGGCGGTCTCAGGTTTAAGCTTGTAGTCGAAGTCTATGCTCTTATAGTACTTCCTCTGATCCTCATCCACGTTCAGCGTTATGTTGTATTCTGATATCTTCAGATCTATGTTTTCCTTGCTGACGCCTGGAAGCTCGAATGTCACGTAGACCTTCTTCTCGTCGTCGTTGATATCGGTTATCGGCTCTCTAACTCCGCGCTCTATAGGCCTCGCCCCCCTCGTTATACCAGGTACATTACCGAATTCCTGGAATATAGGTTTTCCGTCGGAGCCAATTCTGTATGTAAATCCGTACACATATGGTTCAGACATGGTCATATTCGGATCGTTAAGTATCCTGTTCCATATCCTCATGAGCCTGTTGTTCAGGGATTTTATATCTATGCCGAAGTCCTTGAAGAACTCGTCAAACATGTCGTCCCAATCATCGAATTCATCCTTCTTTGCCATATTCACCACCTACTTGTCAACCGATGGTTGACAACCTAATATTAAAAATCAATATTTAAATCTTTCTAATCCTGGATGGCCACCAGTTCCATTTCTTCATCAGGAGCATTACGGCCGGAACGAAGAACGGCCAGCTCAGAAAAGTATCTATGAGCACGCCTATGGCTAATCCACCGCCTATTTCCTCGATCAGCTGAAGATCACTGAAGTAGAGCGAACCGAATGTGACGAAAAGCAACGAACCAAGAGTGACTATTATACCACCATTCTCCTTTATGCTTGTGGTTATGGCATCCTCGTCTGTCATTCCCTTCATCACGCCCTCTCTCGCTCTCGTTATCATGAATATGTCGTAATCAAGGCCCACCGCCAGGAGAGTGACGAAGGTGAACATGGGCATGAATATGATTATTGGGAGATGATAGACATAGTAGACTATCCAGTATATTATCATGAGGCCCACTATGACGGATGCAAGAACCATAAGTATAAGCCTCAACGGAGTGAATACTGAGCTGAGCTGTATGGCCAATATGACGAATATAGAGGCTGCCAGTATTGGTATCATCTCCTCAAATGTATGCAGTGTATGGCTGTAGGCGGCATCGAGACCGGCCGTAAGACCACCAACATAAAACGTAAGCGAATTGCCCATGTAGGATGATATCTCCGATGGAAGCCTGTTTATGAAGGAAGTGGCGGCATTAGACCAGCTTATGTTGGATAATTCAAACTCAATCATCACGTACCTTGGATCCTTTCCGATGTAGGAGTTTATCTGGGATCTGTAGGTGGAAACGTAATTTGATGGGAGCCTGTCCAGATTGACATACTTGCCGTATGGATAGGTCGGGCCATAAACCTCTGCCACACCGCTGAGCCCTGCTATCATGTTCTCCAGCTTGGTGACCTGATTTATTTCCGCAACATTGTATGTTCCATTGGATATCACTGGTTCGCTAAATTTCACGATGACAAAACTCTCGAAGAAAAGATCCCTGTGGAAGCTCTGGTTTACCACCACTGCAGACTGTATGCCGCTGCTGGGTGGTATGAGGCTGAAGACATTCATATTGGTCGGTGTGGAGGCATAAACGTAAAGCGATCCGAAAGCTACTACCACGAATATGACCAGTATCTTCTTCTTGTTCCTGAGTACAATACCCGATATTCTTTCCATCGTACCTTCCATGGGTATCTTTTTGTCCTTAGCCGGCCAGAACGTCCGGTATCCCAACCTGCTGAAAAGAGCTATGAGGAAAGTATTTGCCAGCATTATGGATACTATAACGCCCACAGCGTTCGTGATACCAGCGTCGCTGAATATTGGAACTTTGAACAGATAGAGCACTATGTAGGAAAGAGCGACCGTTATACCGGACGTGAAGACGGCATGACCGGCCCACTTAGAGGATTCTGGGATAGGGTCACCGCCGTTTCTGTACAGTTCGCGCCTGTACCTAGACATTATATATACAACATAATCGCTGGTGAGACCGAGCAGGAGTATGAGCAGCAGCGTTGGAGTGACGAACGACACCGTTGAATGCAGGATATAACGATACAAAAGATCGTTGAGGCCAAATGAAATTATGGATGACATTAGGAAGAGACTGAATGGAAGAAATGCAGCGACGGGAGATCTGAAGAAAAGGCCAACTATGAGTATGGACAGCACTATGCCTATAATGAGTGCCCGCACCAATCCAGTCATGACCTCCTGTTCTATCTGCTGATCCAGGACATCTGTACCAGCAGTATAATATACACCGTTAACCGGCTTTGTGGAAACATATGAGGAGGCTATCTTATTCACCGAATTCAGCGTAGATATTGTATAATTCTTATTCAGTGAGAATGCAAAGATCTCGGTTGTGTTGCCATAACCTACAAAAGAACCCATCACATACTGCGACGGAACCACGGGATAGCTCAGAAATGTTTCATCGTAAAGCGTATGATTGACCGTGCTGTTTATATATGAATCATTAGTATTGCCGGCGTTTAGGAGATCCATAAGGTATGGTAGAAGATACCTAGAATTCAGATTCACCAGTGGATTTCCGTTGAACTTGTATATCGTACCGTTGTATACCTCAGAAGATGTGAGATGCGGCATACCCGCATAGTTGTCCTTCAGTGATATGTTCACTATTGATAGGACAAAACGATCAGAGGTTGTGTTTAGATCCGATATGATGGATGAATATCCTGAAAGATCAGAGATCAATGAGTTTGCCACAAACTGTCTGGCAAATGGGATATATATGGACATACTTACGAAATCTGTCATTGTGAGGTTCTCATCAACGGACATCAGCGCCAAGGAAAGAAATGGAGAGGCAGAAGCCAGTTCTTTCGAAAGTTCGAGTGCTGTCACATTAACAGCTGTATTCGCAATTTCAGGTAAAGAACTCACATTTTTATATGTTATAGTTTTATTCATATATCCAGAGAACGATGCCAGGTATGGCGATGCAAGAGAAGCGTATGGAGTTTTGGAGAAGTACAACATAACCTGGGTTGCATTGCTGTATCCCGACAGCTCTGACCGTGTTAAATTCCCGCTGGATCCAAATGTTATATCAAAATGCTTAACATAGGTCAGCGCAGGAATAAAGAGAAAATCAGCCGTTAGATTTAATGTCTGGTTTATCTTAATACTGCTATTATATAGATTTTCATTCAATTTATATATTCCTGACAGCTCCCTCCCAAGTGATAGAGATACAGACCGTAAGGTGCTGTTTTCAATGGTTATTATACTTGAGGCGTTTGCAGAGAAACCATTTCTGTGCAGATATGACAGAATCGCCGTCTGCATATTCATGAGAGCATGCAACGATGCGATGCTGTCTATGCTCGTATTGTTTGTGACGATGACAAAAGATGAATCGTTGGAAGAGTTAAAATACTGTGATTGCAGGTTAGACGCTATATTAGCCGGAGAATTCGGTGGTACTATATCGCTTGCTATGTTATAACTGGTATCTGAAAAGAGAGCAGGAGCGAATGGCGCCAGAATTACCAGAACCAAGATCCAGGCAACTATTACTGCTGCACTGTGCCTGGCTGAAAATGTGCCTATCCTTTTAAATGTGTTCTCAAACACAGAGCCCTGATTTCATTTAACTAATTAAGAATTTAGATACTAAATATCAACTTTTATCAACATCAGCGCTATATTCCGTGCATGGAAGAAAGCAAGGGTTTCCTGAGACTGGCCTGGGCCAGGGATCATATGCCAGTCATGGCAGAGATAAGAAAGCGGTTTCAAACGGAGAAGCCGTTCAAGGGAATAAGGATAGCGATGGCTCTTCATGTTGAGGCGAAGACCGGTATATTTGCCCTCCTACTGAAGGAAGGCGGTGCAGAGGTCAAGATGGCATCATGCAATCCTCTTAGCTCAGACGATTCTGTGGTGCAGAGTTTAAAGGAAGATTATGGAATGCCCGTTTTTGCACGAAAGGGCGAGACGAATGAAGAATACTATGAGTATCTTCACCGAACTCTGGATGTTCAACCAGATATAATCATAGATGACGGCGGCGATCTCACGAAGATAGTGCATACAGAAAGAAAGGACCTTGCCCGGAACATAATCGGGGGAAATGAGGAAACAACAACAGGCGTCCAGAGGCTTAAGGCGATGGAAAAGGCAGGAGTACTTCTCTTTCCAATGTTCGATGTTAACGATGCAAACATGAAGCACCTCTTCGATAACAGATATGGTACAGGTCAGAGCACGCTTGACGGGATAATGAATGCAACAAATCTTCTGATCGCAGGAAGAACCGTGGTGGTGGCTGGATACGGATATTGCGGCCGTGGAATAGCCATGAGACTGAAGGGCATGGGTGCAAACGTTATAGTAACAGAGATTGACCCGATAAAGGCGAACGAGGCAATAATGGACGGTTTCCAGGTTAAGAGGATGAACAGGGCGATAAGAGATGCCGATATGGTCATAACCGCAACAGGCATGAAGGACGTTGTCAAATACGAGGATGCCCTCGTGGCCAAGAAAAACATAGTTATGGCCAACGCTGGCCATTTCAATAACGAAGTTGCAGTCTCCGAGATAGAGAGGAGATCGCTGGAGAAGAAAGAAGTAAGGGAATTTGTAAAGCGGTACAAGTTGGAAAACGGTAATACCGTGGACATAATAGCAGATGGAAGGCTCGTGAATCTTGCGGCTGGCCAGGGCCATCCAGTTGAGATAATGGATCTTAGCTTTGCGCTTCAGGCGCTCACAGCTGAGTACCTTGTAAAGAACCATGAAAAACTGGAAAGGAAGGTTTATCCGGTTCCAGCCGAGATCGACAGATACGTTGCCGAAATAAGATTGAAACAGTTCGGAGGTGAGCTCGATCAGCTGAACGAAGAACAGATCAGATATTTGAATTCATGGGATGAGGGAACTTAACCTCATTCCTTCTCTATGTACTGGAATCCGGTGTATGGAACCAGAACGTCAGGTATTCTTATCCGATCGCCTTCCTGGAAATTCTCCATTATGGCAACGAGGATCCTTGTAGTTGCTATGGCAGTGCTGTTGAGCGTGTGAACGAACTTGTTTCCGTCGCTCGTCCTGTACTTTATGTTAAGCGATCTGGCCTGATAGTCGGTATCGTTTGATGCTGAAACTATCTCTCTGAATTTTCCCTGAGCTGGGAACCATGCCTCTATATCATATTTCTTTGCCGCGAGGCGGCCTAGCTCTCCAGAACAGACGTTGACGACCCTGTATGGTATTCCCAGGCTGCGGTATATTGCCTCAGCATTTCCCAGGATCTCCTCAAGAAAGTCCCATGAATCCTCAGGCCGGCAGAACACGAACTGCTCTATCTTGTTGAACTGATGCACTCTGAATATCCCCTTGGTATCCTTGCCATGTGCGCCGGCCTCTCTTCTGAAGCATGCCGATATGCCGGCAACCCTAACCGGAAGTTCCTTCTCCTCAAGGAACTGGTTGGAGAGCATTGCCGCGATGGAATGCTCCGAGGTGGCTATAAGGTAAAGATCTTCACCCTCTATCTTATACAGCGTATCCTTAAAGGTCTCAAGGTCAGTTGCGCCTCTCATGCTGTCCAGATTGAGCATGTATGGAGGCTCAACAACCGAAAACCCGCGCTGCGAGAGGAAATCAACAGCATAGTTTTCTAGGGCCATCTCAAGTTTCAGGAGCCTATTCTTTATGAAATAGAAACGCGAACCAGATATCCTTGCTGCACTCTCGAGATCTATGACACCAAGATCCTGACCCAGATCCACATGACTCTTCGGCCTCTCATCGATGACCTCATAATCCTCACTGTTGCTAGAGTATTTTTCAAATTCATCAACATCGTCTTTAAATACTTTCGCATGACCCACATATCTGACGAGCCTGTTGTTTTCATCTCCAAAGCAGACAGGAACGCTCTCATGGATCAGGTTAGGTATGGTCCACAGGATCCGATCCCTCTCCTCCTCGATCTTTCTCAGTCTATCCTCAAGATCCGAAATTTTAGCGTTTATCTCCTCTACGTTCCTCTTCTCTAGGGATGGATCCTCATTCTTCTTGATCAGTTCAGCAATCTTCCTTGTCTCCTTATTCTTCTGTGATCTCAGGTTATTGAGATCCTTGTTTATGTTTCTCCACTCCTCATCCAGCCTGAAAAATTCATCAATAGGCGCCTTATCCACACCTCTGTATTCACAGTTCTTCTCAAATAATTCTCTATTGGATCTCAGGAGCTTTACATCTATCATTGCCATGCTTCCAGAGGTTTCTGTCTTCTCCTCTTTCAGTTCGGATCCTCTGCGGTATCCAAAGAAGATTATCCACATAATCGGGAAGAGATCGATCAGCACTGCACCAGGTATTCCGTATCTATATATTGAAAACTGCCAGTATGTCGCAGGATAAACAAGTACGGGGATGAATGAATGCCAGAATGAGTATGAGAGCGCATAAAGGGGTGCACCTATGAACGTAAGACCAATAAAGGTTATCAGCGCCTGGATGTTTCCAGAACCCATCCTCCATTCCATACTGAAGGTGCAGTTGAAGGCCAGACCCATCCCAAGCCCGAAGACGAAGCACCCAATTATCTGATACAACACGCTCTGATTCTGATCGAAGAAGAAATTCGTGCGCAAATGTAGTGCGAAGATAGAGATCTGCGCAAGCACAGATACCACAAGTAGAGATACAGCAATCAGTCTGATCATCTCGCGATCCCTGGAGACACCAAGTGTTTCCCTGAACGAGGTCTGAAAGCACAGAGTACCCAGGTATCCCACGGATCCAAGAATCATACCGAATACGAGCCATATCCTGACCATTGTGTCCTGAAACATATAGATCAGAACTCCTACTACCGCAATAGAGATGGCTAGCATCGAATATTGAATCTTTCTGCCAAGCCAAACAAAGGTGGATCTTGGTTTAGCAGAGGCGAAGAAATGCGAAAACCATCTTGATCTGGACAACACCAGTATCAAGTATATGCCTGAAAGCATGGATAGAAAGAAGGGGAATGCCCAGAAGCTTCCAGTTGCAAACCCGGAGTAGAAGTCGCCTATGTTGCATCCGCCTGCCATCCTAGTTCCATAGCCTATCAGTATACCACCGATCAGCGCCTGCAGAGAGAGATTTCTGTTGGGAACCTGCCTTATGGAAAATTCCCCCTTAGCGAGAGAGGCTACGAAAGAACCAATTATTATTCCGAAGACAAGAAACCAAGTAAAAGCCTTATCTATCTCCGGTATGGGATACACATGGTAATATGCTAACTTTGATATATCTAATCCAAAGAAACTCCAGAATTTTCCTCCCATTTGGCTTTCTGCTCCGGTCACACCCCACCACAGGGCCTGACCGCTGACTACATATGAAGCCACCGCCAAGGCAAAAGAGGCCAGAGCCAGCAAGATGGAATAGATATAGAGAATGTTGAATTTCATAATATTAAATTCGAAGTTGAGATAATTATTTTTCATTATGTGCAAGAAATGCACAGATAGAACATAATATATGGATAATATTACCCTGCACTTCCGCATAAAAGAGATGAATCATGTTTCGAAATCTGAATCTGATGTTATCTATGATGCACATGACCATAGGCAAAAGTGCCCGCGTATTACTTTGATAGATATAATCATGAAATATCTGTTTTAGCCTCCACCATGGAAAATCAACAAAAAGCCATATTTATAGGATATTTTGATTATCATCCCACTTCAATTCTTAATATCTAATTACTTAAATATTATAAATGAAACCATGTTATAGATTTATTTTCAAAAATTAACTAATATTTCTTTGCGAATTTCGATCAATGATGGGAAAAGGTTTATATAAATTATAAATCTCCCAACTGAAATGTCAACAAATTTGAGAAGAATTCAGAAGATAAAGGGAGGAAGCTACATAGTGTCTCTGCCATCAGATTGGGTTAGAGACAACGGCCTTGACGTCACAAGGGAGGTCGAGGTCTTTGAATCATCCGGCATAATAAAGATAAGGCCCAAGAAGGACTTCAATTCCGAGAGGGTGATAGAATATACAGATGAGGAGACTGCTGAATATCTGATCTCAGTTTACTATATGCAGGGGATGACAAAGATATCGCTGCAGTCAAAAGATGTAATTTCAAGGGATGTGAAGGACAGAATTAAGATGCTGCAGCTGGAGCTGCCTGGCCTTAACCTGAAGGAGGAAACATTCAATTCGCTGATATTCGAGGTAGATGAGGAGATACTGAAGGTTCAGGACTCATTCTTCGATTTCTCGAATAAGGCCTTATCCATCCTAAAGGACGTGACTAAGGTCATAGAGACGCCCAGAGAGGATATGAAGCAGGATCTGACGTCCAGATGCCTTGCGCTGAATTCCGATTACTACAAGCTGATAAGAAGTATAGCCCTGACAGTACAGCGTGACGACAAGTACAAACTTGACGTGCCGATAAAGGATATAATTTTATATGCCGTGGCTTCAAGGGATCTGGGCAGATTCATAACGCACACGAGGCTGCTCATAGGAAACATAAAGCAGGAAGACATGAAATTGAGAGATGAGATACTGCTGCTGATAAATACCATGGAGAACATCATCAACATGTTCAAGACCGAAGACATAAACATGGCTCCAAGAATAAGAAGGAACGCGCATGAAATACTTGAAAACATAAAGAGCTCATCCGAGTCTAACAAGGAGCTTGAAAGGATGACCGGATACGCGCTGGCCCTCATGGACGATGCAGTCCACAAGGCCGTTCATATCTGAGTCATCAATTTTTCTTTTTATTATCTTTTCTTCTGATATTTCTTAGATTTTCATCAATCAGACATAATGCATACGAGTATACGGAATCACTCTCGTTTTATACGATAATGTCCGCTAAAAAAATCGGCAAACCAATTCCGTTCTTTATTCTTGGTGCATTTCACTATTTAATTCTTAATGCCTACTCTGGCACCTAATTTATCCATAAATAATGCATGTCTGTATCCCATATGTGCTATGACTGGAGGAGATCGCATAATAGAAAGTAAAAAATATTCAGGATTCTACCCTTCCCTCAACTGAATGACTGTGAGCAAATGCACTGTTTTCACGGAATATTTCCATGGCAACCGTGTTTGGATCGACATGTTCATCGTAGTATCCATCTATCTCGCCATTCTCCAGAAACCTGCCGAATTCACGCCACACGCTCCGGTCAATTATCCTGGAGAGCGCAAGTCTCACCTCTTCCCTGTACCTTATCTTCTTCTTTCCATCATTTTTTTCGGTAAATACGCGATGTTCCTCTATTGCCCTTATCAGTTCACCATAACCCTCCCCCTTCAGGGAGTTCGTGCCGACAACCCTTGGCATCCAACCGTTCCTTTCATAGACATTGTCCATTATGTCCTTGAGGGCAAAGAACGAATCTTCCCTGTCCATCTTGTTTATGACGAAGATGTCCCCGATCTCCATCATTCCCGATTTTATCGCCTGTATACTGTCGCCAAGACCTGGCGCCAGAGTTACTATTACAGTATCTGCCAGATAAACAATATCTATGTCAGATTGTCCGGCTCCTACCGTCTCTATTATTATGAAATCGTTTCCTGCGGCATCGAGTATCTTCACCATGTTCCATGTGGATCTTGAGAGACCACCGGTCATCCCCCTGTTAGAGACGCTTCTCATATATATTCCATACTTGGAGAGCGTATCCTGCATCCTTATCCTGTTTCCCAGTATGGTACCGCCGCTGAAAGGACTGCTTGCATCAACAGCCAGTATGGATACCTTTTTTCCCATCTCGGTCAGTTTTCTGGACAGTATACCGATCATGGTGCTCTTACCGACGCCAGGAGGCCCAGTTATACCAAGGATATGCGCATGCCCCGTCATACCGTAAATAGCCCTTATTATCTCGTATGACCTTTCATTGTCCTCCTCTATGATGGATATGGCCCGAGCGATGATCCTAGGATCATGGGAAGCAATGCCTTCTATGATGGAACGCGTATCCATTTACATCTCCTTTTTCCTTCTAGCCTCTTCTCCACGCTTACGTATGTGTTCTATTATGGTGGCAAGCGGCGTACCAGGCCCATAGTTTCCGGTCACTCCGATAGCCTCCAGCTTGGGCTTATCATCGTCGGGTATTATCCCGCCACCAACAACCGCTATATCGTCCACTCCGCGCTCCTTGAGGAGATCAACGACCTTCTTGAAGGCGGTCATGTGGGCGCCGTTCAGCAGGCTTAAGCCTATGACATCAACATCCTCGCTTATTGCAATATCCACGACCTGTTCAGGGGTCGGGAGCAGGCCGGCATAGATTACATCCATACCGGCATCCCTCAGCGCCCTTGCAAGCACGAATATGCCACGATCATGGCCATCTATAGCAGGTTTAGCCAAGAGCACCTTAATAGGTCTAGACGATGACAGGTTCTTTCCAGCTTCCAAATACCTCCCTCCCTACATCCGATATCTCCTGAACTGTGGCGTACGACTCAACAGCCCTGATATAATAGGGCATCAGATTCTCATTTTCGTCCAGCATCGCATTTCTGAGATCTTCGAGTGCCTTCTTAACCTTTGCTTCATCCCTAGTTCTTTTGATCTCCCTGAGTCTTGCAAT
>ERZ1669250.473-NODE-473-length-18120-cov-6.455245_pt1 | contig 18120 bp, 17 predicted proteins | sample MGYA00579295_ERZ1669250 | MGnify/ENA primary metagenome ERZ1669250 (study PRJEB41166, sample SAMN08046056) | hot springs metagenome | biome: hot spring; feature: acid hot spring; material: thermophilic sediment; isolation source: thermophilic sediment from acid...
TAATGCATAAACATTAATAAACGGTTTTAGTTGGTGTGTTTAATGCAGCCTTACATTGAGTTGGTTAGGAGGTATGTTTACAGGAGGATTCTCATTGAGTTTGGCGATGATGAGTTAGGTAAGTTGGCTGTTGCAATCTTAAACACGCTCTTGAGTAGGGGGGAGGCTATGACTGATGATAAGTTGACTTCAATAGTTGGTTATAATGCTATTGATGTTAGGAGGATTCTCCAAGCCTTATACAATATGAGACTTGCCTCAGTGGTTGAGGAGTTTAATGAGGCGGCTGGTAGGATTGAGCAGTCATGGTCCATTAAGGATGAGGATATTAGGAGATTCCTAGTGAACCTAATAGGTGGTGTGTTGGATAAGGTTAGTGTACTAATGCAGCAGTTAACCAATACATCAGTTTACATTTGCCCTAAGTGTTTTAAGAGGTATAGTGAGGATGATGCGTTAATGTATGATTACAAGTGTCCATTAGACAAGACTCCGTTAGAGTACATAAACCCAGCGGATTACTTAACCGTATTGGGGGCTGTTGAGTCTAGGCTTAAGAAGATGCTGGAGTCTGTTAGTAGGGGGAGTGTTTAAGGTATTACTGTTTAATGGGAGAGTTAGGTTTTAAAGGGGTCCAGTAGTTGGGTCGAGGGCGTTCGTGGGGGAAACAGTAAACTCCCAGTCAACGGTGGTTTACAATAGAGAGAGGGGTCAATTAGAGTTAAAGGTCTCGTACCCTGAGGAGAAGTACCTCTGGAATAAGGATCTTCACCCAACCCCAATAAATAGGAGGACTTGGGATTGGTACACTTATGCAGCAATATGGTTTAGTATGGCCTTCATAGTGCCCAGTTGGTCATTGGCAAGCGTCGGCTTATCCTTTGGCCTAGGGGCTATTGAGTCAATAATAGTTGTCTTCCTAGGCAACTTAATAGTCCTAGTGCCCATGATAATTCAATCCCACGGTGGCGCAAGGTACGGCATACCTGAACCAGTGTTGACTAGAACCAGGTGGGGTGTGTATGGTGCTATTTTCCCCAGTTGGATTAGGGCTATTATCGGGGCTGGTTGGTGGGGTATTGAAACCTACATAATGACTGAGGCAGCAGTGGGTATTTACGCAATATTAAGTGGTAAGTTACCAGTGATAGAGTCACTTATGGCTAAGGGCGTTGCCTCACCCTTCACCATTAGCCTAGCCTTCCCTCAAGTCTTCTGGGCAACATTCATTGCAATAATAGTACTTCAACTAATCCTGCTGTACCACTCCCCAGTACCTAATGCTCAACCAGCCTTAAAGTGGTTCGCAAGGCTCTCAGCACCATTAATACTAGCCGGTTTCCTAGCATTATGGCTGCACTTCATGGCAATCTCAGGGTGGAGTTACGGTAACGTATTCTCAATACACAGTAGCCTAAGAGGATCAGCCTACTGGATGGCTTGGTTAGCCTTCCTAAACGCCAACATAGCCTACTGGGCGACAATGGCTCTATCAATGCCTGACTACACCAGGTTCGCTAAGAGTCAAGTAGCCCAGGTTGTTGGCCAAATCCCAATGCCATTCATGATGCTTACCGTAGCCATACTGGGCACCATGACTACGGGTGCAGTCATGAGACTCACCGGTAGACCCATATGGGACCCCATATTATTGTCAACAATGTACATGGGGCCTGTGGCTGGAGTTATTGTGAACCTACTATTCCTATTAGCCACCTTCGCTGTTAACGTATTCGCCAACACCGTTGGCCCAGCCTATGACTTCGCTAACACCCTACCAAGGTACATATCCTGGTTCAGGGGTGTATTGATAGTTGTTGCTGTAGCTGTGCTACTTGGGGCCTGGACATTCTATGGCTCAGCCTACGGTTACTTATACAACTGGCTACTGACGTATGGTGGTTTACTGGGTTCTGTGGAGGGTGTGATAATATTTGACTATGCCTTAATAAGGAGGTTTAAGTTTGAGCTGCAGGACGTATTCCTAAGTCGTGGCAAGTTCAGGTATTGGATGGGCATTAACCCAGCAGCCTTCATAACATTCGCCATAGTTACCTTCATAATATACGCCCCAATACCATACCACAGTCTACTCTTCAGTAACGCATGGGTGCTTGCCTTCATACTATCAGGCCTAATATACACTCCACTAATGGTATACTGGGTAATACCAAAGTATCAACCCCACTTAAAGGGATCCATTTGGAGGGGTGGCTACGTATCTGGTGAGGTTAGGGAATTGTTTAGACGCTAGGTTACGTTAAAGAGTCAATTTTCAGTTTAAAAATAATTGGCCTTTCTAAATAATGCTTAATAACTTCGCACTGAATAAACACTGGAATGAGCGTTAGCCTTGGTGATGACTTCGTGGACTTCGCCTCTGAGGTAATGTACATTATTGAGGATAGGATGGTATCCATGGATAAGGCCTTCCACTACGCTAGGCTTAGGCATAGGCTGAAGGCGCCACCTAGAGTGTACTATAATGCTGTTAGTGATGTTGTTAGGAATTACGCCTACTTATCATTCATTGCTAAGCAATTGCTGGGTTCAAACTCAAGGAAGGCCATTGCTAAGGCTTGGCTACTCCTAAAATCCAACAGTCACTACTCCAGGAGACTTATGAAGAGGATTAGGGTTAGGGTTGAGGACGCTGAGGCTAGGCTAATGGAGGTTAAGGATAAGGACCCCTTAGCCTACCTCTCCATTAGGTACTCATTCCCAAGGTTCATTGTTGAGGAGTTGAGTAGGGGAATGGGGCTTAGTGAACTGGAGGATTACTTGAGTTCCCTTAACAGGAGGGTTACTTGGCTCAGGGTTAATACGCTTAAGGTTGATTTAGACAAGGCAATTAGACTCCTTGAGAACGAGGGGGTTAACTTCACTCAAAGTAAGCATTACCCATTCATGCTTCTAGCCAGTGATAATGAAAAACCACTAGGTCACCTACGCCTCTTCAAGCAGGGTTTAATTATACCCCAGGACTTAGCCTCAGTACTAGTGGTGCTTAACCTTAGTCCTGAACCAGGTGACGTCATCCTGGACGCATGCGCCGCCCCGGGGATGAAGACTAGCCTAATAATGCAGTTGACAGAGAATAAGGCAAGCGTCGTGGCTGTGGACTTATCAGTAGGTAGGTTAAGCAAGATGAGGATGCTAATGAGGAGGATGGGGGTTGATGAATCAAGGATACACTTAATTCGCTCAGATTCAAGTAGGTTGAAGCTAGCTAAGGGTATAAATAAGGTCCTCATTGATGCACCATGCACATCAAGTGGAGCAGCCTCAAAGGATCCTGGAATCAAGTTAATACTGGAACATAAGCCTAGCCTAGTTAAGCATCAGTCAATGACCCAGGAATCAATACTACTTAACCTAATTAAACAATTTAAGGATTCGCAGGTAACCTACGCCACATGCTCAATACTACCTGAGGAGGGTGAGGAGGTTGTTAGTAGGGTCAGTGAATTAACTGACGTTAAGTTAAGTAGGCCTAACGTGGGTGATTTAAGCAATGGCTACGTAAACTACAGGATAGCGCCCTTGGTGGGTAGGGTAATGCCCCACATACATAATGCAGAGGGTTTCTTCATAGCCAAGTTAAACGCATCCCCTTAACCCTAGGTGCTTTACGTTAAGCCACTTTACCATAGCTCCACCCCCAGGGGCCTCAATAATAACCTCATCACTTGAATACAGATCCACGGTGACAAAATGAACGACAAGCCTCGCCCCTTTAGGGTAGGGAGGAGGTCAGCTACGTAATGCAACATATGCTAAAGCCCTAAACACTAATTCCCAAGAAACCACTACTGAACGTAATGCTCTATAACACTATTCATGGCTTGAAACTTCACACATTAAGCGTATTTGTTAATTATGGCACCATTAAGCTAAAATTGTTTATTGCATTATAATTCTTAGCTGGTAAGAGGGCTGAGAATCCTTTTTCACATTGATAGAAATCTTTTATGTTTCCCACTAGGATCATAACCATGGGTGTATTCTAAAGTGTTTTTAAGCCGAGGTGCTTTGGTCTACTTAAATGACTCAAGTGCTTGACTGTGATGAGTATGTTAGGTGGATTAAGCAGGCTGACTATACTCTACTGGCTATGGATACTGATATGAATGCTGGTAATTACTCATGGGTATGTTTTAAGGCTCAGCAGGCAGCTGAGTTATCCGTAAAGGCGTTGCTTAAGGCTTTAGGTAAGCCGGCATTTGGTCATAATTTAGTAGCCCTATTTAACGACTTATCAGGCTACTGCAGTAATGTAAGTAGTAGGTTAAGGTTCTGCATTGGTTACTTAGATAAGATGTATGTTACTCCAAGGTATCCAGATGCCTTAACTGAGGGTATTCCCTATGAGAGGTATACCCGTGAGGAAGCTGAGGAGGCTTCAAATTGCGCAAGACTCGTAGTAGATTGGGTAAAGGGGTGTTCGCCATGCCATTAGATGAATTGATTAGGCGTAGGATAATGGAGAGGAAGGGGATTATTGAGGAATTGCGTAATTACGCCGAGAGACTTAAGTCTAGGTTCGGTAAATTAACCATGATACTGTACGGCTCGTACGCTAGGGGTGACTTCAACCTCTGGAGTGACGTTGATGTAGTAATAGTGTCCGAGTACTTTAGGAATCGGAACTTCATCACCAGATGCATTGAACTTAACGATGCCCCACCTAGGCTAGAACCAGTGTGTTGGACTCCTGATGAAGCTTTAAAGGCTTTAACTAAGCCATGGTGGCGTGAAGCCCTTAAGGACAGCATCATCATTACTGATGACTATGAATTAGGTAAAATCCTAAGGAGGTAAATATAGGCAATGGTATCCCAAGCCACTTAGCCTATGGTTGCCCTTGCCCATCACCATAAAATAGTGAAACCTTAAGTCTATTATAACTATGGTAAATCTACATGAGGAGCTTGGTTAATGTGTTAAAATCCTATCTTTAAACACCCTATAGTATATGTAACCTAGATCTACCTCATCTAATATCCTCATGTATATGTGTGCTGTTAACTTACGTGCAAGGTCTTGATCAGCTGCATAAATGGGAGGCCAAGTCAATGGGAGCCTCAACAGTGGCCGTGTCCTTCCTACACTCATACATTAACCCAAGTATAGTTATTCCACCGAAATTGAGAGTCTGACTCCTTCCCCGCCTTGAAGGGTGGGAGTTCCCTGAGGTCTTGTGGGTTACATCCCTTTGATTGATGCTACTCGGTTACCCCGACGGTATTGTGGGGGTTGTTGGCCTCCACTCCCCATTTTGACTAGAGTTAACCAGTGGAGTCAAACCCCAGCATGGACAAGGCCTAAAAACCCAACCCCACCCTAAAGGGCGAGGTTTGTTGCCACCATTATCATCCTCTTTAACGCATAATTGCTCATTAACCATGGGTGCTTTGTAACTTATGTTACTCATTAATATATGTTTTTAAGCCTTCATGATCCTGTATTAAGCATGGAAGTGTTGTTGAGGATTGCTGAGGAGCATGGTATTGATGTTGAGGAGCTGATCATGAATACTATAAGAGATAGGATTAATGATCCAACTAGCACCATTCGGCTACGGGTAGAGTTGGCTGAAAATACCTAGCCGATGCTATGAAACCAGTTAAACAAGGGTGATGTTGTTCAGGCCAGTGAGAAGGCGTATAAGGCTGCTGAGGAGATTGTGAAGGCCTTAGCGGAAAAGCTTAACACTAAGGAGTATTAACAAGCCGTGAAGGAGGGAAGATGGTATACTTACCAGTTATCTTCCGTGGCCTCACTGTACGACTGGAGTAGGAGAGCTGGTCCTCAGCGTAACTACTGCATGTCTGGAGTTTTCATGAAGCGAAACTTGATGCTGAGGTGGTTAGGTCTTATATTAAGGATATTGAGGAAATGGTTGTTAAGGCTAAAGAATTCATCACATAATCAATCCATGAAGACCCAGGGTACTGCTCATACTTCGCCGTAAGGTTAGGTATTTATAATTATTATTAACCTATTAATTAGCCAGTAATGCTTATATACCCTCAGTAGTCGTGGCCTTAATGAATAACCTCCAACATACTTAATGGCTGTTCCATCTAAGGGACGCCTAATGGAGCCGGTCATGGGGCTCCTGGAGTATATTGGCGTGAGGCCCCAGGCAATGGACGATAGGTCCCTTGTAATCCCAACAAGTTGGCGTTTACTGAGTCTAATAAGAATCAGACCAGAAGACATACCTAGTGTTGTGGAATCCGGCTCAGCGGTAATGGGGATAACAGGCTTAGATTACGTCACTGAGAGTGGGGCTTCAGTTAATGTTATTGAGAGGCTCGGCTTCGGTAGAGGTAAGATTGTTGTAGCTGTACCTTATGGTTCAGGGGTGAGCAGTATTGATGATGTTAAGGATGGGATGAGGCTGGCTACGAAGTACGTCAACATAACTAACTCATACTTCAGTAAACTTGGTAAGAGGATTAGGATTGTTAAAATATCAGGTAGCGCTGAGGTAATGCCCCTACTCAACGTGGCTGATGGCATTGTTGACGTCATGTCAACTGGAACAACACTGAGACTTCATGGCCTTAAACCAATAGGGGTAATTATGGAGAGTGAGGCTGCCTTAATTACCCCAAGGGAATTGAGTGATGATGAGAAGGAATTCGTGGACAAGTTCCTAATACTCATGAGGGGTGCATTAGCTTCAAATGGTAGGAAGCTAGTGTTAATGAATGTTCCTGAAGAGGACCTTGCGGCAGTACTTAAGGTTCTCCCAGCAATGGAGGGACCCACTATTGCTGATGTGGCCTCAGGTAGGCCCATGAAGGAAGTTATATCGGTTGTCCCTGAGGAGTCAATACCTGACCTACTCCCCTTGTTGAAGAAGGCTGGGGCTAAGGATATCTTAGTGTTAAGCATCGAGAAGGTGATACCTTAATGGGGCTAATAATACCCTCAATTGACTTAAGCGGTGGTTTAGTGGTTAAGAGGGTTAGGGGAGTTAAGGGTAGTGAACTCGTTAAGTTAAACCTAACAGAAGCCCTAAGCCTAGTTAAGGATTACCCACTAGTTCACGTGGTTGACCTTGATGGGGCTGAATTAGGTAAACCAGTTAACGTGGATTCAATAGTGAAAATAGGAATGGCAATGAACGGGAAGTGTGAGGTTGGGGGAGGTGTTAGAGGTATTGAGGATGCTGAACTACTCTTAAGGTACTGCTCAAGGGTCATACTAGGCACGGTAGCTGTGGAAAACACCCCACTACTACTCAGTATGGTTAATAGGCTTGGGGAGGATAAGGTGGGTATAGCCCTAGACGCTGATGGTGAATGGCTAATGACTAGGGGGTGGGGGGTTAAGGCGAGGAGGATAATGGATGTAATAGGGGGCTTACCGAAGGTTGGTGTAGTGGTGTACACTAACGTAAGAGTTGAGGGTACTGGAATGGGGCCTAGGGTTGAGGAGGGGTTAGTTAAGCGGCTTAAGGAGATTGGGGATGAGGCTTATTACGCTGGTGGTGTATCAAACTGCAGCGACGTGGAGTACCTATGGGGTCTAGGGTTCGATGGAGTCATCGTGGGGTACGCGCTCTACGTTAAGGGGGTGAGGTGCAGTGCCTAGGGAGTCTGTGGTTGAGCGTAGGACAAGGGAGACTGAGGTTAAGGTTGAGTTAAGCCTAGAGCCTGGTGAGGTTAACGTGGATACACCTATCAAGTTCCTTAACCACATGGTTGAGACACTAATATTCTACATGGGTGCCTCAGGTAGGGTTAAGGCAATCGACCTTAGGGGGTTTGACGACCACCACGTTGTTGAGGATGTGGCCATAGTGCTTGGTTCAGCACTTGATAAGGCCCTTGGAGACAGGGTTGGGTTAACTAGGTTCGGTTGGTCAATAGTACCCATGGATGACGCCTTAACGTTAGCCTCAGTGGACTTAGGCGGTAGGGTTTACTTCGTGTTTAAGGGTTCCTTCACTAGGGATACTGTCGGCGACATGGCCGCTGAAATGGTGCCGCACTTCATTAGGAGCCTGGCATCATCACTTAAGGCCACAATACACGTTAAGGTAATGTGGGGTGAGAATAATCACCACGTGGCTGAGTCAATATTCAAAGCCCTTGGCCTAGCCATTGGTCAAGCAATTCAAGTTAAGGGTAGTGGGGTACCAAGCCTGAAGGGGGTGTTATGACTAGGCCAATTGGCTTGGTTAGACGCATAATACCCTGCATGGACGTTGATGCCGATATTGTGGTTAAGGGGGTTAACTTCGAGGGCCTTAGGGTAATGGGTGACCCAGTTGACTTAGCGTCAAGGTATGAGGAGGAGGGGGCTGATGAATTATTCCTACTTGACATAACGGCTACAGTGCAGGGTAGGTCAACGTTCCTTAAGACTGTGCGTAATGTTGCAGCAGCCGTAAGCATACCCCTGGGTGTAGGTGGGGGTATTAGGAGTATTGGGGATGCTGACGCAGCCTTTAAGGCTGGGGCAGATAAGGTTAGCGTTAATACGGCAGCCGTAAAGGATCCTAGCATAGTTGCTAAGTTATCTAAGGAGTATGGGGCTCAATCAGTGGTGGTTGCCATAGATGTTAAAAGGATTAATGATGCATGGAGGGTCTTCATAATGGGGGGTAGGCATGAAACCCCCCTCAATGCCATTGATTGGGCGAGAATGGTTGAGGAGCTTGGGGCTGGTGAGTTACTTGTGACGAGTATTGATGCTGATGGAACGAGGGCTGGGTATGATGTTGAACTTTACAGGAGACTATCAGAGGCGGTTAATATTCCAGTAATAGCCAGTGGGGGTGCTGGGGATCCTAGGCACTTCCTTGAGGTTCTTAAGTACGCTGACGCCGCATTAGCCGCAAGTGTATTCCATATGGGTACTATAAGCATACTAACCCTAAAATCCTACTTATCGGAGTCAGGCATTAGGGTGCGTACGTACTAGAGCTGGTGGGCTTCTTAGATATTATGGCGAACCCTATTCACATACCTGGCGTCGAAACATGACCTTGTGCCCAGGTGGCATGCATTACCCACTTGGTAAACCTTAAGCAGTAAAGCATCCCCATCACAGTCAATCCTGAAGTCAACCAAGTACTGGTAATGGCCACTTGTCTCCCCCTTAAGCCACAGTCTCTTACGGCTTAGGGACCAGTAGTGAACCATGCCTGTGGTTAAGGTTTTGAGGACGGCCTCCTTATTCATACTTGCAATCATTAACACATCCTTAGTTAGGTAATCCTGGGCTACAGCAATAACGGTACCGTCAGTGTGCCTGTACCAAAGGGACTCAGCCACCTTAGCCGCCTCCTCTGGGCTTAGCTTAAGTACATTAACCCCATTAGGTAGCATTAATGAACCTAATTAAGGACGCTTTAAATTATTAAGCCTACCGCTTCACTTCCTGGCTAAATTAACAATACTGCTTAGAATGCTTAAGCCTAATTTCCCACTCTTCTCCGGGTGGAATTGAGTTCCGAACGTAACCTTCTTCTCATCGCAAAGCACGCTCAGTATTGTTGAGTCACCGTACTTAGTGAACCCGACGTTTGGGGATTCATTAACTGGATTAACAACTGCGTAGCTATGCATGAAGTAGTAGTAACCATTCATAACGCCTAGGCTGCATTCCCCATTCACCTTAACGTAATCCCAACCAATGTGCGGCACCCTTGGCCCCCTAATCCTACTAACCCACTCACCGTACCAACCCAAGCCCCCCAACTCCCCCTCGTCACTACCCTTAAACATTAACTGTAGGCCTAGGCATATGCCTAGTATTGGTGAACTCCCCCTAACCCTGTTTAATTCATCAATCAACCTGGTTAAGTTAACTACGGCCGAGTTAAATGAACCAACCCCAGGGAGGATTAAGGCATCTGCATTCCTTAAATCAACGGCATTATTAACCAGTAGAGGTTCAGCACCTACCCTACGTAGGGCGTTAAGCACGCTTCCAACATTACCAACACCGTAATTAACCACCCCTACCTTAACCACCCCCCTCACCCTCGTGCCTACTCCTCAACTCCCTGCATACGTCACTTAAACTAAGCCCCATTACCCTAAGTAAGACTAGTAGGTGGTACATGAGGTCAGCGGACTCCCTAATAACCCACTCCTTATCATTAGCCATGGCCGCGACAGCAACCTCCACAGCCTCCTCACCCACCTTCTTACTGATTAGGCTAACACCACCCACGTAGAGTGAGTAAGTGTAGCTTCCCTGTCTCCTAGTTGAAATCCTATCATCTATGACATTCTCCAGTACCTTAAGGAAGTCGCAATCATCCACTAGGCACCATCAAACATCACTATAAATACTTTCCTAACAGATAAATTACTTGCCGAAAATCCACGTGGCAAGAGAATGACAAGCCTTGCCCTTCATGATGAGGAGAAGGTTAGTTTAATTACCAAGGCATTAATTATGCTTCATAACCTGCAGTTTAAAAGAAGCATTAATGCATGAAGAGTGCCTCCAGGGGAGGGAATCAGCTTAATAATCATGAGGATACTGGATATGTTTATAAATCTCATGTGAATCAAAGGCCTGGTGATGAGCCTAGGCTGGGTGACTGGTGAGCATGGTTAATAGCGCTGACTAGGGCAATAGAGGCTCATCCTACATTAATACTTTAAAAGTAGCAAATAGTTGCGTTGATTCGTGGCGCCCTTCAGCCTATTTGATTCACTTGTTGCTGCTGTGCAGCTTTACGCAATTATAGATCCACTAGGTGCAATACCCCTACTGGTTAGTGTACCGGATTACGAGAAGATGATGAATAGGTTCCTTAGATTAGTTGCAGTAACTGTACCACTGCTCCTCCTCATCTTCACATTTGCAGGCCCCTTCATATTCTACGTCTTCAGTATAAACATTAATGATTTCCGGATTGCAGGAGGAATCATACTATTGATAATAGCCATAGATGTACTCAGGGAAGGTACACCGAGGACTATGGGAATTAACCCTGAGGATTACGTAATAGTCCCAATAATAACGCCAATGCTCGTTGGACCTGGTGCAATAACCTCAGTTATGGTAATGGTAACCTACTATAATGTCTTCAGTGTGGTTACGGCAATACTAATAGCCTCCCTAGCAACATACATGACCATGAGGTACTCAGTGTACTTAGCTAGGTTAATAGGTAATAATACCCTTAAGATATTTGCAAGATTCTTCAGCCTAATAATAGCATCATGGGCTGTTCAATTAATAGCCTCAGGAATACTTGATATAGTTAAAACTGTTTAAGCATGATAGGAATCATTATAATTAAAGGCGTTGCCTTTCTAAAAGTGGTCAACAGATTAATCACCTTCACGTTGTTTAGATTAACCCCTAAGCTAGTAGGCTGCTAATCTAAAATACTGCCACTGGTTAAGCGTCATAATGATTAGGCAAGTTAAGGTGGTTAACGGGGACTTAGTATTAGCATTAAATGGTATTGCGGTTTCATTATCAAGTACTGTTGATGGTGGTTTAAGGCATGGTATAAGGTACGTTATTCATCACCATGTGCCCAGCGACTTCAACACTGATCCAATGCTTGAAGTTAAGAAAGTTCACGATAAGTTAATGATTAAGGGTAATGAAGCCATAACCTTCCTCACGGCAGTTGAACTACCAAGGAGCCACGTCATCCATGAAGAATCCTCAGGGGACTTAAGGGTTACGGTATCATCAACAATGGGGTTAAGTAATCCTTACAGGATTAAGGGAGGGAATGTGGTAAGCCTATGGAGGGGTTACTCAACAGTAAACATAGTGGTCATAATTAATGCGCCCCTTGCTTCACCGGCACTTGTTGATGCAGTATCCCTAATCGCTGAGGTTAAGCATGAGACCCTAAGTGAATTAACGGGTGGAAAGATTCATGGAACAACTAGTGATGCTATTGCAGTATTATCGTTAAACGAGGGAGGGGTTAAGCCCTATGCTGGTCCAGCCACTGAGATAGGTAAGTTAATAAGCCATGCTGTGTATAATGCCTTAATTAAGGCGTATGGCAACACAATAACCTAAATGATGTTTATTGAGGAAAATACACACTTAGTGATGGTGAGGCTTGACATTAAATTCTTCATTAACTATTCCATGACAATGAAATTAACTAAGGGATGAGGGTAATTGAAACTTCATATCCTAAGCATTGTATCCCTATCCTTCAAGGTGGAGTGTTAGCCTAGTCTCATTCTAAGGGTCTTAATCTCATATGGCTCCAGTACTATGTTGCCTAAATTCACTGAACCATGATCCTCGGTTTCTATTAGGTTTGTTTCAACTACAGTACTGGGTCTATATGAGTTGTTAATTGTAATGCCCATGCTTATTGATGAATCGTAGGGGTTGTAGAACCTAATAATCAATTCATTCCTAGAGTCCTCAGCAATCTTTACTGCCGTTAACACTGCCTTATGTGGCTTAAGCTCCATGAAACTCCACTCACCTAATGCGTTACTTAATTCATCCCCACCACTTACCATAATGTGCCTTAACTCATGCATTACGTCATAGGCAACCTTAGGTACCTCAGCAGTCTTATAGTCACCAATGTGTGGGTAAATGAATATGGATGTTTCAAAGTCACCTAGGTCACTCCATGGGTTAGGGAACGTTGGGGACCTGAGTAGGCTTAAGCCGATCCTGCCTCCAATTACTGAGTAACCATGCCTAGATGGTGATATTACAGCCAGTCCTTTAGCTCCATCGGATAAGTCAACCCACCTTAATGCCGGAACCTCAATTTTACCCTCCTTGACCTGAACCTGAGGATCAGTGGGCCTAGTTAATGTGCCGAAGGGTATGTCGTACACGGCCTCCTTAGACTCAACGGTTGTGTTAATCCAGTACTTAACGAGGACACCCTCATCAATCCAGTTAATCCTACTCCAAACCTCGATTAAAGGTGAGTACTTGCTTAGGCAAATCCTCTGGCTTATCCTAGACTTACTAAAGCCCTTATCAACATCAATACACGACATTAATGAACCCTTAATTGAAACCCTTGGAGGTGAAGCTAGGTTGAATTCAACACCATCATTGAGTGAACTAAGTGAAAACCTCCAGGCATCTGAGACAATGGGCTCCTCTATGTGAGCCATTAGTTTAACTGAACCGTTAATGAGCTCAGCATTACTACCCTTTAGTATGATTGATTCAATATCCCCCTTACTGTTGACCTTGACTTTAACATAACTATTCTCCATTATGAAGCCACCATCTTCCTTAACCATCACGCCATCCTTCGGTTCAACGCATTCACCATTAATTGCATATGCCCTAAAGCCCACTGGAGGTGCCTCAACGTAGATTAACCTTTCATCCCCAAGGTCCTGGCACTCTGAATTAATTGCTACATTACGTGGAACCTTAATAATGCCTCCCCTACCCCAGGGGGCTGAGTTAAAGACTACAAGTGAATTTGCTATACCAAAACGCTTACTAATAGCTGTAGTGGATTCATTAATTAATTCCTCACTCTTAGCCAGTAGGCTTCTTAATTCCCCATAGGCGTCATCGTAAACCTCCTTAATTGCTGAACCTGGTACTATGTCGTGGAATTGGTTAAAGAGGAGTGTTTTCCACAATCCCTCAAGTTCACTTAACCCATGGTCACCGGCACCAGTTAAGTAGGCTAAAGTAACCCAGAGTTCAGCATCAGTTAATTTAGCCTCAGCCTTGGCTATGAGTTCCTTAATAAGCAGGTTTGTGGTGTATGTTCCCCTGAAGTTCTCAACGTGAATCTCACCCCTCCACCTGGGTAACTTATCCTTAGCATTAATAAGGGTTGATGCATAATCATCCTCATTAAGGTTAACTAGGCTTGGTATGTTGGGTAACCTATTCATTAAGTCCCTGTACTCAAGCATCTCCCTAGTTGGCCCACCACCCCCATCACCGTAACCGTAGGGGTATATTAATTGGGGCAACGTACCCTTACCCTCGTACATTGACCACGCGCGGTAGGCGTTCAATGGCGTATGAGTATTATTATAATTAACTAGTATTACTTGCGTTGGGATTTCGGATCCATCAATACCCTCCCACGTGAAAACGTGGTATGGGAATTGAGTTAATTCATGGGTTACAATCCTCCATGAGACGAAGACATCGATGCCACTCTTCCTGAGAATTTGAGGTAGGTTAGCTGAGAAGCCGAAGGTGTCCGGTAACCAACCCACCCTAGCTAACTTACCGAACCTGCTTAGGAAGTACCTTTGCCCATATAGGAATTGCCTAACCAGGGACTCACCATCAATAATATTAGCATCACTCTCAATCCACATACCACCAGCAATAATCCACTTACCTAACTTAATTAGCCTACTAACTTCGCTGAAGAGAACCTTATCACTATGCTCAACCCACTCATAGTACTGGGCTGAACTTTGAATGTAGGAGAAGTCGTATTCCCTCATTAATCCTACTATTGTTGAGAATGTCCTCAAAACCTTGTTAATAGTCTCAGCCTTTGGCCAGAGCCAAGCGGCATCAATATGAGCATGGCCAACTGCAAGTAAAACACCCTCCTTAGGGTACTTCACGGTTAATTCACTTAACCCACGATTCAACTTATCCTCAATGCCCTTAACTAAACTGGCGATTGAATCGTCATCAATTACCTTAGGTACATCACTCAAGTGGCCCTTAATAATACCTAAGCCGTATAGGCCAGTGTTCATTATGAAGCTGTCCGGCGGCCTCCTTAAGTCACCTCTACTGAACCATTGCGATAAGGGTGAGTCATAGAGCATTAGTATCATTAAGGTTATTTGACTTAAGGTTGGGTTAACCCTAACACCCTTCGTTACATTAATGAGCAGCTCCTCAAGATCCCTCCTTAACCCACTGTCGTTCGGTAATCCATTAGCGAAATCCACTAGGGCCAATAACCTTAATCCAAGCCTTAAAACATCCCAATTAACCTCAATTAAATAAGCGTAATTAAACCTGAATTCCCACATATGCTGCCCAAAGAGTGTCCTAGGGGTAGACTCAATCATAATCGTGTGGTTGCCGGGGCTTAATGGGAAGTACGTATGGGCCTCATCATAGCCCCAAGCATCATTACCTATTCTAACCAATGCATTACCACTAAGCAGTAGCTTAAGAAACCACCTATGCTTTGATTCAGGGACTGAAACACTGGCCTGGAACCTGAATGAATCATTAGGGGTTGCATCAATCCTAAATGGTAATTCAATTGAAGAACCTTCACCCATTATCCATGACTTAATGGGAATGAATCTACCAATCGATGATGCAGCAATCTCAAATCCCAAACCCTCAACACCCCTAAGTCCACTTCTAGGTAGCACAATAAGTATTATTAAATGATTCTTTAAAGCATTAACCTAACCACAATTAAAGCCCCTCTCCTTTAGAGTGAAGGCTTTAACCTTTGGTGGTTTTTTGATTAAACACCATTAATTGCTGCCTTATCTCCCTTAACTCATCAGTTATCCTCCATAGCTCCTCAGCAATTTGATTAACCTCACCACGTTCATTAACCAGAATCATTAACCTACCACTTAACTTAATAACCCTCCTTAATGCTGCTACTAATGGCTTATACACATTATTATAGAATGCTAAGGCATCAGCCTCCTTACCTAGGTAAATACTCCTAACACCCCTCCCCCTACACTTCAGGTAATAGTAATAGTACCTCCTATCCACCTTATTCCTAACCCAAGTCCTCTCAAGGTAGCAATCCCCATAATCTTCATAAAGCCTAATTAAGTTATCCCACTCACTTATCTTAAGCGCATCTCCAAGACGCCTCAATGCTGCATCAACACTAACAAGCCCTCCTCAAGCCCACCCAGTACTCTAACATCCAAACCGCTTAAATCATTGAATAAAGCTATTATTGCCTTACTAGTGTTCATTAAGTAGGGTGTTAGGTATCAAGATATTTATAAATTGCTACCTAACACTACAAACACAGAACCCAAACCCAAGATTAGTTATCAACCTTAACTGAGAGGAGTGCTAGTAGGTTGTTGGGGTGGTTGCCTTAATGAATGAGGAGTGGATGAGATGAAAATGAAGCAGAAAAGGATAAATGATTTTAAAAGGTGGATATGCTTTGAGGTTAAGTTCACCTTCTCCTCAATACTATAATGGCGGCTACGGCTGCTACGACTACTACAATCACCACTATTCCTGCTATTAATGCTGTTGATACTACTGGCTTAGTCACGGTTACTGTGCTTACTGCTGTTGTGGTGCTTGTTAATGTGCTTGTTGATGTGACTGTACTAGTCACTGTCGTAGTGGCTGTTGTTACGGCAGTGGCAGTGGTTGTTGTAGTAGTAGTTGATGTAGTTGTGGTAGTGGTTACTGGAGTATACGGAATATGGAAATACGAAGCAACACACTGCTGAACAGAAGTATCAGGATTCGGCAAACCAAGGAAGGCTGCTAACTGAGGATACTTAATCCATAGGCTACCATTGGCTATTGCCTGAGCTAAGGGTGGCACTTGTCCAGGTGGTGCCCATGCTCCGAAGAATGTACCTGCTAGGACTGTGTTCGGCCATCCAAACGGCATTCCAGATAAATCATTCTCATAAACTAACGTTTCTAGTGTATAGAATGGTAGGCATTGATAAGCCCACATTGGATCCATTAAACTCTTGGCATACTCAAGTGGTTCAATCTTCTCACCAAGCGGTATTACTGGGACATAATATGCATACCAACCAAAAAGCGTCTTAACGGCTAGTTTATATGGTTCACTTCCAGGTGCACCTGCACCGAAGAACATTTGCCAGTTGGTTAAGTTAATGTATCCGAATGTTGAGTTCACACACCATACTACTGTACTGTTTGGTAAATTAAGTGATGCTGGCGCAGTAACCGGTGTGCATGTACCATTAGGCCACTGGAATGGGAATACACTATGGTTACTGTAGGCCTGTATAGCAGAACCAAATACCCACCATGGCCAGTTTAAGAATGTCCAGGCACTATCAAGGCTCTTAACATAGGTCTTCCAAGTTATGGCCGCTTGGTATTGGCTTTGCGGTATTGTTGTACCCCAGTATACTCCAACATCTTGTCCTATTAGGCTTGCCTTGAAGCCGAAGGCCTGCAATTGCTCCACTGCATCACTAGCCATGGTCATCCAGTCAGTCCAACCACTTGGACCATAAACGTAAAGCGTTATTGGTGTTCCGTTGGGGAAGCTCCAGTAGCCGTTAACCTTCTTCAAGCCAAGGCTCTCAAGCATTTGAGCAGCCTTAGTTGGGTTATAGGAGCATGGTACCAGCACGTCACTGAAGCTTGATGGATACAGGTTAACGGTATATGATAATACGGGTTCTGGGTAGTAGTCTGGTAGGTTTAAGCCCCATGCAGCAACAACCTCACTCCTATTGATAACGTAACATAAGGCCTCCCTAAAGACTGGATTATTAAACGGCCAACCATACCAAGGATTAACAGTAATACCAAAGGCAGAGAAGTCAGGGCTTAAGTAAACACTAACAGTACCACTCTTATTAAGTGTAGCCACCTGCTGAAGTGACAGGCCTACGAAGCCCCAATTAGCCTTACCAGCCAGGAAGGCGCTCATAGCCTGAGTATTACCACCAACATACCAATCTATCGCAGTCGGATTATACAGGAACCAACTGTTTATCGGGAATACTTGCATCCATGCTGATAGTAGGCTTTGAGGCTCAAGGGTATAGTCAAAGTACGTTGTACTAATGTAGGATAGGTAATACGGGTTAAGACCCCAGTATGGTGCAACGAACTCCGTGACATTCACCGAGTACTTAGCCGCCTGAGTATAGTTCATTGTCTTGAGTTTATCTACTATTGGCTTCCACACCTCATATGGTGTGCTTATCCAGCTTGGAAGCATCCAATAAGGTATCATAGGCGTCCATTTCTGGAACAGGAACTGAATAGTTGTATCATTAATCACCCTAATGTCCTCGTCAACATAGGTTAGGTTAATCCAAGGAGTATACCAGTAAAGTGACTTAATACCGATATAGAAGTACGCGTAAACATCCCATGCTGTGAACGGTATTGTTGCTGATCCATTATACCAGTATAAGCCAGGCCTAAGGTAGATTGTGAATAATGCAGAACCAT
>ERZ1669250.474-NODE-474-length-18069-cov-14.997391_pt1 | contig 18069 bp, 20 predicted proteins | sample MGYA00579295_ERZ1669250 | MGnify/ENA primary metagenome ERZ1669250 (study PRJEB41166, sample SAMN08046056) | hot springs metagenome | biome: hot spring; feature: acid hot spring; material: thermophilic sediment; isolation source: thermophilic sediment from acid...
AATTTTACATATATCCTAAAGCTCTAAGCTTTTCCATAATGTTTGCTTGTTCTTTTTCAAAATCTCTTCCTTCTCTTTCTTTTGTTTGACTGGTTTTTATCTCTTCTATTATTTTATCTATCGTGTCTGCGTTGGAATCAACTGGCGTTGTGTAGCCTTTTTCTCCTATACTTCTGAATCTTTTGCCGTTTTTAGCAAAATATAAAGGATTTACAGGTATTTTTCTTTCTTTTATAAACCTCCATATTGATAGTTCGTTCCAATCAAGTATAGGGTGTATTCTGTAATGCTCACCTTCCTTCAAATCATTTATTCCATATTCGTCCCAAAGTTCAGGCTCTGCTTCCCTTCCATAGTGCCATTTGAAATCCTTATCTCTTTTGCTCATATGTCTTTCCTTTCCTCTTATTGGGTTTTCATCGTTTCTTATTCCGACAAATACAGCGTCAAAATTGTACTTTTTAATGGCTTCTTTTAACGCTTCTGTTTTTCCATTAGCGACCTCGCTTGCTGTTGCGCCAGGTTTTGGATAATACCTTTGAACTATAAGATTCATATGCCATTTTTTAGCCAACATATCTCTAAATTTGTAGCTTTCTTCAAATTCAAGACCAGAATCCAAATTTAGAACTGGGCATGGAATTTTTCCAAACATAGCTTCTCTAATTAAATAGAGCATCGTTGTGCTATCTTTTCCCATGCTCCAAAGTGCTACAGGTTTTTTAAATTTAGCAAACGCTTCCCTTATTATGTATATGCTTTTTTCTTCTAATTCTTTTAAATTCTGTTCAGGTTTCATTATAACACCTTAATTAAACTACATTAAATTTTATAATAAATGTGTTTAAATTTTTATCTGTTAAAAATTTAAAAATGAATACTAATTGCAAATTATGAGTTTGGCGCAAATAGATATTATTTTTGCTGGATTGCTAATCATATTTTTGGGAATACCATATATTTATTATGACCTGAAAAAGCGTGAAGTCGGGGGCGAACTCTTTTATGCTTTTATGGCATACATGTTTGTTTTATACAGCATTTCATATCTATTTCAATTTAGTATAATGCTGATTATACCAACTGTCGCAACTATTCTATTTTTTATTGTGGCATATAGAACTGGTGAAATTGGTGTTGGCGATGCCCCGCTATTCGGATCAACGTTTTTATTCGTTTTTCTCATGAAGAATTTATTTGCTTCGTTTTCAATATTTGGGATATCATTTGTTTTAGCGCTATTGTTGACACCAATCATTTTGTATAGGCGTGCCTTTTCAAAAAGAGAACACGTCATAACATACGTTTTAACGTTTTTGAGTGTAGTTTTTCTTTACAAAAGTTTTTTGGTTGGGCTAGTTTTATTCTGTTCTGTTTTGATATACGATGCGATAATAATAGCAGGGCACGCTAAAGAAATATATAAGAATGCTACGTCATATCTGTCTAAGGAAGATTTGATACCTGGAGATTTGATAGAAAACGAATTTTTGGATTCAACATTAAAGAAAAAATTAGGTATTGATAAAACAATCGGTTTTACAAATGTGACTAATGAACTGATAGAAAAACTTGATGAAACAGATAAAGTTCCAGTATATTCTAATAGCGTGCCTATGACAATACCGATTTTTGTAGGTTTTATCTCTGTGTTTCTATATTATATAATTGTGGTATTATGATTGTTCCATTTAATTATTTGCCATTGTTGATAGTTTTCGGATTTTTGGCAGTTCTTGACCTACTTGATGCTAAAAGGATAAATGTGATTTTCATATTATTCGGAATTTTTGTATTGTTTTTCATGAATAAATTCACTATAGAACATGGAGCGATGCTGTTTCTCGGAATAATCTCTTCTTTGGCTGTACTTTTTGTTCCACATCTTGGCAACGGAGACAAAATGACTTTAATTGCTTCATTCTTAATATATCCTTTTTATTGGATCTGGCTAATATTGTTTTTGGCAATTCTAATTTCAAAGCCATTTTTAGGCGCTAAAAGTTGGCTTTACTTTCATGTCCTTCATAGAAATACAGTATCTGTGGCATTCTATCCTTATTTGTTTCTATCCGTTTTACTGATAGTTTTTATTTTTTCATTTATTTAAACAAAAAACTCATTTTGCAATTGTATGCCTAAAAATCAAATAACATTAGAAACTACTGTAATATTAGGGATAATAATTGCATTAACGCTAATTGCCATTTTCATAATGTTTAAATTGATTCCTCACAATTCAAACAGTTTTTCAACAAGCGTTATGTTGTATCAGGCGATAGCAAACGCATCTAATTTAAAAATCTATTTGTCAAAAGCTATAAGTTTGCCAACTTCAATAGTTTTATACTATGAGCCTTTGAATTTTTCCAAAATCTACTCGTTTTCCTTCACAAACTGTGAATATACAGAACAACTTCTTCCCTCATCAACTATATACACTTTTTATTACAATGCGACAAATTGCAATCTGCACGTGTTTAATGGCACATATATTATTTCAAATGCCACTTATTATGAAAATGGGATGCGACAAATGTTTAAAATAAACGATGCTAACATAGGATACCAATTTTATCCGACTGTCGTCTCATCTACACTTACGTTATCTCCACCAAACGCAATGATTGGTGAGACTGTCAACGCAATAATAACAACAAATATAAAAAACGCAACTTATAGTTTGTTTTTAGGAACATATGTTATACCAACGTGCGAGAATATAAGCATAACAAAATCAACACAATGCTCATTTGTTGTGTCACCATCTATAGGTGTTGTTTCAACAAACACTTTCTACATAGTAAATGCTTACATTTATAATTCAACGGTTAACGAAAGAACAAACGCAACTCTTTATGTTATTTCTTGAATTCTTCCAAATCTTTTAATGTTTTCTTAATCCAAAATTTTATTGTTTGGGCGTTCCTATCTGTTTTTTCCTCTTCCTCTAAATTTTTGATTTTAAGTATATCATATACAATCTCTTCGGCTATATCTTTCTTCTTTTCCGGAACATATTTCTTAAGATAGGAGAGGTTATCAATAGCAGAGGAAAGCAAATAAATATCTTTTTCTTGATCCCAATATTTCATACCACGCAACACGCTAAGTATTTCAACTTTTCTTGTAATTGATACAAAAGCATTTCCTACCGTTTTTTCCTTCACTTCTTCAGTTGCGTTATCCAGCAATCTTTTCATTTCATTATATAAGTAAATATTTCTAACCTCATGCTCGGCTCGGTTTTTTCTCATACACTTTTCACCTTCACATTTCATTAAAGTATTTGTCTAGTGAGTTCTTTATTATGTCGTAAAGGTCATCGTTCACTCTTTTAGCTACCATTTTTCTAATTATGTTTTTGACTGTTTCGATGTCTTTTTGATTAAATTTCATTCCAAATAAGTCTGCTGATATAGACTTCACATTTTTTATTATTTCCTTATCTGGTATCGATATGAAAATTTCCATACTTATCAATAATATTGGAAATGATAAGGCTTAAATATGTTTGCGAAATTTAGAATAATTTTAAAATGTTTTATAATAACATATACGATAATATGGATACAAACGCTGAAAATGAAATGCAACAGCCAAATGCAGAACCTCAGAATTTGAATTTGAATTCGCAAGAGGAAGTTAAATCGGCGCAAGACGTTCAGTATTCGCAAAACAATGATAATACCGCCGAACCGACACTTGTGGAGGACCAGCCAAAAATGTCTTTTTTGGACAAACTGTTGCATTTCTTAAGATTGAGATAATGAAATTGCCCGTTATTAAGTGGTGGCATGGGTTTAAGTAGTGATATTAGACAGTATATGCCAGTTGAGGAATTAGAAGAAAAAGATTTAATTGGAAAAACGGTAGCTGTTGACACGTTTAATTATTTATATCAGTTTTTATCAGCAATAAGAACACAAAATGGCGATTTGTTGGAAAGAAACGGCGTTGTAGTAAGCCATTTATACGGTATTTTGTGGAAATTTGGTCGCCTTTTGGCAAATGGCACTAAACTTATTTTCGTTTTTGATGGCAAACCAAGCGCAGACAAACAGTTGATTTTAGAAGAAAGGCGCGAACAAAAAGAAAAAATAATGGAAGAAATAGAAATCGCGAAAATGGAGGGAAATGAAAAAGAAGTGGCAAAACTCCAAAGATTGACTGCAAAGGTTGACAACTCAATCATAGATTCAACAAAAACGTTGGCTAAATTTTTAGGAATTTCTTATATAGACGCACCTGAAGAAGGCGAAGCTGAAGCAGTTCATCTTGTGAAAACTGGATTTGCTGATTACGTCGCAACACAAGATTATGATGTCATAGCATATGGTTGCAGAAGCATTTTAAGGAACATAGGGGTGAGAAAAGGCAAAAAGTTTCTTAAAATAAATCTTGTTGATGCTGAAAAAGTTTTCAAAATTATGGAAATTTCCCAAGACCAATTTCTTTATGTTGCTTTTATGACAGGAACAGATTATAACTATGGAATAAAAAATGTGGGAATTAAGCGCGCTTTAAAAATAGCAAAGCAAGCAAACACAAATCAAGAGCTCGTTGATTTGCTGATAAAAAATGGATATGTTCAAGAGGAAGAACGCGAAAATGTTTTGCGAGAACTTGAAAATGTAATGTCGCATTTCAAGCACCCAAACGTTGTAGATGGATCTAATATAGTACACAACTCGTTTGATAAAGAAGGTTTAATTTCATTTTTAAGAAACTTAAACTTCAACGTTGATAGATTTATGCCAATGATTGATAAAATAAGTGCTGTTTCTAACCATTAAACACTTCAATTTTCGATGAATAATCTCCGTTTTTTACAACATTGTAGGCATAATCCGCTACTCTGTCCTTTAGCTCTTTAATATGGGTGATTAAAATAATTTTCTTAAAGTTGTTTTTCAGCTTTTCAAATAGCATAGCGATGTCATTTAGCCCATTTTCATCAAGCGCTCCAAAATCTCCTTCATCTATAAACAGATTTTTAATTGTGCCTGATTGTGTTTCCGAAACAACCAGCTTTGAAATAGCGAGCCTTAAAGCCAAACCAACTCTAAGTTTTTCGCCTCCAGATAGGAATTGCAGTTCTTCCTTAACGCCATTCACTATCGGCTGTATTTTAAATGTTTCCCTGTCTATCACTATATCTTCTATTACTCCGTCTGATATAGCATTTACTATTTCACCAGCCTCGTTTTCTATATATGGGACAATCCTGCGAATAATAACGTTTGGAACCTCCCTATAAACTTCCTTAAGATAGCTTAACGCGTCAATTTTTTTGTTTACAAGATCAAGCTCCTTTTCTTTTTCATTTATCTGATATTCAACATTTTCTATTTCTTTCAAATCTTTTTCTCGTTCTTTAATTTTTGTTTCAAGCATAGTAATTTTTTCGTTAAGTTGCAATTCCTCCTCGTTTTTCTCTTTCATTTTTTCATCTAGCGATAGTTTAATCTCTGAAATGGTTTTGTTATAATTATCAGCTTGAATCTCAAAATTTTTTATCTCGTTTTCATTGCTGGCAATAGCATTCTTTCTCGTTTCAATTTCTGTTTCATAATGTTTATATAAATGTTCCGGGTTTGTTATAGGGCTAAGACAATATGGGCACACAGAAACGCCACTCACTTTTGATAATTTGTCGTTCAGATCGCGTATCTCATCGGATAGTTTTTTGTTAGTTGCTTTCAAAGTTTCCAATTTGACCTTTATTTCATCATATAAATCAGTGTTTTCTTGCAGTTTGCTAGATAACTCGCTTATTTCTTTTTCAAGTTCAGATATTTTTGATTTTGCTCCTTTTCTTTCCTCTTTTATAAAATTTAATTCCTTTTTAGCCTGCTCTATTTCAAGTTCAATTTCTTCTTTATTTGTTAGCAATGATTTCATTGCGCTTATTTCGCCTTCTAAAGACGATTTTTTGTTCTCATATTCGTTTTTTACTTGATTTGCGACATCAAGCAAAGTGTCATAGATGCTCAATTTTAGCAATTTCCTTAAAGCGTTCCTCCTTTCACTCCCTGAAGCGTCTATTAAAGACATAGCTTCGTTTTGTGCTATAAAAACAGAATTTTTAAAACTTGTAAAGTCCATTCCAACCAAACTGTTTTCTATCAACTTATAAACTTGCTTCCCTTCAGCTATTTCAGTGTCGTTCTTATACAAATAAGTTGTTGTCTTGCCATTTTTGCTTATATGTTTTTTGATGTAATATCTGTCATTTCCAGCAGAAAAAATTAAATTTATTTTTGCCGTCTTCGAAGGCTTGTTTACTAAATCTCCTATGCTTAGAAAACCATTTTCAGCATTGCCAGATGTCCTATAGCTTTTTCCATACAAAGCAATACAAATTGCGTCAAAAATGCTTGTTTTTCCAGAGCCATTATCCCCATATATAACTCCTATTCCATCTTTAATGTCTATTGTCGTTTTATGCTTGAAACGCATAAAGCCTTCAAGTTCAACTGATTCAATAATCATCCATATCCACCTCCTCTCTTGCCTTTTCGAGAATTTCATTATTGACTTCTTTTGTCAAGTCGTCATTTCTGCCATTTTTCTCTAAAAAAGAATTTATTTCTTCTTTTGGCGTGCCAATTAGTTTATTTGCCTCTATTTCTTCATCTTGTCCAACAATAACTTTTTCACGCTCTATTTCAATTTTTATGCCAAAAGGCTTATATGTTTTTATAGTATTGATCAGCTTTTCTCTGTCAAGATTCAATCTAACCGATGTTATCAGTTTTGATATTACAATTCTTACTATTTTGTTGTTCAATTGGTATTTGTTATTATGAACGTCTAACTCATGCTTGAGCAACATCATAAAATCCTGCGTATTCGTTGCGTAACTGGCGTCTATTAAAACAGTGTGAAGTGGATGGTCTGGAATAATCTCCACTGGAACAACATTTGTGTTATTTTGGTCGTCTATAGTTACATCCAAAAAATATTTCTTTTCAAACTCTTCATTAAAACTTAACTGCGACGTTGAGCCAGAATAATACATTCTTCTATTTCCTATCTGTTGCATTGAATGGTAATGACCTAAAGCAACATATAAGAAGATATCTGGTATAACGTCAGCATCTATCGTTCCCTCAGATGCAGTTTCAACATCAAACGTTGCCGTTTCTTTCGCAGAAGAAATCGGAATATGAGTTATTAGAATTCGTCTATTTATTTTAGACTTTGATAGCAAATTTTGTAATGAATCCGAAAACGTATCTTTTATTTTAGACCAATTATATTTGGCAGGAATTAGCAAAAATTCAATTCCATCATTTTCAATTATTGAATCTTCTGTAAAAACGCTTACGTTTTTTATAACCTTGAAAAGATTCAAACTGTTGAAAGAATTTTTAATTTTGCTTTGATCGTGGTTTCCGCTTATTATTATAAAATTGATCCCATCATGTTCGGCACTTGCAAACACTTTTTCCAATTCATAAACATAGTTTAATTTGGGAATTGGCGTGTTAAAAACGTCGCCAGCATGAATTATCAAATGTATATTATTGTTTTTAGCGTAGGCTATCGCTTGCTTTAGACCCTTTAACCTTTCTTCAAGCAAAGCGTTTTCATTTTGTATATACTCTAATTGTGGTTTATAATCAACATGCGTGTCTGCTAAGTGCAAAAACCTAAACATGTTTATTCGGTAATATATAATTTCATGCCTTTTAAAAATCGATTTTATGACTTTATTTTGAATCTTTTGTCAATAATTTTGTTTATTTTTTCTGTCATATTGCCAGGATAATTCTTGTACATCTTATGCCTGTATACTCTCGCTAAAATAGTTTTTACCGCATCATAAAATGTTATATTTGGGTATACTTTATAGAGATCTTCTACTGTCTTGAATATAAGATCCAAAGTTTTCTCATCTAAATCTTTTTGTCTACTTTCTTTCACAATTTCTCGCAACATGAATTTCTTGAATTCTATCCTCTCCTGCTCTGTCAACATGGCAAAAATCTTTTCAACTCCACGTTTGACGTTTCTTTTGAATTTGTTTAATGAGACTTTTTCGTTTCCTTCTAAATCGTAAATTTTGCTCAAATCTATTTTGATTCCGAGTTGCTGAGCTACAAGATATAGAATTGAAACGACATTTATTTTCTTCCACCCTCTAAATCTTTTTTGTATTTTAGAGTAAAGCATTAGAACGCTTTCAATTATCAAGTTTTTGAAATTTTTGTCTTTTGACATAACAACAACGTTTATTAGATCTTCAATTCTTCTAACAATTTGCGAGTTTTTAGCAAAAGATGCATCAACCAAATAATTTATTTTCCTTAGTTTATAGAATTTGTATCGTGTTGCTGTGTTCATTTTGCTTCCTCCAACATCCATGTTATAAAACGGAGTCGCTTTATTTCTTAAAGTGGATGGAGGAGTGTATATTTCTTTCCTATTCCTATCTTCGTCAAACTCATTTCCATGTGATTGATAAAATTCAACGTCATTGAAAATCGTTCCACAAATTGAGCAATATGTGTCATTGCCACTATGAACTATTGAAACTTTTTCACAAATTGGGCATACATTGTGCGAGACCATATATTCCTCATATAAATCTTTGTTTTCGCCACTAACCTTTTTCGCTTCCGCCTTTATCTTTTTAACATATTTTGCTTCGTTTATCTTTTTATTCACCACACCACCACTATTTATTTAAATATTCATTAATAAATTCTTCACGTGAAACATCAAATCTTGATAGCAACGATTGAACTGACGTCGGCTTGACGCCAGGAGTTATATTATTTATCAGGGCGTTTATTATATTTCTATATTCATACAAACTTTCTTCGCTAACATGCGAACGCCTAAGCCAATTATAAGCCTCTTCTTCCATTTTTGTTTTGTCGCCATTATATTTTACGTTTAAATATGGAATAATTACAAATATCAAAAGCCTCTTTCTTCCATCTTTAACTCCTTTTTGAAATATCATATCATACAAAGACAAACTTTTATGATATTTGAGCAAATTCAAAGCAATATCGTGTATTGTTTGCGTGGAACTTTTGACTTTTGGCTTAACCAAATCTATAACCTTTCTCAAATCATCTTCTGTGACTTTTTCAGCAGTATAAAGATTCAATGCGTTAAGAGCTTCATCTACGTATGAACTCGTCTCTTTATATCTTGCTGTGCTTTGTTTTTTGGCATCTGCTTTTATTATGTCAAGTGCTAACTGATAATTTATTTGCGAATTTACAGCGTTTTCAAAAACAAAATTAAATTTCTTATATTCACGGGAAGCTTTTATATCTATTTCAACGGGCTGGTTGATTTCCGCAGGAACTGAATAATTACCATACTTAGCATTGTAAGAGAACAAACTTCTGATTTGATCATGCTTTATTTCTATATCTTTTACTAACGATTTATCAACATTTGCGCTTTTAACTATTTTTTCAATAATTTCGGATTGAAAATCCTTTATATCCAAATAATCTCCCAAAAATGAATAGTCAAAGAATAACAATATATGATAGCCACCACCAGAGAATTTAAGAAGAGATTTTAATCCGTGCGTTATTAAAGCCTGGACGATTTGCTTGGCGACGAGTTTTGTGTTTGTTAGATTTTCAACTGTTATTCCTTTGTCTCTGTCTTTTGTATCTATATCTATAACTATTCCAAAAGCATCTTTCACTTCATTATTATTCAAATACTTGACAGAATTTAGCTTCGTGTGAACTTCATAAAGTTTGTTGTCTTTGTCAGCATCCTCGATTAAATAATATATGTCGTGATATGAAACATCGTCATACACGTTGCCATTGTCCCATAACTGCAACGAAGTGAAATGCTTTATGTATTCCAACAACTCATCTTTATACAACATTCGCAACACCATCGCAATATTCTTCATTAATCTTTAACATGATAATCATCTGTTTAATATTTGTTTCACAACCTCATCACTTAACACATAGGTTTCATCGTCCTCAATCTCCTCAATAAAGCCTTTTCCTATCATATTTTCAATAATATTTTGTGCGTCTTGCTCGCTTATCTTATACATGGATTTCAGCCTGTTTTTATAATCAGCTTGCCTTACTTTTGCCCTGTTGATCACAAGTTTTTGAAGCTCCTCGCTTATTTTTTCTATTTGTAAAGCAACTATTTCGCCACGCTGTTGTGCTTCGTCTAAAGCCTCATAGTAAAATGCTATTAACGACAATATTTGCTCAACATCCTGCTTTACTATAATTTGGTCTGTTTCGTTTATAAACGCGTTAATTCCATTTTTAAGAATTGCGTACGTAGCAGTCAGTATATCTTTATTGATAGCATATCTATTTGACAGAAGAATACCAGAAAGCCTTAAGTAAATATTCAGTGTCTCGTTTGACAAACCAGCTTTTGGCAAATCAGACTGCAAAATAGGTGGCGAATTTGCAAGAATTTTTATATCTTCTTTATAAACGTCAGTCATATCATATGTCATATATGTTGCAAGTGGCGTATAATCTTTAAGGGTTGTATTATTTACATACTCGTTTATATTTCTAATTATAATAACGCCTATATGAGTGTTGTTTTCGAACTTATACTTTCCTATTTTTATTGTTGGAGAGCTTATGATTTCAAGAAGCTCCTTTGGAACATTTCTAAAAGCATAAAAAACTTTAGTTTTGAAAAAGATAAGCGGTATATCAACAGCTTTAGGTTTGTTTAGAAGATTTCTAACATCTACTTGTGTAGTCAATGTGTCTTTTATACTGCCAGACAAACTTAAGGTGTATGTTTTGATGTTTAAGTTTTCTAGCACACTTTCATCGTCAACTACTATCGGAATATACCTGTTTCTTATTCCTACAAATCCTATTAAGAATGGCTTTTCTTTCAAAATTTCAAAAACGCGTGGATCTGGCTCAATGTTTTCCTTAACTTCCTCAGCGTAATCAGCAACCAATTGGCTCAACGGCTCATCTTCTCCAGCAGATAGAGTTAAATAAATTCCAAAATTATATTTTACATACCTTAATGTTTGGTTTGGATTATTAAAGTCCGTTGGAAGTGTTCTTTTTCCATAAGAAGCATATGTATAAACAGAAACAATATCAGATGGCAGTTTTGTAGTGTCTGCTTGGACTAAAATTACATTTAGGTTTTCGTCAGCAATATACATTTCGTTAAGTTCTTTGTTTGTAACTGAAGTGTGGATATAAGAGCCTATTAAAACAAATGCTCCACGCAATACAAAATTGTATTTTTCAACCAATGAAGGATTTGATTTCATTTTTATTGTGAATTGGTTTACTTTCACATTTATTTCCTTCCACAGGCTATCTATATCATCGAAAATTTGCGCATTTGTTTCCCTTATATAATCGTCAAGTGTCATTTGTTCACCTGTATAGAGTTTTCTTTTATAACCTTCAATATTTTATTTTTATCCTTTTCAAACAATGCTTTGCTTGGATAGGCTAGAAATTCTATCGCATGTTTAAATATAAGCATTGTTCCGCCCTCTGATCCTGGTATTTTTATAGTTCTGTAATGCAAAGTGTCATAATCGAGACCATACACGTTTGCTAATTCGCGCTTGTTTATTTCAAAATCGTTGTTAAATTCTATTTTATAATAATGTAGTTTGTATTTGTCAAAATCGTTTTTTACGAGTTTTTTAACTTTTGAATCTACCATTTTTTCTATATTTTTGTCCATTCTTATCATTGTCAAAGATATATAATCTTTTTTGTTTGCTTTTGACGACATTAGAAAGATGCATTTAAACCGTTTTTCAGGCTTATTTTTAAGCTTTTCAACAACTCCAAATTCCATCAAATTGTTGCTTTTCTTTGCCGTTGTGTTTTTAACCATTTTCAGTTTTAAATTTTTGGTCAAGAAACGGTTTAGTTCATCATGGTATTCTTTTTTATTTGGGATATTCCAAACAGTCCAATTGTTATACTCTTTACATTTAACAATTCGTATATTCATACTAACATCTTATTATAGCAAGATATTTAAATCTTTCGGTTTGGCTCGTCGTATGAAAATCAATAACCTTGGCTTTTTATAAACGGCTCATACTTCTGCAGTATTTTCTCTATCTCTTTTCTCGTTCTAAACTTTTTAAATGTGTGCAGTATCATGCTTTTGACATCAGCATCCATCGTTGGACTTATTCTATGATCCACCAAAACTTTCAACAACGTTAAAATGCGAGTATCTAAATCATCGCTCTTCATATCATCACCATATATTATGTGCGCAATAATATATAAATCTTTTGTTTTTAAAAGATAAATTTTAAACATCAAACACTATGAATATATGATGGCTACATCTGATTTCATTATTCGTGTGTTTTCAGAATATCATAAAAAGATGAATCCAGAAGATTTTACGACCAAAGTTGAAAAAATGGAAGTTGAACAAATAGTCCAGAAGAATCCTGAAAAATCCTCTGTTACTAATGTAAAGCAAGTCATACAAATGGTATCTCCAGAAACAAACGAAGTTAAAGAATACCAAGAAGCGATAGATTATACTAAGCTAAGGACAATAACATTTGAAGTTGGCGAAAGAAGAGCGTTTAAAGAAAGCGCCCAGGATGAAGCAGATATTTTTGTAGACGAAGAAGACCACGTAAAAATTGTCAGCAGAAAATTGGACAAAGATTTAGGGTTGTATTCTGTAAATGAAATTCCAATTGGGGAGTACGATAAAGAAATAGCAAAACGCATAATAGCAACATCATATTTAGGTCATATAGATTTGTCAAATAAATCATTGAGTGATTTGTACTACACTATAAAACAAATAGTCAGAAGTTATTATGCTTCAAACGAAATACAAGACATAGATAATAGCTCAATAAAGGTTTCATATTACATATTGAAAGAATTGACTTATAAAAATGTCACGCCGTTCTTTTTTGATAGTTTGATAGAAGATATAAACGGAGTGGAAAATAACTATATTACCATCTATTATGCTGGGAAAATTGGAGCGAAGAAAGGAATTGATTTTTCAGGAGATTATATAACCAACATAAAATTATCAAAAAATGAGATTGATGAAGTGATACGATTGTTTGTAGAAAGAGGAAATGACAGCATAACTAAGCAAATAAGAGTGAAGTCTGTTACTCTTCCAACTGCAGATAAAGCTAGATTCACAGCAATTTATCCTTACGAAACTGGAGGCAACATGGCTTTCAGCATAAGAAAACAAGTTTACAACCTAATTCCTCCCAACGTTTTTATCGCTAATAAAACGGCTACTGCCGATGAACTTGCTTTTATTGCTTGGACTATGGATCATGTTGAAACTGGCAAAATGGCGATTATTGGTTTGCCCGCATCAGGAAAAACAACATTTTTGAAGACAATTTCATTATTCATACCGGCAACAGCAAGAGTTTTCTCAATAGAAACAACGCCAGAACTTTATTTGACTCAAAAGAGCTGGACGAGGCAAATAAACGTAACTGATATAAACCAGCAAATAAGCCTTGTAAACGCGTCGCTTATGTTTAGACCAGATTTTATGATTGTCGGAGAATTGAAATTAGACAAGAGCTTAGCTGATTCTTTGTTTTCTGTGATGGCTTCTGGTGAAAGAACTCTATTTACTTTTCATGCTACTAGCCCTGGGCAGTTCCTTTCAAAGTTCCAAGCAAGATCCCTCGAAATATCAAAGGATAGATTAGCCAACTTGTCTTATATTCTTTTTGTAACTCTTGACCCAGTAACCCACATTAGATATCTGGCGTCAATAGATGAAATATATGACTATGATGATGAACACGAACGTGTTCTATGGAAAAACTTGACAACAACAAATTTAAGAGTTAGAGAAATAAGCAAGGAAACAAGGAAAAGAGATGTTGTTCTCGTGTTTGATACTAAATTTGGTCAAGCTGGAACGAGGTATGTTAGTTATGACACGTATGCTAAATTTATAGAAAAAGCCGAATTAAATACAGGTCCAGTTGATATTCTTAAAAATCCAGATCAGCTTTTGCTTATGCTTCTCAACTCAAAACTAATAGAAAGATATGTATATATACACAACAGCGACTTGGATCTCACGCAAGTTTTCAATGATGATGGTTCATTGAATTATCCTTTGACATATTGGAAAATGTACAAACAAATTTACAACGAGATGAAAAGTATAAGAACATTCCTAATAAATGAAACTATAAAGGACGTCGATGTTGAAAAATTCCTAGAGGACTACAACGCATTTTATAACGCCAGCCATTCCTAACAATTCGTTATATTGGAAACTTCAATATTTTTATTGTCGAATTTATATCCGACATCGCACACTTCATATGACGTATTAGCGGGATTGTATTGCGAATTCGATGTCAAATATAATAAATATGCGTAAGCTCCATTTTGAGTTTTTGATTCGTTTACAACGATATAGTTCAGCGTTTGAATTATTGAGTTCGATGGTGGCTTAAATAAAAACGTAATATTTAATGTTTTAGATGGAATATTTGAATAGGTAACAAGCAATAAATTTGTTTTGTTTAATGGCGTAAGCTGTTGAATAAAGTTTGGCGAATTTATATGGACGTAACGAGCCGATGAATAACTATAGTTAAAATAAAATGCTATTACGCCAACTGCCACTAAAACAACAACAGAGACTATAATTATAAATTCCAATGTTATTTGAATTTTCACAATATAAAATCGTGTTTTGAGTTTTAAATAATAAAATTTAAAAGGATGGCAACATAATAAATTGAGGTTATGCTTGACTTGACTCTTAAAAGGATTTTTGTTCTTGGAGACACTAGCACGGGCAAAACTACGTCTACAATAAGCCAAGTTTTAGAATCTGGCGCTCCAATTGTTTATTATATTACTTCAAAAAAGATTGACTTGAACGACAAAGAGCAATATGTTAGGACACACTCTTTCAAAGGAATACACTACGATACTTTGTACCATGACAGCGATAGAATAATAAGCTTGAATAAAAAAGCTCAATACAAATTTCATTTAATGACTATAGAAAAAGCTCTTTATTATTTTTTGAATAATGAACTTGAAAACAACGCTGTCGTCATTTTAGATGAAATAGATGTTATAAGCCAAAATAAAAATTATGAATTATTGGTTGCTTGGCTAAATACAAACTATCCAAATAACACAATAATATATATTTCGGCAACTCTTAACAAAGAACGGTTGTTGAAAGATCTTAGCGACTTCTTCATGCTCGACAAAAACAATCCAAATTCAATAGTAGATATGGGCAAGTTCAAAAGAAACGTTTCTACTTCTTTCACACATGTTTCCAACTATAAAAAAGCTGTTGAACAAGAGCTTGTTACTTATGCCAATAACGTTGGAAAATTTAACCAAACTATATTCTTGATTCCATCAAAACCTTATATACGGCAGTTGCTCAATTCAAATTTGATAAAAAATCTCTATCCGTTTCGTGAGCCCAACATGAAACTCAGTAAAATTCTTAGAAATATTCATAGAGAGCACCATTTGTCAAACGACGTTTTGCTTGGATTAAGGCATAATATAGGGATAGTTGACGCTTTGTCTTCTCATGAAGATAGGGAGTTTATTTTGAAATTGTTTAACTCTAAAATTATAAATGTTTTGTTCGCTACAAACGTTATTGAACGTGGAATAAATGTAATAGCCAACACGATTATGATTTTTGAAAGCAGAAGGGTGAGATGGGAAGACAATCAACTCTTAAACATGTTTGGAAGACTTAACAGAAGCATAGGTGGTCAAACAACAGACAAGATGGGATATTTCTTCTTGTTTAGCGAATATAGACAAAATTACGATTTTTCAAAAATATACAAGCGTGATTACGAAATAAAATCTTGCTTGAAATATTCTGATGTTTATTTCTTTTATGTGATTAAGAAAGATATAATTAGACATTTGATAAACGAATATGATGAAACAAAATTTGGCATGTTTAAACAGTATGAGCAATTTGCTGATTCGATTAAATTCTCCTTAACAATGCACGACATTAGGAAAGTTCTTAGAGAAATATCGTTGTTTTTAAATCTTGTGCATGGAACAAACACTTCAAATGGAAAATTGCTAAATGCGATGGCGGAAAAACTTGGAAATGGCAAAACAATGTTCAATCTCATGCGTTATTTATATATTGAGTCATACAAATCATATAAAAGCGGAAGAATAAATCAGCAAGATTTCGTTGACAAGATAGGTGCTTTGGCAAGAACATACGTTGATAAGGACATGAAATTTGGTATATCGTCATTATATGGACAGCAACTCGTAAAAGAAGAGATAAAGATAGCAGAAGATCTTGCAAAAGGAAAAATAACACTTGACGAAGCCAACTCAATATTTCTATTTAAGAAGAAAAGTCCTTCTTAGTTGATTCGTACACAAATGAGTTGTATTCGTCGTTTTTGTCGTCTGAATAAATTAAGTCATTTTCTCCAGTATATTTTTTCTTGAAATGCTTACGTTTACGTTGGTTGAAATATCTTAAGTCATATTCTGCTTTTTTCTCAGGATCTGATAGTATTTGATATGCTTTATTTATTAACTTGAATTTCTTCTCACTATCCGGGCTTTTGTTTATGTCTGGATGATATTTCAATGCCATTCTCCTAAAAGCTTGGTGAATTTCCTCTAGATCATCAGTATATTCTATTCCAAGGATTTTGTATAAATCTATCATGTCTTCTCGCCATCAACAACCTTAGCAACCTCTTCAACAACTTCTCCTATGCAGAAAGTTGGAGCGTCGTAAACTATTTTAATTTTATATATCGCGTTCATAGGCAATCTCTTTTTGATTATAATTGGTTTCACTGGTCTTTCAGCGATTTTATTCTCATTCAATGGAAATACAAAACTATGATTGTCTGCCCCAATAGCCACAACTTTAGCTTCAATAACATCTCCTAACTCCATATTATCAATATAATAATAACAGGAAGATTTTAAAAAGTTTTAAAAGCTCACTCATCGCTACTCATATTTTCGTCATCTCCTTTGTCATTATCAAATTCAGAAATGCTTCTTCTTTCGCCAGTTGGTTCTAATTTAACTTCGTCATTTTCCTGTTCTTCATCTGATTTATATTCATCTTCTTCATTCTGGCTCTCTCCTTCTATTCTATTTCCCCTTTCTCTTGTAAACGAAACCCTTCTCCAACCAAATTTAGATCTTCTATCTCCAATTTTTTCAGGTTTTTTGCTTGTTAACGCCTCTTTATATTGTTCAAACATCATTACTAAAGCGCTATTCGCTATTGTTGCTGAAAGACTATCCAATTCATTGATTGCTCTTACATCATAGTTACCTGTATCAACAGCTGTTTTAATCTCAGAAAGTATCCTTGCTACCATATTGTATTTCATATTCTCAATTATTGGAACCATGTCTTCTTTTACAAACTTAATATATTTCATAGTAGTTTGTTTTGAATCGAACAACGAATTGTCAAATGACGATATTTTTTCAATTTCTTCTGGTGACAAATCATAAACATCGGCTTTCTTTTTCAGTTCTTGCTGTATCGAATCTTTAAAGATTTTAAAGTCTATCTTTCCTTTTTCTGTTTCTTCTAGCAATTGCTTAAAGTTTGAGTATGTCAGCAATTTTCCAAACTGAATTGTTGCTACATCATTAACTCCAAACTTTTTCACAAGGTTTTCATCTATCTCTCTTTTGAGTTCTGTTATCCTATCTTCTATTTTTTCATTTGCAGATGATACCAATTTTTGCAGATTTTCTGTTTCATTTTTAACATTATAAGCTATTACGCGCACAAGTTCTTCTTGTCTCAATCCGGCGAAATTCTTATCAAACGCTTCAGCCAACTCTCTATATTCTGGGCTATCTTTTTTAAATACAGAAGATAATTCAGACTTATCAAGTTCTGTAAAGAACATGTTTTTAGCACTTTCAAGTGTGGCTCCTTTTTCTAACGCATCAACGACTTTTTTAACTATCGAATCATACACATTTTGACTGTTAACCGTCAATAGAAGATTCTTTTTGAATGTTTCCTTTTTAGCTTGCAAAATGTCGTTCA
>ERZ1669250.475-NODE-475-length-18030-cov-28.369513_pt1 | contig 18030 bp, 18 predicted proteins | sample MGYA00579295_ERZ1669250 | MGnify/ENA primary metagenome ERZ1669250 (study PRJEB41166, sample SAMN08046056) | hot springs metagenome | biome: hot spring; feature: acid hot spring; material: thermophilic sediment; isolation source: thermophilic sediment from acid...
TCAAATTCAATCTTAAAACTTTTCAGAACTGACTCCGGGATTACTTAACACACTTAAATAAGCCTATTTGCATTTACCATCTTTGTGCCTGGATCGAAGAGCTTCTCCATCCTATATCTACTAGTGACAGGTTTATTATGTTTTGTTCTATATTTTGCGATTGCAGAAGCAAAGTTATCAGCGTAATATCTATTATCTAATATATGAATCTGGAATATTGTTTTCACTATTTCAGGAGCCTTTGTGGTGGATATTACCTCGAAGTAGAGGGATATGATGAGTTCATCTATTCCTATATGTCTTGAATATGGATCAAATATTCCAGTTCTGAAATTGCCTTTCCTGCCCCTCCGTAATGATATACCTTCTATTTCATCGTACTTTGTCTTTATTGATCTCCCATAGTATCAGTTCTTTATTCTTCCATACTCATCTATTAACACATCCTTCTCTTTGTTCACAATATTCTCAAGGTAATCCTAGTTAGTCTTTCTTAGTAATTCCATAAAATTGTTATTCAAGTCCATCATGACTCGTACTTCCTTCTTTAGTTCAAAAAGAGGTACACACTCTGATGCATTAGACTGTCCTTTATCATTGTGTTTATATTTGCAAATAATTTTTGACACTAAGATTTTATTTTTTTACAAGTAAACTTCATTACATGCAACACATATTTATTTTGGACAGAAATCCATAAATGTGCAGGTCAAGAGAAAAAATACCCTAGAGGTAATAATTATAATAGTTTTAATTACAACTGCATTTATAATTTATACAAACATATTATATGAAACGCCATCGAAACAATCAGTTATAACCTCTGATACCATATCCGGAGTTAAAAATTTTGCCGTTTATTATGGTTATAATATTAATAATACTGTTCTTAACTATTTGAATAAATTTAATATGGTAATAGTTCAACCTGATGCATTCTCACTCTCGAATATCAGCTCATTAAGTCCAATAAAGATAGCATATATAGACCTAGGGGAGTATGACGGTACTTGTCTTGGAAATTTTACAATCAATGCTTCAAAGATCGCAATAGGGTATGACTCACAATGGAACCAGACTATTGTGAACGCATCCTCTGATTTATGGAATGAATATATATTGAATATGGTTAATCAATCTCTTAAACTTGGATTTAATGGAGTTCTATTTGATGACCTTGATGTTGTAGAACAATATCCGTGGGAATATAACAGTCTTGTTGATATAATATCCAATGTATCTCATACTTTCCCTCACTTAATAATAGGAGTAAATAGGGGGTTTGAAATGTTGAAAAGTTTAACAAATTATGTGAATTTTGTACTTTATGAAGATTTTGGATCTTATTACAATTTTTCTACAGATTCCTACCAGATTATGAATGCGTCACAAATAGACAATCTTACATACAATCTTGAGATGATACATTCACTAAAAATGAAAGTTTTTGGTTTAGGGTATTCTCTATCACCCAACGATTATATCTATAATTATGATTTGGAGCTTGGCAATGCTAACAATATTCCAGTCTATATAGGGAACATTACATTATCTTCTTTATGGTGATACCAATAAAAACATTCATTAAAACTCGAAGATGAAAAGAGGGTTGCTTGAAATCATTAAGGCGAACTTTTTTAGAAATATTATGTGCAAAGCAAAGAATATAATTAGGACGAAAACCACAAAAATGTTAAGAGTAGAAGTTGCATCTGTTCTCGGTGAGAGGATTATACAGCCTAAATCTGTTGACAATAGCAATGACTTCAAAAGGAAAAGAAAAATGATGATAATTGTGCTTGTGATCTCTATAACAGTTTCGTCCATTGCATACTTGGGTTCAAATTCCAATATGTCTAATACCGTAAATATAATGAGTGTTACTATAGATGTATTTCTGTACGGAAACAATACATCTGCTCCCTTAATAACAGCAATAACACCATATAACCATGAGACTTTCTATGGAGGCAGTACTTTCACCTTTAGCTTTAATTTAACCAATAATTACAGTGGCAACATAACCTTGCTACCTAACACCTCTATAACTCCAGGATTCGTTCTTAAATCTTTTTCTCCTGCTCTCCCATTAGTATTGCGAAAAGATAGGAGTGATAATATAGAAATGCGTATCACAACTCCGAATTATGATTATGCAGGAAATTTAGATATATTGTTATACGCTGAGTGATCTTATTAGGAATGAAAATCAGGAAAGATTAATGTAATATTGGCTCTTTAAGAGATCAATATGTCAGGGATCATTGAAAGTCCTACTCTCGTTTTTATTCCTTTAATTGAACTCATAATACTTTATGTGACTTCCTTTTCAGTGGCAATTTTCGATATATTATGGTGGTATAGAAGCTATTCAAGGTTGGGAATCCGAGTTAAGGATATTCTAATCTTTTTGAGGAAAGAATGGAAAAGAATGATATTTCAGCTTTTCAAGTATGGAGTATTTCACAGGAAAATTGTCAAAGACAGATTTGCGGGACTGATGCATCTTTTCATTTTTTACGGAATGGTCATATTATTCATTTCCACGTCATTAATTGCTCTTTCACATGATATTCTGAAACCGATCCTTGGATTTGGTATACTGACTGGAGATTTTTATCTGAATTTTGAATTATGGGCCAATTTTGGTGGTATTATTTTGGTGGCTGGGCTTCTTATGGCCCTTTACAGGAGATTAATTAAAAGAATAAAACTGGACACTGTCGCGGATGATTATATAATTATTGGCTCCCTGTTAGTACTTGCTCTTGAAGGATTCATACTCGGTGGATTGAAGATATATCTTTTCAGAAATTATTTTGATGAATACAGATTTGTGGAATGGGAAATTAGTTTCATTTTCCCATATCTTGGAATTCATGCAACGAATGGGATCCAGCTCTATAGAGATTTATGGTTCATCCATATTATGACAGCTTTCGCAATAGCAGCTTATATACCATTCTCAAAACTTTCTCACATTGCTCTATCAAGTGTTGGAATCTCAGTCAGAAATATAAAACCTAGAGGAGAAATTACAACTCCATTCCTTCTCTCAGAGGCTTTAGTATCTGGAAATTTTGATCTCAAGGTTGGGGCAAAGAATGTTTCTGATCTTCCCTTATCAAAAAAAATAGAGGCTATTTCTTGTACTGACTGTGGGAGATGTGAAAGAGCATGTCCTGCCGTGATGTCTGGCAGTGACCTAGATCCAAGGGTAATTCTTCAGAACATAAAGAAAACTGTCTATGACGGAAATGTTGAAATGAGCAATATTATAATGAGTGAAAATGCTGCATGGGCTTGCACGACCTGTCAGGCGTGCGTAGAGGAATGCCCAGTATTAATTGATCCACACTCATTTGTAATAGAAACCAGAAGGAATTTGATAATGGAAAGCAAAATACCTAAAGAAACAGTTGATTACCTCAACAATCTGACATATGCACAGAATCCTTTTGGTGGAGTTCCTTCTGAACGAGATGATCTTTTAAACTATGCACCAAAATACGAAAGTTCAATGGATTTACTATACTGGGTAGGATGTATGGGCGCCTTCGATCCCAGAGGAAAGGAAAATGCAAAAATTGTTATGGAACTGCTCAAGAAGGGAGGGGTTAAATTTGGGATTCTGGGATCGGAAGAAAAATGCAACGGGGAAACTGCAAGAAGAATAGGAGAAGAAGGTAGATTTCAGGAACTTGTCAACCAGAATATAGAAACATTCAAGAAATATAATGTTAAAAAAATAGTGACCGCCTGTCCACACTGTTACAACACATTTAAAAATGAATACCCTAAATTCGGGCTTGAGGTAGAGGTTGTTCATCATTCTGAAATTTTGGCAGATCTAGTTAAATCAGGGAAGTTAAAAGTAAAAAAGAATCCAGAAACAGTAACACTTCACGATCCCTGCTATTTGGGTCGAATAAATGGAAAATTTGAGGATACCAGATTTATTTTGAATTCAACAGGAGACCTCATAGAAATGAAAGAATCCGGCCAGAAGAGTATGTGCTGTGGTGCTGGAGGGGGAAATTACTGGTACAAGGTCAAGAGTGATCAATCCATCAGTCACCTAAGAATGAAACAAGTTATGAAGACTAATGCCGAAAAGCTTGCTGTTGCATGCCCATTCTGCATGGCAATGATGGAGGATGCATCAAGAACAATGGATTTGTCAGATAAATTGAAAGTTAGAGATATAGCAGAAATCATAAAGGAAAATCTGGTTCCATGAAACATTAATTAGATTTAAATATGTCTTCCAATATTTAGAATAAACCTAAATAGTAGAATTTGAATCCATTTACTATGAAAAATAACTCAGTAGATAAAGAGGTATGCCTGCTTAAATGCGATTACAAATGTGAAGAAGATAATTGTTACTGGAAATGCGCATCATCATGTTATGAAGGGATCATTCCCGCATAAAGTCGACAGGAGATAGGGTAGCTATATAGATAGTTGAAATCCAATGAAGAAAAGGACTTTCATTTATATCGTTCACAGTATGCCAATTGGTTCGCTAATGCTAGATTTTTTCATACTGAATGATAAAGATAATAATTATTACAGTTACAGCAACTTTATTGGAGAATATTGGATGTCAGAATGCGAGTATGTAAAGAAATTTCTAAAATCACATCCAGATTACAAATATGTTGGCTCATCTGACACTTATAATCATAAACCAAGGATCCCAATCAAATTTAGAAAGTTTGATCAATGAATTGCAAGAGCCATCGAAGAAATTCCAATTAATGCAAAAACTCCGGCCGGAAAAATCACTAAAACCTCATAAAACACGATTCCCCAAAGGGAAAAGGGTTTCCAGTTAACTTATTTTCAGAAGGAAGAGTAAAAAGAATAGCTCCAATCTATTTATAATGGCACTCCAGTCGATCAGAGTCATTTGAATATAGCATAAATTAAGACGATATAATTAAAATGTGTTAGAATAATCATTAAAATATTAATTTATTATGAGAAACTATGATCACAGATGATACTTTAAGAGAAGGCTTACAGTCTCCTGGAATCTCATTTAGTTATAAGGAGAAAATAGAGTTAGCAAGATTAATTTCATCAACAGGGATAAAGAGGGCATTGGTTTCTTATCCCAGTGCACACATATCTGAATATAATATAACTAAGGACATTATCAAGGAAAAGTTATTTGAAGAAACTTTCAGCTTGGGCCGAACACTTAAGGAAGATATAGATTTAATCTCTGAAACTGGGTCAAATATTTCCCTTCACTTACCATTTACGGATTTTGATTTAGAGAAAATTTGTCAAACCGTTCATTATGCAAAATCTAAAGGTCGCGTGGTGGAAGTGGCGATCGTTGATATGGTCAAATATGATATAGATAGAATCATTCCAATTGCCAGGAAATTATCAGAATGTGGTGCTGATGTCCTCCAGATTCCGGATACAACAGGAAGAGCACGGCCAAAGTTGGTATATGATGTCATTTCAAATTTGAAAAAAGAAGTTGAATCGAAAATAGAAGTGCATTGCCATAATGATTCAGGATTAGCTGTAGCAAATACAATAGCCGCAATAGAAGCAGGATGTGATTACGTAGACACAACTATTTTAGGATTGGGTGAAAGAAATGGCATTGCTGATATGTTAACTATAGTAGAATATCTAAACAAAGAAGGAATTGATAATAATGTGAATATTGATAGACTAACTAAAGGTTATGATCATTTATTGGAGATCATTCTGAATAAAATAGGTTATTATTTTTTCGTGAGAAATATCCCAATTTATGGAAGGAATGTCAAATCACTTACAGCAGGAACCCATTCAACTTCATCTAATTTTCCATCTTCGTATATTTCCTTAAATGTGTATGCAGGATCAGGAATTATAAAAGAAATATTGAAGAGGAACGGAATACAGATTGATGAAAGGAAAGTTAAGGTTGTATTGAACAAGATTAAAGATGTTGCAGTGAACGAAGGGCGTACAATCGATCCTCTAGAAGTAATAAAATTTTATGGTGAGGTAATATGAGAGTTATAGAAATAGGACACATAGTAGCTGGTCCAACAGCAGGACTCTTATTGGCAGATCTTGGTTTTGAGGTCATTAAGGTAGAGAGACCAGGATATGGTGATATATCTAGGACATTAACCGGAACAAGTTCTGGTGCTTATCCCTTTTACAACAGGAATAAAAAAAGTATAACAATTGATCTAAAGAAGAAAGAGGGTGTAGGGTTATTAAAGAACATGATTAAGCATACGGATGTCCTAATCGATAATCTGGGATATGGTGCTCTATATTCCTTGGGGCTGGATTATGAAAAGATGTCCGAACTCAATAATGGGTTGATTTATCTCTCTATAAGGGGATATGGGGAAGGCCCATATGAAAAGAGAAAATCTTTGGATTTCCCAATCGAAGTTCATAGCGGACTAGCCTATATGACAGGAACAAGAGATAGGCCAATGAGGGTAGGGGCTTCGATAGTCGATATGAGTGCAGCGATGTTTGGAGTAATAGCTGTTTTAAATGCAATAATTGAAAGGGAAAAAACAGGTAAGGGAAAGAAAATAACTATAGGTATGTTTGAAACAGCGGAGTTCTTTATGGGTCAGCACATTGCTTCTCACCAATTAATAGGTAGGGATTTAAAACCTTTAAATGAAGAAGGTTTTGCCTGGGGAATTTACGATTTCTTCAACACTCTTGATGAAAAGAAAATTTTCATAGCTGTTACAACAGATGATCAATGGAAAAAATTCTGTGGTATATTTTCCTTGAATGCTGATGAATTTCCGACAAATGCCATTAGATATAGTAACAGAGATAAACTAATTCCAAAGATATCAGAATTAATTTCTCGGATTTCATTAGAGGAAATAACTAAACTGCTGGACAGGGAAAATATCAGCTACGCAATATTGAATAAACCATGGGATCTTTTAAATGATTTACACGCGCAAAACAAAATGGTCGAAGTAAAATACAGTGGAAAAAATTTAAAGGTCCCAATATCTCCTTTAGGTAATATCCAGTTGAGTGATCCCCCGCAATTGGGCGAGAATACGGAAGAGATACTAAAAACGTTAGGATATAGTTTACAGGAAATAGAAAGGTTCAAGAAAGAGCATATCATATAATTACAGGCAAATTTACTGGCCAAATAATGATTCCATTATCTTTCTTTCTGCATTCCTTAGGTGGTAAAGAACAGTGGGTTTTGTCAGATTGAATGAATTGGATATCGCCATTAAGTCGAATGACCTTGGCCAAGAATAAAATCCCTCATTCAACGCTCTTCTCACTATTTTCATTTCCATATCTGTAAGATTGGATATATAAGCGATTCTGTTTATCTTTCTGAATATAGTGTGGAGGGAATCACCGTCTAGAATTCTTTCGTAGCTGGTTGTCTCTATTTTATTGGTTTTTTCTATGTATGAAATTAAAATATCAATGCTATCCTTATCGGGTGTCAAAAGCTGGAAAGTCTCATTTCCATTCTCTGCATAAAAAGGAAAGAGTGGAATCGAAGATGAATCTAAAATTGAAGGTATTATACCATGTGAATCCTTAACGCCAAATATGAAGGATGATTTCTTACCTTTGAGTATATTATATTTCTTGAAATCGGTGAGCAATCCATCCTTCAGTGTTTGAATATCCTGAGATAGGGTAAATGCAACAATATTATTCAAATTTAGTTTATTAATTAGGTTGAGAGTTATTATTTTTTTCTCTGACGATTGCGCAGCCCTTGAAAGGCCACAATCACTTTTTATAGATATTGAGAGGAAATACATGTTAGAAAGAATGTTATATGTATTATATATCCTTTGCTTAATTCCAATTATAAATGTATGCGATATAGAATATCAATAGGAAAAATGAATAATAATTATCAATATACACTCGTAAAATTTGAAAAACCTGAGAAAATTTTTAATTGAGACTTATTATATCTACAGATGCCAGAAAATCCATTTTTTAAAAAATTCGCTGATGAATATTCTAAGAGTAAATCACATAAAATGGGAAGGGATCTTATTATTTTAGATGAAATGATCAATAATGGGGCTAATAATTGTCTTGATGTAGCAACTGGAACAGGATTTACAGCACTAGAACTTTCCAAAAAATGCAAAAGCGTTTTAGCGATAGATCAAACACAGTCAATGATAAATAAAGCCAAGGATTTAATTGACTCAAAGGGAATACATAATGTAAATTTTTTAACTACTGATTTTGAAAATTTCGAATCTAGATTAAAATATGACATTATTACAATCAGGCGTGCCCTCCATCATTTCAAATATAAGGATATCTTTTTCAAGAAATGTAATGAGATTTTAAACATGAATGGCAATCTGATTATCGTTGACATGCTGTCACCCGAAAATGATTTTCAAGATCTCTTCAACAAATTAGAGACGTTAAGAGACAAGACACATATTGGTGCTCTGAAAGAGAAGGATTATGAAGATTATTTTCAGAAATTTGGTTTTAAAGATATTGATAAGAAAATAGTAGTAGAGGATTTATCGTTTTCCGAATGGTTATATCCTATTAAGGAAAATTCAGAAATAGCTTCTCAGTGTCTCAATTTCCTTAACAATCTTGGGGCCGATGATCTTAAAATTATTGGATATGATAAGGACAATAAGATTATTCATAAAAGTAGAATTATAGTAAAGGCTGAGAAGATTAAGGAAATTTAATTGTGGAATTCAAATCTTAAAATAGAGTAATTTTCAATTTTCAAGAATTATCTTTTCAAACAAAATAAACTCTAATCGGTTAGAGATAATATATAAGTAATGACAAATAGATTCATTAGGTATGGCGCAGGATCAATTGAATAAAGGCAGTATTGCAGCCAGGATGGAAAGGCTTCCATTCAGTAAGTTTCACCGTAATTTTCTACTAATGCTTACTAGTGGAGAATGGGCCGAATCATTGATGCTTTTGGGAAATGGTGCAGTATTAACGCTTGTAGCAGCTTATTTTATGTTCCCAAAGGGGAGCGTTCTAGCAGAGTATGCAATACCAGTACCTTTCTTCCTGGGTGAATTTGTTGGAGCTCTATTTTTTGGATGGCTCGGGGATAAAAAGGGGAGACGAACAGTTTTCCTTTATAATCAGCTAATTTTTGGCTTTGGAATGATACTCGCAGGCTTAATGCCAGTGTGGCAATTAATAGCATTATTTGTCTTTATAGGGGGAATAGGAGTTGGAGGAGAATTTCCCTTGGTAGATAGTTATTCTTCAGAGGTTGTTCAGGGAAGAATAAGGGGTAAGGGTCTTGCAGTAATTTATACGATTGCAGTAACGGCCGCCCCAGTTATTGTTTATATGACAAAATTAACATCTCATATGGGGTATTATTCCTTCAGAATTCCTATGTGGTTCATGGGAATAGTTGCCATATTCGTATGGTTGGTAAGATTAAGATTAACAGAATCACCTCGCTGGCTGGAAACTCAGGGAAGATCCGAAGAAGCCGATAAGATAATGACAGACATTGAAGAAAGAATCAAGAAAGAAAAGAATTTGAAGGAGCTTCCTCCCGTAAATAGATCGATAAACCCAAAAATATCAAAATCATCATACAAAGATATATTTGCACCTGACGTCAGAAAAAGAACAATAATGATGCTGGTATTCCAATTCTTCCAATCAGGAATATTTTATGGTTTTGCTACCTTTGCACCAGGTCTATTGGTATCAAAGGGACTTACGATAACAGCTGCATTAGGATTTGCAACAATAATCTATACCGGATTCTTCTTCGGTAGTATATTCAACATATTCATAATAGATAAAGTGGAAAGGAAATATGGAATAATATCCATGGCCATTCTTGCTGCAATTACTGGAACATTGTTTGCCGTCGCAAATAATATTACGATTGCAGTTATACTGGGATTTCTGGTTGCTTTCTTCCTTTGGAATTTTTCGAATTTCTATCATACATATCAGGCTGAAATTTTCCCTACAAGAATCAGACCAACAGCTGCAGGTACAGTTTATTCAGTTAGCAGAATATCTACGTCTATTCTAACATTGTTTATAGCATACGTATTCCTACCTCATGGAGCTCTTGCAGTATTTGCAATAATATGGGTGTTTGTTCTAATAGTTGTAATAGACATCTTGCTATTTGGCCCAAGAACATCAAAGAAAACTGTCGAAGAAATCGTAGTCTAAATACCTTACATTTTTATTATTTATTTTTTTCATAAATTAAATTTTTTATATCCGTCCTAAAATTTTTTGCACACAGTTGGTTAAGTGATAATGGGATTGAATATAATGGAGGGAAAAGAAAAATGAGGTCATTTACTTTGAATTATAAAAATTAGATAAATAGTTTAATAGTATGGCACTTAAAACATTCAAGACTCATTTACCATTTTTCTGAGAATATCGATGGCATTGACGAATGCTCTGTTCCCAACCAGAAATCTCGTGATTGCTAGAATATCTTCAATCTCATGTGAGTTTCCACCTTTTTTAATGAACTGTTTAAGGTAGACATCCTGACATTCATGGTCGTGTATTGAAGTACTGACTGCATAAGATATAGCGAAAACATATTTACTTTCTAATTTAACAGGATTTAAAAGATAGGATTTCTCCCTAAGATGTTCCTTCAGCAGATTAAAAGAAAAATCTGAAATTTCGTAAAGTCTATCTGGCACCAATCCAGTGTCTTTCTTCAGTTTTTCTAATACCTTTTCAGATTCTTCTTTTTCAGAGAGTTCAGAATTTTTAATATTCATATTAATGGTCTCAGAAGCGTCAAGGGTAGACGACATCAATGCCATTTTAGTGGCTCTTATTGCATCCAAAATCTCCTCATTGGATGCCCCAAATTTTTTAGCAAGAGCGAAATGAATCATGGCCGACTCCTTAGGTCCATTTGCCAGGGCTACGCTCATTGCAATTAAGGGCATTACTTTCTTAGGTAAACTGGTTCTTCCAAGATACAATATTCCATTTTCTTGGAACTGCTCCATTGCAGCGTTCTCATTCATATGGAATAAAAGCTCAATTACCTCTGGCATTTGTCCGAGGGAGGCTTCTGCAAATTTCTTAACTTCTATATATTTTTCAGACATAATATGTGTAAACATGTATACTAAAAATCAGTTTTCCGCAAAAAATTAGGAATTAGGATTCAATATTATCATATTTTGCCTGATTTCCTCAGAGCCATTCGTCAATGACAAATGCATTATATGAAAAAGTATAAAAATTAAAAAAAGTCATTCATTCCATTTGAATAATTTTACAGATATGAGGAAGATAGCTATTGAGAATACTATTAGTATGGGGACTTCCAGCTCAAGCACGGAATAGTTTTTATAAATTAGCATATCATTAAGCGAATTTATGAAATAAGTTAAAGGCAGAAAATCAGAGATAGTCTTCACATATGAAGGGGCAAAGGCCAAGGGGAAGAATACTCCTGACAGGAACATCATTGGGAAAATTATAAGGTTCCCTATTACAGAAACAGTCTCTTCATTATCTGAAACCATGCCGGCAAGAATCCCTATACCTATGAACAGGAGCATACCTGAAAACAATATAACCAGTGTGACCAAGGATGTTAAAATAGTAAAATTGAGTGATGCACCGAATAATGTATATGCTATTATAACAAGAATGGCATCCGAAAGTACTGTCAAAAGGAAGTTAAAAAGGGCAGTAGATATAACCCATTCTCCTTTAGAAATACCACTGAATGATAACTGTCTAAATATTCTGTCCTTCCTGTAATTTGGGACCTGATATATCATTGCAAACATTGAATTTAAAATAGTAAATCCTATCAGACCAGGTACATAAAAATCAACTTCCTTCAGGCTCTGCTGGCTTATGTAGTCAGATTTAAGAACTAATGAAGGGTTCTTTCCTTCAATTTTATAATTCATAGATGTTACTACATTGTTTAGAATTTGGTATTCCTGTTGTTCTTCCTGGGGATTACCAATTCCGGTAAATATCAGAGATGCACTTCCATTCATAGCAAAATTTTGAGTAAAATTTTTTGGAATCAGTAATGCAGCTGAAACTGAATTATCACTTATATAACTATTAATAGAACTATTCTCATTCAAAATTTTCACTTTGAAAATTCCTGTATCATTTATAGCGTTCACAATTTCCCAAGAAATTTGTGAAGGGCTTTCATTCTGTATAACAAGCTGTGTAGGTGCAGTACTGCTGCCACCGAATATGGCACCAAAAATTATCATGAGAATTATTGGAAACGCAAGCTGAAAGAATATGGAACCTTTTGATCTAAAATAGGCCCTAGAATGAAGTTTGAAATAAGCAATTATATTATTCAGATTCAATATCCTCATCTCCTACCATTCTAACAAACACATCCTCCAGACTCTCTCTTTTGAGAGTAAAATCCTCGAATGATAAATTCTCATCAACAAGATAATTGATTATTTTAGCAGCGTCCCTGGACTCAGAGAGCTCTATCTCTAGATACCCATCACTGTAATTCCCAACAAATCCTACTTTTTTAAGGGATTGAGAGATAGATTGAGGCGCCCTTATTATTAATCTATCTTTATTGTGATGTCTTTCTATTATTTCCATTGGTGTTCCTGTATCAATAATCTGGCCATGATTCATTATAGCTACCCTATCTGCTAGGATTTCCGCCTCTTCAAGATAATGTGTTGTGAGCAGTATACTCCTCCCCTCTTTTTTGAGAGTTTCTATAACCTTCCATATATTCCTCCTGGCTTTAGGATCCAGACCTGAAGTTGGTTCGTCAAGAAATAGAACCTCAGGTTCATTTAACATCGCTATAGCAAGTCCAAGTTTCTGTTTCTGACCTCCGGAAAGCTTCTGGAAAGGTACATCTCTCTTATCATAGATCTCAACCTTTTCAAGCAGTTCCCTTATATCACCCTTACTACCAAGTGCCTTCTTGTAAAAATTCAGCGCATCCATTGGGGTAGAATTCCAAAGGAAATTGAAATCCTGAGGGAGTATCCCTACAACGCCAATTAGCTTCCTGTTATTTTCCGGATCTTCATTAAGAATTATCACTTCCCCGGAAGTCTTTTTCCTTATTCCTTCGAGAATTTCAACGGTAGTTGTTTTACCAGCGCCATTAGGCCCAAGCAAACTGAAAACTTCGCCTCTGCTTATATCAAAAGAAATACCATTAACGGCAATAAAATCTCCATATTTTTTTACTAAATTTGTTACCTTTATTACTTTGTTATCCACGAGAATGTTGAGTAATTCAATATACTTAATGTTTATTTATAAATTTAATCATTGTAAATTTGATTGCCCTTTAAATATATAATATTTCATTACAGCCGATTGATTTTTCAAAGCTGTTTAAATAATTATACCAAATTTTTTGAACTCGTATTATCTTAACCCATAAATGGTTGATGAAAAAGAGGAGAAAAGAACAATATTTTCTATGTATATGAATCAATTGATAGGAAATTTTGGTTCTGGCCTTGCATCTCCATTCATCCCTTACTATGCAGCAGCTCTCAGTTTTACCTCTTCCCAAATGGGAATACTTCAAGCTTCATCCAACTTGTTTCCAAATATATTCCAATACATTTGGGGTAAAGTTTCCGATCTTATGAAAAAAAGGTTGCTGTTTGTAGTAGTTGGCGGGTTTATTTCCTCACTTTTGTATATAGCATTCATATTTGTAAAATCTCCTTATATAGTAATAGGGATAATAATTGCTCAATCAATATTTTCTGCAATGGTTGTCCCGGCCTGGAATTCAATGATAGGTCAGGTTTCAAAGGCAGAAAAGAGAGCATCTTTTATAGGAAACCTATCATTCTATTCCAATTTATCAATGATGATGGCTGGTGTATTTTTCATCGCATATGCTTATTATTATCATTATAACTCAATAACAGTCTATTTCATACCATTTTATTTTGCCGGAATAATCGGTGTCTTTGCATCTCTGATTATGCTATATGCTTCTGAAAGAAAAGATGATTATAAAAAACCCGAAGGGCTATCTTTGAAAGAAATGCTCTCTTCTGATAAGGATTTCCGTTACTTTTTATTTGCACAATCTTTTTACAACTTCTTTATGGCAATATCATGGCCTCTATTTTACATTACCACAGTTGATGTTCTTAAGGCTACTTTTCTTGAAATTGGCATTATAAATTTAATCGGTTTAATATTCACTGTACCATTCTTGAGAATATTTGGAAAAATGATAGACAGATTTGGAACAAAGAATTTCATGACCTTGAGCAGATTTATTTTCATTCCTGTCCCACTGGCCTACGGTTTTGCTCATTCACTTAACGTAATTTATTTAATAACTGCAGTCACAGGCTTCTCTACAGCCATTTCAAACATAGCATTTACTGCATACATATTGGATTCAGCACCTCCGGAAAAGAGAGGGATATACATTGGACTTTACAACTCATTCCTCGGATTCATCACCTTTTTTGGTTCCATAATTGGTGGATATGCCGCACAGTTTTTTTCAAATATTTATGGTTTATATTATGGTCTCTTGACCATGTATACGATATCATTTACAGGAAGGACAAGCGGTGCGTTTTTATTTTTAAGGGTTAAAGAAAGGAGAAAGTATCCTGGAAGGGCTACACTTTCATGAATGCAAGAATTTATTTTTTCTTAGAAATTGATTTTAACATTTCCCATTGTTCTTTTGTGAGCTGAAGAAGATCATTAAACTGTCCTGCTCCCTTTAACCATTCTCCGCCATCTATTGTGACAACCTCTCCATTTATAAAAGATGCTTCATCAGAAACAAGATAGGCTGCCAGATTTGAAATTTCCTCCATTGTACCAGCTCTTCCAAGTGGAACCCTATTTATCAGAGCCTCCTCCATTCCAGGTAAGGGGAATAGATTCTTTCTTGTTGCATCAGTTGGGAATGGTCCAGGTGCAATTGCAACATGCCTGATTCCATACCTGGCCCATTCAACCGCCAGGGATCTAACGGTTGCAAGAACTCCTGCCTTGGCTGCTGCAGATGGAACTACAAAAGCTGACCCTGTCCAGGCGTACGTTGTTACTATATCCAGAACCACCCCTTTCTGTGAATTTGAAATCCATCTTTTTCCAGCTTCAAGCGTCATGTATAATGTTCCATGAAGTACTATACCAATTACTGCGTCTATAGCATGTGGTGATAGCTCTTCAAAAGGAGATGCAAAGTTCCCCGCCGCATTATTGACAAGAATGTCAATTCTTCCAAATTTTGAAACAAAATAATCAAATGCCCTTGAAATCTCTTCAGGTGATCTTACATCACATCTGTGGAATATTGCATCTATACCCTCATTTGTGAATTTTTCCGCGGTATCCTTTAGCACATCTTCCCTTCTTCCGAGAATAGCGATTTTGGCACCCAGTTTCCCAAATTTATAACCCATTTCCTTCCCAATTCCAGTTCCTCCGCCAGTAATCAATATTGCCTTATTTTTTAATAGATCATCTTTGAACATAATTTAGCTAAGTTTTGTTTTAATATTAATTTTTGGTGAGAATTTAATTTTGAGGTAGTTAAAAAATTAATAATGAGAATTAATTCTCATCCCAAATAGTTCATCGTTTTTCAATTTCTCACTTAGAATTAATCCAAATAATAGAGCTGAGAATGAGATAATCATAGCGACGGACCAAAAAATTGTGGTTACCTCAATATCGAGAGAAGGTTTTCCAAGGACAATAAAATCCGATAATAACACACCAGAATCCAATATGAAATGCATCAGGAAGGGAATGACAAAGTATGGAATTTTTCTGTTTACCAATTGCCCATATTTAAGAATCATTGCTGTCCCAGGATGAAATATCAGTGAAGATATGGAATTGAGTGCAACTTCCACGACCAATAAGGCATAGATTCCCTTTATAAATATAGGAATTGTCTCCCCGTACAGAACAACTATATCGACAACTGAGAATCCAAGTCCTATCCATATGGCAAGTTCTTTTGGTCTTGTGTCAACGGTTATGAATTTTAAACCTTCCTGAAAAAGAGCTGCAGTGTCGCCTATAAGAATTGCTATGGCGGAAATAAACCGTTAAATCAATTCTAGCCAATATTTTTATTATTCTTTATTGATAGATATGCCATATTCATAACCTCTTCTGTATACGGAGTATCTGAAATTGTATCATTGAGCAACATTTCCATCCCCCGTTCAACCAGTTCTACTATTTTCTTCTTGGATATCCCCTTTTTCCTTAACTGATTTCTATATTTGTTAAAGTATGCAGTAATACTTTCTGTACCAAATACCGTGGCAATGTATTTTTGATTGCCCATATTCTGGTACAGTGCCATTAATGTACCTTTTTCTGACAGCACTTTCCCTGTCGCCATATTACCGTACCTCTTCCTTACATTCCTCCTTATCTTCCTGAAAAATTGTTCTATCCCATTATTCGTCCTTGGTACTGTCTGGTCATTGTTATTTGCAAATAACATATTCTCTCGTTCTTTACACCTACCTATGATTAGCTTTATTGCTTGAAAGATGTGATCTGCTATGTTCTCGTGTATATATACCTCCATCTCGCCTATCAGAATCTTGCAGTTGTTTTGTGCTTGGCTATCTTCGCTTAATTTATCTGACAGTTTTCCCTTCTCTGGAATATTGAATGAGAATCTAAGCTTCTGAAACAATCTGTTTATATCTGATAGCTTATTTGCCAGGTCTTTAATGTTTTCATTATCTGTCACCTTTTTTATCAAGCCCATTATTTCATCGATTATTTCCTTTGAGCTTGATTCATGAACTCTCAAATAGAGATTCTGAATCTTATTTTCTGCCTCCTTGCAAACATAATAGAAATTTAGAGGTTTCAACGAGAATGGAAAACTATAGCCACTGCTTCCATTGCTGTTAAATAACACCTCAAGTATTCTCTTTATGCTCATTTGCTCTAAAGTTACCCTGCTAGTGCAAAAACCATGCTATATCTCATATAGCGTTCTCACATTGTATTCCGGCAGGGATTTTAGTAGAGCCTTTAAAGGTGCCTTTATCCTCTGCCTGTTTATTGCAATATCCAGGCCTTTATTGTAATCGTACATCAGCTCTTTTCCTAGATCCCGAAGGAAATGCATCAGGCATATTCTCTTCGGCACTTTTGGAAATATATCATTCAAAGCTAAAAGTATGCCTGCCCGCATATCACTTATTATTCCTTCTGGCATGCCAAAACGATCTTTTACTTCTTTCAATATGTTTTTTATTTCCTCATATGATTCAGCTCTGCATTTCTTGACATAAAGCACAAAATCTGAGATTGTGTCCCTTACTGCTGCAATCATTGAATATTCTGAATCAACGGTGCCATCTATCTGGAGCATATATGAGCTTCATCGCATTCCTGATCTTGTCAGAATTCTCCTCATGTATTTTTGCAAAAATCTCGAGTGCCATATTGCTGAGATTGGCTACCTGCCTCTCAGATATGCCGATTGCCAACATTGTTGCTATTTCTGAACAGCTTTTGCCTTCTATGTATCTAAGATATGCTGATTCCCTCAATACATCATTTGTATATTTGCAATATGGGGCTATTATGGAAGATAGTGTTTCTGACCTGAATATCATTCTTTCATGACCATTATTACATTGCATGATCTTTTCCGACGCTATAAAAGAGCTAAAATTTACGGATTTTACAATTCTTTTTACAGTTTTATAATATTTAAGCTTCTCACCACATACGGGACATTTCTTAATCTCTGAAGCGAATTTCAGTTCCATCATTTTAGCTTCACAGTGATCTTGCCAAGTTTTCTGTCGTGTTCCATTATGATCCTAACAATAGGCCATACATCTACTTTTATGCCCATCATAAACAAGATATCTCTTAACTGATCATCTGTTATGCCTATTTTTAGAAGCCTTTCAATATATGGATATAAGTCCTTTCCAGAAATCTCTGCCTTAGCATTGGGTGTTTTGCCAATGTATCCCTTATACTTGGCAACAACCT
>ERZ1669250.476-NODE-476-length-17953-cov-3.685887_pt1 | contig 17953 bp, 21 predicted proteins | sample MGYA00579295_ERZ1669250 | MGnify/ENA primary metagenome ERZ1669250 (study PRJEB41166, sample SAMN08046056) | hot springs metagenome | biome: hot spring; feature: acid hot spring; material: thermophilic sediment; isolation source: thermophilic sediment from acid...
GACAGCAGGCCTGGAACGTTGCTTTCCTTGACCTCATGCAGCGCCTCCGCTGCCCATTCGTCAAATATCCTGCTGTATTCCACAAGCGTTGACATTGCCTCCGCATCCCTCAGGAAGGCAAGCAGATTTTTCTTTTGCGAATCGCTTAGGGCGCTGCTTGAAAGCTGGCTTTCGTAGTACTTGACCATTTCGTCCTTGCGCTCAAGGAACTTTAGCAGCAGGAATTCGGCGTCATTCGAGTTCTGCGGATCCTCAAACCGCACAAACGAGCCCTGCACGCTTATTCTCCCCTGCTTTCTCGACCTCTCAAAGATGTCAAGGGCTTCTGCGTAAAGCATATTCTTGGCCCTAATCAAAAGATCGTTGCAAACGAGCCACGCATCGGTGCTGTGTGCCATTTCTTTCCACGCTCCTATTTATAAATATTGGTTTTATATTTTATATAAATTGTCATTGCAAGTAAGCAGCATACTGAAGGGCCTGTAGTCGAGTGGTAAGACGTCTCCTTCACACGGAGAAGATCCGGAGTCCGATTCTCCGCGGGCCCATTGAACACTAATCCATAAAGATGAGCTTTGGGGACAGCTTGAGATTGTTTCTCAGCCCCTGCACCGCCCGGACAACCCTACCCGCGTCTGCGTTTGCTTCTCTTCCAATCCACGGATCATACAGCTTTACCTTGCTATCGCCCCAAAGGGTGATTATCACGAAGTGCGGGTAGTGGTACGCGCCGCCAAGATAAAATCTGTCTATGTAGATTATTGGGTTTGTCCTGCCTGATACGTCAGCTATAAATCTCCTGTCTATTTTCCCGTTTTCCAGTTTCAGCTTGGATGGGCGTTTCAATCTGGCCAACTTGTTATAAAACAGCTTATTCTCTATCACCGCATGTATAGATACGCCGTATTTCTCCACAACATATTTTAGCTGGCCAAGCGAATAGTCCAAGCGGGTCATCTTCAGCCCTTCTGAAAGTATATTGATCTCTTCGCTATCTTTGACAGCTATTGACCTCTGGTCGAGAAGCGACATCAGGCATGTCGACAAGCATGTCTCAGCCGTATTTTGGATTCTGCTAAACAATTTTGTCATGCTGATCAGCTGAAGCAACACAAAAATTCCGGCAAAACCTGTGTTGCCTTGCGCCTGCGGTGCCTTCCGCGCTATTTCCTTCTCGCTTCTTTCAGCACCTTCAATCTTCTTTCTAAAGATTCAATGCCCCTGAAGATCAGCGATTGTTTGTTGGCATCATCAATTATTTTCCAGAACCACTCTTTTTCGCTACTGCCAGACACGAAACCACTGATATACAATGGAACTTCTAATATTTATTTGTTTCTTCATAACATACTTGTTATTGTAGCGGCTCTGACCCTTGCATGTTTTGCTTGCATGTCTGCCAAGTATAAATATGTTTTGGAATCAAATAATTAGTGTGATAGGATGGGTTTTGCTGAAAATATCAGGCGCGGATACAATTCTTTGTTGTCGCCTGGCAGTGCAACTAAGAAGCAAATGGATATAAAGGGCGCGCTATCGTTCTATTACATGCTAAGCATAATACCTTTCGTCCTGTTCGTTGCAATAGGCTCGCTTGTGCTCGCTGCTAACATGAATATGAACGTGCTACCGTTCTGGTCTAACTTCGGTTATCAGTTCGGCCTTACCACAACATCTTTCCTGTTCTTACTGCTCGGCGGCATCTTGTATTTCTGGGTCTTTGTGCCGATAGGCATATTTATTAACGCGCTGCTTTACCAGCTTGTAGGTAAGTTCTTCCTGAATATATGGCGCGGCACATATGACAAAACTTTCACTGCCGCGATGTTCGGCGTGCTTCCTTCCATGCTCTTTTACTGGCTGATGCCAATACCCATAATCAACATATTTTACCTTGCGGTGTTTGGTGTATGGAGCTTTGTAGTATTTGTCATTGCGCTTGCAAACCAGCAGAAGGTCGCAAGAATGTCGGCTTTTCTGGGCATGCTTGCGACTGTGACAATAGTCGTGTTCGCCACTATGATATTTATGATACTGCTTTTTGTTACGGCCGTGCCGCCACTGCCTGCTGGAGGTGTGCATCCGTATCCCATATGAATAATTTTGCCTGCTGCGACAATGCTTGGAAATAACCGAAATTGCTGGAAAGAGATATAAACTTTAGAACCGATATATGAGAGTATCGCTTTCCATCTTGGGTATGTTTATGGCTGCAACACTAACGCTTAAGCTTTATATCGCGCTTTTCCTAGTTTTTGCCATAGGATTTGGAGTTATAACCACAGTACTGTTCCTTCTTGGGGCAACATTCTACATAATACTTGTTTTTGCAGTCTTTTACTTCGCGCTGCAATGGTACATATCTCCCACAATCATCAGATTTTCTGCGCGCCTTAGATATATAAAAGACGACGAAATGCCGTGGCTTCACGAGATTGTTCAGGATCTTGCAAAAGAAGCGAAAGTCCCGGTGCCAAAAATAGCGATAAGCAAATCGCCAGTGCCAAATGCGTTTGTTTTCGGCAGGAGCAGGAAAGGCGCCACGCTTGCGATTAACCAGGGCCTTTTGGATACGCTCAACCATGATGAGGTCAAAGCGGTGATAGCGCACGAGATAGGCCATATAAAGCACAATGATTTTGCAGTGATGACATTCATCTCCTTCATACCTATGCTCGCAATGCTAATAGCAGAGAATGTGCTATTTTTCGGCATGTTTGGCAGAGGCAGGAACCAGAATGCATATGCAATGCTTATAGGAATGGCTGCTTTCCTTGTATACTTGGTAACCGAACTGCTTACGCTTGTAGTGTCAAGAACGCGCGAATCGCTTGCCGACGAATATTCCGCTTATACTACACAACAACCAGAACTTCTTGCAAGCGCACTTTACAAGATAACATATGCGCAGGCTGCAGCACCGCAGAGCAGCGCCAGTGCAGGCAGTACGGAAAGGGCGCTCTGCATATCCGACAGCTATTTTTCCGGCAAGGAGCTTATTGGCCTGGACAAGCACATCGCCGAGCTCAAATCAATTCTTCCAAACATAAGCGAATCGGAGATAAGGGCAGCGCTTGGCAAGAAGGAAAACGGGGCAAAAAACATAATGACCGCGCTGTTTTCCACACACCCGCCTACGTACAAGAGAATATTGGACCTAGCGCACATAAAAAACGAAATCGGAAAAACAGGTAAAGAGTAGAAACAAAAAGAAAAAATGCAAACGCTAGTGCATTCTGTTCCTGCTGCAACTTGTTTTATTTATTATTTGTAGATTGAATGGTAGGTATTGCCACTGTCGTCAGTTATGGTTATGCACTCGCCCTCGCATTCTATCAAGCATGCTTGGCAAAGTATGCACGCGCTGCCATTTACTGCTACGGATATGCCGCCGCTTGTACCATCGTTGTCATTGGCGAAATGCCTGTGACCATCCTGTACATTTGACCATTTTGCCACAACACTCGGATCCGACTGGCCTTTCCACTGCTCATTGGCTGGAGCATGATCGCTGTTCACATCAGGCGCATCCCTATTTTTCATTTCAAACACTGCTACAGGGCATACATCTTTGCAATGCTGGCAACCTGTGCATTTTGGTTTGTCTACATATACGTCCATACAATCACATTGAATGATTTAACATCTTGATATTTGATGTTAATATTTAAATGCCTTTATCAAAACAATTTAGCTTTTACTCCTATTTTGTCCGACATAGGATATTACCTTATCAATTACGATCTTTAGCCACGGTGTGTATTTTTCAGGATTGCTCGAAATATCCCTTTTAAGCTCGCTTAGGCTTATCCATTTCCAGTCCATCGCCTCCTTTGGATCCGGATTAGGGGCTGAATCATAATTGCCGAAAATAACATGATCGTATTCCCATTCTGTAAGACCGTTGCCAACTGGAGCCTTGTATACGAATGAAAATTCTTCCTTCATGTTGCAATCGAATCCCATCTCTTCTTTCAGCCTCCTGTGCGCTGCGTCTATGGTTTTTTCGCCTGGAAATGGATGCGAGCAGCACGTATTGCTCCACAAGCCCGGGGTATGATACTTGGAAAGGGCACGCCGCTGCAGCATTGTTTCTCCTTTTGTGTTAAAGACGAATATAGATATTGCTCTGTGCAGTTTGCCGCCGTCCATGTGGGCTTTGAGCTTGTCTTCGGTGCCTATCTGCTTATCGTTGTCGTCAACCAAGATGACTCGCGTTGTGTCATTTTCCATAAGCTTATTTTCACCGTTTTCTTTTTATATCTTTTTCCCTTTTCGTCGAATACCTTTGCATCTCGCTAAGTATTCCGTAAATTTTTGCCTTTACTTTACTGTTCGCCTTGATGAGATCCATGCCGATCCCGCGCAGGCCATAAATCACGAATGAACCATTTCTGCACATGTGTATTATGGGCAGTGCGGCAAGGTCCTCCTCTCCGTAAACCCTTATTCCGACCCGCTTGCCGGAACGCAAAGCGCTGCGCAACGCGTTCCAAAGTTCGACGCTTATTTCGCCGCTTGCGTTTTTCACTTTTATGGGATTCGGGTAGTTTTTATTTATTATCCTGAGAACTTTTCTTTTGCGTTCTGTTGAATAATCGAACACTGCAATTTTTGGGATATAGCCGGCGCGCAGAAGATTTGCTGTCGTGACATCGCCGATTGAGTATATGGTGTCGCTTGCGCTGAGCTTGGCGGGCAGTTCCTGTGAATTTATTGTTATTCCATAGCTGCTCCTCAGCTTCTTTCTCATGCGCCTAGGAAGCACGAGCGCGCTTGATACTTTGATGCTTTTGTACGACATTCTATCTCCGAATGCGTTTATTGTACGCTACAACAGCGAGCGGAGCCTTCTCGACAAGGCTCTCCGCAGCTCTTATTATCTTGATCCTTCTCCTGTAATTGCCAAGTTCTACGGGCACCTTTTTCCTGACCAGTTCTATTAACTGTTCGTTGTTCTTTGTTATACCGCCGCCAATTATAATCGCCTCTGGATCAAAAATATTTACCACGTTGGCAATGCCTATGGAAAGATAGTTTGCCATGGCGTTCACAACCGCTTTTACACGCTTATCGCCGGCGGACCATGCATCGAAAATCTCCTTGCCTGTCATTTTCAAGCCGGCAGCCGAAGCACTTCTTTCTATTGCACTGCCTGAAGCTAGCGCTTCAAAACAGCCGTGCCTTCCACAGCCACACACGGGTCCATTGGCTTGCATTACCATGTGACCGAATTCCCCAGCCCAGCCATTGCGGCCAGAGTAAAGCCTGTCATCGATAAATATTGCCCCACCTATCCCAGTGCCTATGGTAAGGTAAACGAAATTGCTGTAATCCCTCCCGTAGCCGTATAGCTTTTCTGCGAGTGCCTGGGCGTTTGCATCGTTTTCCACAAAAACCCTCGAATCGAAATGCTCCTTCAGGGTATTGAGCAGATTATATCCTTTCCAGCCCGGCAGATTCGGCGCGTAGGCCACTATTCCTTTCTTGTTTATTGCTCCTGGAAACGTCATGCTCACGTAAGCAGTATCGTATTTTTTGGAGAATCTTTTATACAAACTTTTAAGCTGGTTTATGAGCACCTCCCTGCTGCTCCTGTCATTCGCCGTCTTTGTAGAGAGTTTTGAGAAGACATTTCCGGAAAGATCGCCCGCAAGCGCTATGGTTTTGCTCGCACCAACTTCAAAACCAAGCACATTCTCGTTTTCCACATCAGTATACAATAAGACAAATATTTATTGCTTTCAGTATGCACCGTTACTGTTGCTTTAGACCATAGCCGTTGTTACCCTGACCCCTTTTACCAGTATGCTTGGCATTACGTAGTATGCCCCGGAATCCCAGGATGTGGTCTGTATTGCATCGTTCGCCGCAAGCAGTGTGTTCTTTGCCATCCTAATTATGTTGTCGTTTATTCTTATGCCGACCATCGCGCTTATGCCTGTTTGCCTTATCGCAAACTTAGGCTCTCCATCCTCTATGTAAAGACTCATGTCCCTAGGTACTGTGGAGAAATCACCGGTGAGATAATTGCTGAACCGCGTATACCATGTGCTGCTCACCAGTATGCCTCTCTTCACTTCGGAGATAAGCTTGTCAAGGTCGCTGACGCGATTTCTGTGCTCGAAAACGAGTGTGTTTGGGCTAGGCTCCACAAGCCCTGCATTCCCAGTGCTTTTTGTCTTGTATTTTATCGCGGTGGAATAGTTGTGGAGATACGTCTTCAGAACCCCACCTTTTACAAGCACCGTTTTCTGCGAAGGGTAGCCTTCCGCGTCAAATGGTGATGAAGAAACGAGATTGCCGGAAAGGCCGTCGTCGTATATTGTAATTCCCCTGTTCGCAACAAAATTGCCTATCTTGCCAGAAAGGAAGCTGCCGGTTTCTATGCTGCCTGCACATGCCATCGCATTTATGTTGCTCAGCAAGCTGCCTCCGGCAGCAGGCATATAGATTATGTCGTAAGTACCATCGCTTATTTTGCCAGTCTTTTTAACGCCCGCAGCTGTTGAGGCAACCATTTTGCCGAGCTTAGCCATGTCGATGTCCATGTCCCTCGATACTTCCTCCTGCTGCAATGCAACGTTCTTTGTCATTGCTCTCAATGACATGCTTAGCCTGCTGCTTCTCGATTCGGCTTCGATGCTTTTGCTCGTTGCCAATTCATCCTTCGAATATCCTATCGTCAACGTGCCCGCGACACTTTGCGCACCTTCTGCAAGCGCTGAGTTTATTGCGGAATTGGCCATGTCCGCGATTTCGTCTATCGTATAGTTCTCTATTCTCCTGCTATACTTTTGCCGCGCGCCATACTTGAAAGGCCCTTCGGCCAATCCGTTATAATCTTTTTTCTCAGCCTGCATCGCGATAAGGCGCTTTGAATTTTCTATCTTGTTCCTTATGTACGCACTGTCGAAGCGATCCAGATTTGTAAAGAAAACCCTTTTCTTGCTCGACAAAAACATCATGCCGCTCTGCCCGCTTGTCTCAACGACAGAGTCAACCTTTGAATTTGCTATTTTGAGGTAGCAAACCGTATGATTCGACCTGGTAACCAGTGCCTCGTCGAATCCAGATGCAAGCGCCTCCTTTACTATCTCTTTTGGTATCATGCTACTCGCCAAACGAAAGCAATGCTGCAGCGCCGCCCATCGTCACTGGAACGCCTTGCTCGGGCTCGCCCTTGCCGCACGTCCCTAGGTAAAGCTTGAACTCATTGTCCACCAGCCTCACAGACTTCCAAAAATTGAATGTTGAAACTTCAAGCGAGAAGTTTTTCACTGGCTTCCCGATGCTACCTCTCTCTATAAGGTATGCTTCATTGCCTTGGTATTTGGCAAAGCTCCTGGTATCGTCTATATTCCATTCGGTAAAACTCTTTATGTATACGCCACTGCCTGCTTCTTCTATGAGATCTTCAAAATCCGCATTGCCAGGTTTGAGATATGTATTAGACATCCTTATTATCGGCTCTACGCTGTAATCGCTGCTTCTCGCTGAACCGTTGCTTTTCCTGCCAAGCATGCCCGCATATTCCCTGTTGAGCAGCAGCTCGTTCTGCATGCCGTCTTTCACAATCAACTTTGGCCCCGCCATGACACCCTCGTCATCATAGAGATAGAACCCGTAAGCCCCTTCTATCGTCGGATCGTCCACAATGTTGACAGCACCGCTTCCTATTTGCATGCCAAGATTGCTGCCGTTCAAATAGCTGGTGCCAGCCTGCGCAGCCTCTCTGCCAAAAACCCTGTCCGCTTCGTTCGGATGCCCGATGCTCTCGTGCACGGCTATGCCCGATATTTCCGGGGATACCACGACATTCCTTATTTCGGCGAGCTTGCTTTTGCTCAGGCTCACGCCTTTGCTCATTACGTTCGCAAGATTTTTTACTTCCTGCTCTATCTCGCCACCAATTTTGTCAAGGTCAAATAACTCGTAACCGCCTACGCCACCATATTGCAAGAAGCGCTGCCTAGTTTCGGAGCCAGATTTCAATATGAGGCTGAAGAAAGAGCTGATGCTTGGAAGCGTTGCTCTTATTTTCGTTCCGTCGGAATTGGTGAAATAGGAATTGGAGATGCCATATCCAAGGTACATGCTCCTGTATCTTACAAGCTTGTTTTTTGCAAGCTGCCTGTCGTATTCGGCGAGATCCTCAGCTGGATTTTCGCTGTCAAAAGATTTCTTTTGCTTCGCCTTGTAATTTGCCCTGCGCACCTTCTCGCGTGACAGAACAATACTGTTTCCCTTAAATAGGCTTGCCCTCCTGAGCGACGCTTCTATTCCCTCCTTGCTAAGCACGTTCGTGGAAAAGGTGAAAAGCCTTCCCTTTTTTATGAGCCTTACACGCATGCCTGAGCTCTCGGTTGCAGCCGCACCGTTGAAAACGCCCTGCTCTATTGCTATTGAGCTGCTTTTTTCGTTTAGAAGATAGGCTTCGGCGTAGGAAGCACCGCTAGCCAAAGCCCTGTTTACGGCAAAATCAGCCAGATCCTCATCGGCTGCACTCATTTGGGTCAGCCAAACAGGCTAGCAAGTCCTCCTGCCGCTTCCTCTTCGCTCTTCTTGCTTTCTTCAGGCTTCTTTTCCTCAGCCTTGCTTGCAGTGCCGGCGGCCGCCTGCTGTGGAGCCACTTGCATGGTCTGTGCATTCTTTATTATGTCCTTTATGTTCACGCCTTTCAAAGACGCGACAATGGCCTTTATCCTGGCCTCGTCAGGCTCCATGCCCGCAGCTTTTACTATGTTCTTAAGGTTTTCTTCTGTTACCTCTTTTCCGGCAGCATCAAGCAAAAGCGCTGCATATATATATTCCATTCAGTTCACCTAAGCGTTAACATTTACCTTGCCATTCAGCGCGCCGGCCTGCGCCGACGCCTTAGCAAGCAGCAAGTCAGTTATGCCCGTGTCGTAAATCTCCGCGTCAAGCCCAAGCTTCACCGCCTCGGCATATGCCTTGCTTATGAACACATTTACATTGTACTTTGTCACGTATTCTATATCAACAGTAAGCGCATATGCTGCAGCGAATCCCGCGGCTATGTCGTTGGATGTCTTCTCGCTGTCAATTGAAAGTATGTCGCTTGTAAACATCAAATTATCGTAAAGAAATGCGGATACGCCAGCCCTTGCCTCGAACGGCGTTATTTCGAGCATCTTCAGCGCCTTGGCAACTGCCGTCGATATTTTAGTGCCTTTCTGCACGAGCTTCTTGCCCTTCGCTATTATTACCTTGCCCTTTTGTATTTGTACGTCAAGACCGGCAGCCTTCAGATCTGTGACTGCTGGGCCTGGCGCAATTGTTGTCTCGCCAGCATCTATGAATATATCCTGCGGCGCTATCTGGGAAGGCTTCGCGCCAAGCTTGAGCACCTTGCCGGTTATCTTTTTGTAAACGCTGAAAGGATCGTCATTGGTAAGCAGCAATGCAACGTCCCCGTCAACATAATTCTTAAGCTTTTCAGCCTTTCCGCTTTTCTCGAACGCCTTGAGCAGCAGGTTCTTCCTCGCGACAACTATCTTCGCGCCGGGCTTAAGCTGATTTCTTATGCTCTGCAGAAGCCTATCGGGAACGCCGTTGAGCGGCATTATGGCAACGCCCTTGTAGTTGCTTATCTCGTTCCCGAGCTCGTTTACAAATTTTATCTTTTCGGATTTCAGCATCATAGCATTACCCCATAATTTTTATTGCCTTGCTCATGGTGAGCTTCATGTATATGCTCTTGATGTTCGACCGCTCTATTTTTTTGCTTATGCTGTTTACAACTGTGTTTATGTTGTCATATATTTCCTCCGGCTTCATGTCTTCGCTGCCTATGACGCAGTGCACGGTCGGCAGGTATTTGCCCCTGCTTTTTATTGTTATCTTTTTCTCTGCTTCGCCTGCGAGCCTGTCCAGCCTTGTATCGCCTAGCAGCGGCTTAGGCATCTTGTTTCTGGGGCCCAAAAACTGACCTAGATTTTTAGCTATTGCAGGCATTAGGCTTGGCTGGGCGACAAGATCGTAGTTCAGCAAGTCCTTAAGCCTTTCCTGATCCTTTGCCAGCGCTTCTATTTCAGCCCCGTTTATGACCTTGAATCCATACTTTTCCGCTTCGCTTATAATTTGCGGCTCCGCAGCAAACACCAGCAGTTTCTTGCTTTTTCCTGTGCCGTGCGGCAAAAGGATGTCAAGATTAAGCCTGTTGTCCTGCTTGTTGAAATCTATGTCCTTGAAGTTTATGGCAAGCTCTACCCTCTGCTTAAACTTGCGCTTGCCTTTCTCTTCTGCCAAGAATTTTGCAACATCTTCTACATTCAACATATAATCCCTCCTGCATATGCAGTAATGCGGGAAAACAAGTTACCTATTAATATGTTCATTAATATTTAAAAATCTTGGGGTAAATCCGCAATTTAAAGCTTGCCTAATTAAAACAAACAGAAAAATAAAAAAATGAAATCACGGCGGAGACACAAGATGGCCGTATATTCCGATTACGCCTATCAGCATCGCAAAGAATGCTGCTATTATAAGCAATGCAGCAAGCAGGTAGTATGCATTCTTATTTTTCTTTGCGTCGAGATACACCAGCGGGGACAATATTGCCGCGAGCGTGGAAAAGCCGTAAAGACCGAGAGCGGCAAGCAAATTGTTTCCGGTTTCGAGCTTCAGCGCGACCATTGCGTATGTCTCAACTGCAAGGTATATGCCAAGCAGGAAGCCGAAGAGAGAAAGCACCTTGATCTCGATGCCCTTGTAGAGCATGTACGAACCGGCAAGCATTATTATACCTAGGAACAGCATAGGGTCGCCAAACAGCATATTGTATGCGGCGAGCGCGCCAGGAAATGGCCACACAAAACTCATAAACAGGCCGCTAAAGAAGTCGAAAGCCCCTATTGCGAAGCCCGGAATCGCCAAGTTGGCAAAGGAACGCTTGCCACGAGCAACGCCCATAAGGTATAACGCGATTATTCCGGTGCTGGCTGCAACAGCTACCAGCATTATTGCCAGAGGGTCAACAAACGGCATTTTATCACCGCTTTTATAACTGAAAGTAGACTTAAATAAGTTGCGCCAAGATTGCACTTTTGCAGTTTATAGGCCAGGCTTGTCATTCTTTGTTTGGGGCGCGCCTTCGCTTCAGCTCTACAGCATCCAACACCCGAAGGAGCGCGCTTACGTTGCTTGCATCGTCTGTCGCACTATTAACCGGCGTCTCCATTATGAAGGTACCTATGTTGAAAACTTCGCTCGAAAGGAAGTTTACAAAGCCGTCGAAACCTATATAGCCCTTGCCTATGTGCCAATGCCTGTCCAGCTTGCTTCCCAGCGGATATTTTGAATCGTTGAGGTGCACCAACTTCAGCCTTTCCTTGCCTATTTCCTTTTCAAACTCCGCCTCCAGCCTAGACAACTGCCTAGGGGATGAGAGGTCATAGCCACTCGCAAACGCATGGCACGTATCAAAGCATACCCCAACACGGTCCGAACCTACTTCCCTTATCACTGCGCCTATCTCTTCAACGCTCGAGCCTATGCTGTTTGCATACCCAGACGAATTCTCAAGCAGTATGCTTGTACTCTTTTCAGTTTCGAGCGCATCGCATATTCCTTCAACAAGATTTTTCATTCCGGCACTTTTGCCACTGCCCAGATGCGAACCCATGTGTATTACCAGCCCATCTATGCCTAGCCGCGCGCATGCGCGCATGCTTTCCGCAAGCATTGTCGCGCTTTTTTTCCTTATCTCATCGCGCGGAGATGCAAGATTGCAAAGATACGGAATGTGGGCGAACGGCAGCAGGTCATGATTTTTAACGTGCTGCCTGAATCTTCCAGCGTCAACTGCATCTATTTCTTTCACGCTCCAAGACCTTGGAGAAGATGGAAATATCTGGAATGTGCCATAGCCTTTTGATGCTGCTTCGCTAGCTGCGTTCGCCACTGAACCTGCTATAGACAGATGAAAACCATATCTTACGCGCATTGTATCATTTGTGCAGTATGCAAAAAGTGCTGACAAACACAAGCGAAAGCATGCTGCATGTGTTGGCTTCCTGATAAAACACGTTAAACTATAACCGTTTCTTTTGGCAGAGGAACCTTCGCATTGTATTTGCCTTTTATCGCATCGTACAATTCGTTCGACTTGTTCTCTTCGCCGTGGACGATAAACACGTTCCGCAGAGACTTTATCTCTGTCATGAACCTCAGCAATTGATTCCTATCCGCATGCGCCGAGAAGTGGTAGCTCTTTATGCTCATGTTGACTTTTATCTTTCTTCCATCAAGCTCGATTTCCTTTGCCCCATCCTGAAGCTCCCTGCCTTTAGTGTCAAGCGCCTGGTAGCCCACAAGTATGAGCTTGTTGCGTTCTATGCTCGCAAGACGCTGAAGGTATTTTACAACAGGCCCGCCGGTTATCATGCCGCTTGTGGTGACTATTATGCTCGCCTCGTCTTCGCTCATTGCCTTGCTGCGCATCGCCTTCGATTCTATAGGCACGAAATTCTTGCTCTTGAACGGATCGTCCTCGCTCATCAGTATCCTTTTCTGAAGCTCGTCCCTGCAGTACATCACGTTGTGCCTATGTATCTTCATCGCCTTCTTTATCATGCCGTCCATGTAGAGCGGCACTGTAGGAAGCTTGCCAGACCTCAGGTAATCGTCGAGTATAAGCAAAATCTCCTGCGCCCTGCCAACAGCGAAGCTCGGTATTATTACCTTTCCACCGTTTAGCAAGGTTTCTTTTATGTCTGCCACCATATTCGTGGTAACCTCCTTGAGAGGCGGAAATATGTCCTTCGCTCCGCCGTATGTGCTCTCTGTTATGAGCGTGTCGCTTGAAAGATCGCGCGTGTATGCGGGATCAAGCAGTTTCGTCTTCCTCATGTTGAAGTCCCCCGTGTAGAGGAGCTTCTTTGACCCGTCCTTTATCTCTATCATCGCGCTGCCAAGTATGTGGCCCGCGGGAAGGAGCTTTATCTCGAGATCCTTTATGCGAAACAGCTTGTGGTATTCGGCAAACTTGAAAAGCTTGCTCATCCTCGCCAAACCAGCCTTCGTCACGTTCTCTGGATTCGATATTTTCATGTAGTCGTTGATGAGCACGCTCGTAAGCTCGAACGTGGGTTTTGTGGAATACACGGCCCCGTTCCAGCCAGTAGAAGCTATGTGCGCGAGGTAACCGGAATGATCCAAATGTGCATGGGTCACTACTATTGCCTCTACGTCCTTCAGCTCGTCATCCCCTATAACTGGGTACTCTTCCTTCTCTCCGAGTTTTACCCCGGCATCAAGCAGTATTTTAGTGCCTGAACTACTCTCTACCATTATGCAGCTGCGCCCTACTTCGTGCGCAGCGCCAAAAAAAGTTAATCTCAACTTAACACCTTAATTTCTTTTCCTTAATTGTTGCTCACATCTTCCTCCCTTTCCTTGGCTTCCTTGCTGTTCTTAACCAGTGCGATGTCGCCAAGGCTTATGTTGTTTACCTGCTGTACCTTCCTGTTCCTTTCCCTAGGAGCCTGCCTTTGCCTTGAACCTCTCAGTTCCCTCAGGCTGTCGTACAGCTTGTCCAGTTTCTTGTTTTCTTCCTTTATCATGTTTTCTTTCTCATCTATACTCTTCGTCAGTTCTTCTATATCCTTTGCAAGAAGATCCGCCTTCCTTTCAGTCCTCCTTTCTTTTATCGCCTCGCTGAGCTCCTTGTCGATATCGCCGATTTTCTTGACGAGCGAACGTTCGCTGTCAAGAGTCAGCGCCTCCGTCGATATTTTGAACTCCAGCTTCTCCTTGAGCCTCTTCAGGTAGCCTATATTCTTCGGCTGCTCCTTTTTCATAGAAACAAGCTTGAGTATGGCCTCGTGCTCAGCCTTCTTGTATTCGAGCCTGTATCTTAGCCGCCTTATGTCATCTATCAGCTTCAGCCGCTCCTGCTTTTCCTTGTCTATATCGGCCTTTATCTTGTCCATCTTCTGACTGTTTGGATCCTTTGCGGATGAAGCATTTTCTGCAGTTTCGGGCTTGGCGGTTCCGGTTTCAGGGCTGGTACTTGGGCTTGCGCCTGCAGCACCAGCTGCCGCTTCGCCTTTAGAAATGACTTCGCTAGCCTCTTTCTTGACTTCGCTGTGCACGTGTGATTCTTCGTGCTTTTGATCAGTTATTTTTTCATTGCTGCTCAGTAAATCGCCTCAGATTCATGATAAGACAAGATTATAAATATCAATCAACCTTTCGGTCGTATTCTCTATCGAATATTTTTCGGCCGTTTTCAGTGCCTCTCTTTTATATGCCTCCGCATTATTTAAAACTTTTTCTATTTTTCTTGCACATTGGATATAATTGTTTGGAGCAAACTTTTCGCCGTTTTTCCCGTTAACTATCAGCTCAGACAGCGCCAAATGGTCAGCGCCCACCACAGGCTTGCCAACGGCCATGGCCTCAACTGCGACTATACCCTGCGTCTCGAATGTGGAAGGGATGCAGAATGCATCCGCAGCCGCGTACATATTCGCCACTTCCTCCTGCTCCACAAATCCGGCAAAGATTACGTGCTTCTCTATGCCCAGACTCGACGACATGCGCTTGTATTCGTCGAGCATCGGGCCGGTGCCGGCAATGACAAACCTGATTTTCTCATCTTTTGAAAGCAGCACTTTGGCAGCCTTGAGAAGCGTGTCAACCTTCTTTTCCGCGCTGAGCCGGCCAAGATACAACACAACCTTTTCGCTGTCTTTTATACCGTAGCGCGCCCTTATTGCGCTTCCGTCAACCTTCTGGTTGAATATGCTGGTGTCTATGCCGTTCGGAAGCATGTGCACATTCTTAATCCTCTTTGACCTAAGCAGCTTTTCTATGCTTTTTGATGGGGCGATTGTTGAATCGCACCTGTTGTATACGAAACGCATGTATGACCACATATATTTGTTCATTATGTTTTTTACGAAGCGATTCTTGGGATAATAGCTTGAGATTATTTCCTTATGGTTCAGCAGCGTGTGGAACGACCCAACCACAGGATAGTTCATCATCTTTGCGGTAATCAGGCCGCCAAGGCCGACCGTAAAAGGCGTTTGTATATGCACCAGGTCTACGCCGAGCTTCACCGCTTTCAAGGATGCCAAATAAGGAAAGACCGCAACACGATACTGCGGATAAGGCGCAAATTTTATTCCTTTCGTTACGAAAACGTTGTCCTTTTCATACTTCTTGCGATGGTCGCCATCACCTGCGGTAAAAATGTAAACAGTGTGCCCCTTCTTCTCAAGCCCTTTCTTGAAGTTGAGTATGGAAGTGACTACTCCGTCAACAGCAGGCAGGTAGTCGTCTGAGTAAAAAGCTATGTTAAGATGTTCCATAAAATCGTTGGTGCGTGCCCGCCCATTATAATTGTACCGCTTCGCCGCCCGCGGATTTTATCCTCTCTGCAGCGCGCTTTGTAAAGCGGTCTGCCTTTATTATAGCTGGCGCAGAAATTTTGCCATCGCCAAGCACCTTGTATCCAGCAAGATCTATGGTTGGCTTCGGCTCGTTTTTCTCTACTATTAAGAAGGATATTTTGCTTAGGTTTATTTCCTTAAGCTTTTTCTGGTTCGGCCTTGCAAAACCTTTCTCGGGCTGTGAACCATAGAGTATCATGTGTATGGACTTGTGCTTTCTCCCTGCATTGCCAACGCCGCCCCTTATGCCGGCGCCTCTCCTGTTCTTTTTGTTCCCAGCACCCCATGTCCTCTGGCCGAGGAATTTTCTGCTTTTCTTATGCTTTCTGGCCATAATCCCACTCTAATGCATTTATGTCATGCGCCTTATAAGCTCGTTGATCGCGTTGCCCCTGTAGCCAACCGCACCTCCGGTGCTGTATGGCAGCCTGGTCTTCTCGTAGCCTTTTCTTGGCGGATGAAGCCTGAAAAACGGCTGAATTTCTATTTCTTTTAGGCTTTTCTTTCCGCTTATCAGGTCGTCCAGCAAGCCGTCATCAACCTTCTTGCCGTTCTTTTCTATAAGCCTGAGCAAAGTCTGCTTGTCAATCTCGCCAAAAGTAACAAAATCCCTGCATTTGTTTATCATGCCAACATAAGGTTTTGTAGCGTACACAATCGCAAGCATGTTCGGCTTCCTTAGATTAAGCCTTTCCATCGTTTCCTCTATTGGCTCCCTGACCTTTATTCTTCCTCTGACGCGCACAATCGCGATGAGCTTATTCTCAAAATTAATCTTTCCCATAAAAACACGCTGCCTGCGTAAATTTTTTCTGCTTCCATTCTGATTTGAATTTTATAAATTTATAAATCTACCAGTCTGCCCTAGGATTTCAATGATTATATGCCTTTCACATATAAAAATATTTCTTACCACCGGAAAATATCTGGCACCGGATTTATTGTTTATTTATTATTATCTATTGCTGTCTATATAATTACATAAGCAGAAAGTATAGAACTACTTTGAATGACAAATAATTTATATCTTCCTATTGTTGCGGCAACGTCCCTCACTTATTATAAGGGCAATTGACGAATATATAATAATATTTAAAGAGCAGCACAAAAACAAAGATAAAATAGTTTATGACACTGATGGCAAAGGAATGAAATGAATTTTCTTGATTCGACATGTTTTGCAATGCAAAAGCGAGTGAAGGCATGAAAAAATTGGTTTTTATAAAGTTGGGCGGGAGCAGCATAACCGATGTGGGCAAGGAGAATACTGCCAAGGAAAGCGAGATATACAGACTGCTCGATGAGATTTACTCAGCAAAAAAGGAGCTTGGGTTTGATGTTGTGATAGGCCACGGCAGCGGGTCGTTCGGGCACGTGCCGGCAAAAAAATACAAAGTAAACGAAGGGCTGGTGAATGATGAGAGCAGGAAGGGCGCGGTAATAACCAAGCAGGTCGCACAGCAACTTGACAGCATTCTGGTTGACATAGCGATCAGGCAAAACATACCTGTAATGCCCTTTGCACCATCGTCTTTCATGATGCTCAAAAACGGCGAGATATACAGTGTATATTCGGAACACATAGCCAAGGCGCTGGAACTTGGATTCATACCGGTGGTATATGGTGATGTTGTAATTGATGTGGAAAAGGGAGTGCAAATTGCATCCACAGAGACCGTCCTCCACGCGCTATCAAAGAGCATGAAGCCGGACATTGTGATAATGGATACCGATGTCAACGGGATATATGACAAGGACCCCGTTAAATATAAGGATGCGAAACTCATCAGGCACGTTGATTCAAGCAACATAATGCAGGTTATTGATGCTGCGGGCGGATCAAACAAAATTGATGTTACAGGAGGGATGAAGCACAAGCTTATTATCACGTACGAAATGATAAAGGAAACAAAAGGTGTTGGGTATATTGCCAATGCAAATGTGCCTGGAATCATAGGAAGGATACTAAACAATGACGAGAGGGTTGAATGTACAAAGATAGAAGCATGAATTTTATGAAACTGGGCGCGCAGGAGGAAAAGAGCACATTGGAAGAATTTAAGCTGCACCGTATGATATGGATAGTGCCGCTCTATGAAGAACCTGCCGCTGAAGCGAAGGGAAAAAATGCAAAAATACTTCTGCTTGAAAGAAAAGCTGAAGATGACCTTTATCCACGCGCACTCAATCTAGTGACAGGGCATATTCATGAAGGAGAAGAAGTGGCGCATGCGATCAGTAGGGAGTTGCAGGAAGAGGTTGGGGTGCCTATAAGCGATGCGGTTTACGGCGGCACATATCTGACCGTTGACAATACAAACGTGTTTATAGTGAACTGTTTTGTTGCGTGGCTCGAGAACACGGAGGTCAAGCTTACTGAACACAAGAATTATCATTTTGTCGATTTTGAATACTTCGCCCGCAATATCAAAAACTACGATCTTACACCGCCAGAAAAGATCACTTTGATGATGCATATAGAGGAAATACGCAGCGCAATGCGCAAACACTCTTCTTCGGAATAGGCG
>ERZ1669250.477-NODE-477-length-17906-cov-3.791272_pt1 | contig 17906 bp, 20 predicted proteins | sample MGYA00579295_ERZ1669250 | MGnify/ENA primary metagenome ERZ1669250 (study PRJEB41166, sample SAMN08046056) | hot springs metagenome | biome: hot spring; feature: acid hot spring; material: thermophilic sediment; isolation source: thermophilic sediment from acid...
TTAATGTTAAAATTATAATAATAATTATAATAATAGAAATAATTATACCTATAGTATATATATAATTGTTTGTTTTATGTGGAACCAATTGCTGGGTAGACAGGCTATATTGAATAAATATTTTTCCGGGAGGCATTAATATTACGGGCGAATTAGATGAATAATAAACTGATATAGGTGTTGGATTAATATTTATTGGTATAGAGTTTTGCGGTAAGCTAAAGAAAGGTAAGTTACATTTAATAATCCTGTTTCGTTTGCTAAAACTATTAAATCCGTTCCATTGAAGTCTACTGGCATAGTTTGATAATTATTAACATAATATGCTATATATGCAGATGGTTGATAAGCTGGTATGACTATTACCTCGGGTGGAGAAGTAATATTAACTATGCTAACAGATATCAAATCTCCAGCATTATCAACATATATATTATTTTCTACATATGTAAAACTCTTAGATATGTTAAATGATATCAAAGCCATTATTATGATCATTATTACAACAGCTTTCTTAATGTTTTTACTCAACTCTTACCTACCAATAAAAGAATTATAAAAATCTTATAAATTCTTAACTCTCTTGTTTTTTGGGCGAGAAAAATGCCTAAGTTATTTATTACTAGAGAAATCCCCTTCCCAGCGACTGAAAAGATGAAGCAATTATTTACTGTTTCTATTTGGCCAAAATTTGTACCCCCAAGTAAAGAGGAAATAATAAATAACGCTAAGGGTTTTGATGCCTTGGTAACTACTTTAGAGGATAAAATAACATGCGATATAATAGAATCTTTATCTCCTCAACTTAAAATTATAGCACAATACGCTGTTGGGTTTGATAATGTAGATTTAGAATGCGCGACAAAGCATGGAGTTTATGTAACAAATACACCAGATGTATTAACAGATGCAACAGCAGATATAGCATGGGGATTAATTTTATCTGTATCAAGGAGAATTGTGGAGGCTGATAAATTTGTTAGGAGTGGTAAATGGTTTTTATTAGGTTCCGCATGGCATCCTACATTAATGCTTGGTTACGACGTCTATGGTAAAACTTTGGGAATAGTAGGCGGCGGAAGAATCGGTTATGCAGTAGCTAAGAGAGCAAAGGGTTTTGATATGAGAATTCTTTACAATAGTAGGAATAGGCATAAAGAAATGGAAGATCTTGGAGCAAGATATGTGGATTTGGTTACACTTTTTAAAGAAAGTGATATAATATCTTTGCACGTTCCTCTGACTAATGAGACATATAATTTAGTTGATGAAAAGCTTTTAAGGCTTATGAAAAAAACTGCCTTTTTAATAAACACTGCTAGAGGAAAAGTTGTTGATTTAAATGCCTTATATAAAGCATTAAAAGAGGGGTGGATTGCGGGGGCAGGATTAGATGTTTATCCTTCAGAGCCCTTAGATCCTAAAAATCCTATAGTTAACTTAGACAATATAGTATTGTTACCTCATATAGGAAGTGCAACTCATGAGACTAGGGCAAAGATGGCTGATTTGGTTTATAAGAATTTAGAAATGTTTTATAATGGCGATGTACCAATGACTTTGGTTAATAAAGATGTTTTAAAAATAAGGAAGCCAGGTTTTTAACAATACTTTCATTTACCTCTCCCTCATATTATAAATTATAGTGAAATTCTGATTAATTCTATTAAATAATTTAATCTGGGCTTAGATATGGATAACTTAACTGGAATAGAGTCTTTAGATTCCCTTTTAAGACCATTTAATAAAGGTGAAATAATAGAGATTTATGGCAATTGGAACATAGTTTTATCTATTTCTCATGTAACAATAGCTTCCTTATCTAGATATGGAATGGTAGGCGTTATTTATATACAAGATTATGGAAATTTGGACCCTTATTTTATAAGGAAGATGGTAAAAATACTTAGGGGGAATTTTGATAACATATACATATCAAGGGCCTTTAGGAGGTATGATATACCAGATCTAATAAAGGGAGTAGAAGGATTAGATAGCTTAGTTATAATAGATCCTTATCTTTTCTCGCCGACTAGCCCATTAAATTACAAACTTTTAACACCTATAACGGGTGCAATAAAAGAGAACTCATCAAAAGGCATAATAACAATTATATTTAATAGAGAAACTTCTTTAGGAAGGTTCTTGCCTGAGGGGGGCAAATTCCATCATCACATATTGCATTCAATAGTTAGAGTAATCCCTTATAGAAATGGGGTTGAAGCAGTTTTAATAAAGCATTATGCTAAGTCTGTACCCAAGGCTTCCTATATCTCTTATAAGGAACTTGGAGATGAAAGATTATGGGTAGGACAACACCTTCTACAAGAATGGCTGTAGAAGAGGAAATAAACAAGTTATTAAAGATAGCTAATTATATGGATTATGAAGATAAGGATAAAGTAAAAGAAATAATTAAAGAGGCCTATAGTTTAATAAGTTATTATCAATTCGAAGGACTTTATGATCCTTTAGAACCTATAATCTTGGGTTTAATAGTTTATTTAGCTAAAAGGTGTAAATAGTGGAAGGACTATTTTTAGATGCAAGATATGATAAAGGAGTTTTAACTTTATATTTCTTAAGCAATAAAATAGAAGAAATAAATGTTAAGGCTCATAGAATAGCTTATATAGAGCCAACTAGTATAGAATTATATAATGTATTAAACAAGCTTAGTTTTATTTATGAAATAATGGAAGAAGAATGGTTTTTGCCTCCATATTACGACTTCAAAAGACCAATAATAAAAATAAAGTATTTGGGCAGCAGTAAGTTTATTAAAAAAATAGAAGAAAACGGTTTAGGAGTGCATGTTAATAATTTTCCAGACGAAATAAACCTTATTCTTAGAGAAAAAAGTTTGCATCCAGGCTATTTATATGACATGAATACCCTTGAGATGAGAGACAGTGATGATCCTTTATATAAATTACCTGAAATAAGATATGCATATGTGACTTCTTTGAATAAATATGGGAAGGAAGCATCTTGGTATGACATAAAATATTATAAAGTGAGCATAAATAATAAAGATGATTTTGTTATTAAGAACATAGAAGAGCTCTACGATATAATAAAAGAAAATGAAATAAGTATAGTCATGGCAGATGTAAATTCTTTAAATGAAATAAAAAGTCAAGGTTTTATTTTAATACAGAAACCCCTTGTGGGGATTTACGGTCTAATAGAGTGGTCAAGGATTTCAGGCCTTACATTAAGGCAGGCAAGCAATTCATCTATTGGAAAAATTTTAACTTCTGCTGAAGCATTAGAAGCAATTAAAAGGCATTACGAAATAAAGAAGGTTAAAAGGGTAGAACCTTGGAGGAAACTTGGTGATATGAAGGATGCCGATAGAGCAGGAGCAACATTTATACCGAAACCCGGAGTTTATTTTAACGTTTATCAACTAGATTTCTCAAGCCTTTATCCTAACATAATAGTTTTAAACAATTTATCTGCAGAAACAGTTAACAAAAATAATTGTATCAAATATGAAACTAATGCTATAGGTCATAAGGTTTGCTTTGATAAAGAAGGCTTAGTTCCGAGCGTACTTAAAAGGCTTATAGATAGGAGAGAAAAGATAAGACCCTATAAAAAAGACTTAATTTTTAAAGAAAGGTTTGATGCAATAAAATGGATATTGGTAACCGGCTTTGGATATCTAGGCTATAGGAATAGTTTATTTGGGAGCGTTTCGGCATATGAAAGTGTTACATATATAGCTAGAGAAATAATGAAAAAATCATACGAGATTTCTAATAAAAATGGATATAAAGTAATAAATTATATCATAGATAGCCTATTTTTAATCCCAGAAAATCCTAAGATCGACATTGAGGAACTTTCTGAAACTATAAGTAAAGAAGTTAACATAAAGCTAAGGGTCGAAGATAAATTTCTTTGGCTTGTTTTCCCATATACTGAAAGATGTTTGGGCTCAGCTGGCAGATATTATGGTTTAAGAGATGATGGTACATTAAAAATAAAAGGAATAAATGCTGTAAGGAAAAATGTGCCCGATATTATAAAGTATGCAGAAACAAATGCATTAAATGTTTTAAAAAAAGCATCAAATAAAGAAGAATTTTATAATTTGTTAATTAAAGCAAAGGAATCATATGATAATGTAAAAAAAGAATTGATTAATGGTGATGTTAAAGAGGATCTACTTGTTATAAGCAAGAGCATAAATAAAATTGGGAACACACAACAGGTCAGGGCAAGTAGGATTTTATATGGGTTAGGTGATTCTATAAGCTATATAATAAATAGCGATGGAAATCCAATACCAGTTGAATTTTATGAAGGTAATTATAGTAAAGAATATTATTTAAAATATTTAGAAAGATCTGAAATAGAAATGCCTTGGTACATTATAAATAAAAATTGTAATACATCATGAAAATTCTCTCTAAAATTCCTCTTTTACGTAGTACAGGAGTTTATAGTTCTCAATGATATTACCTGAGCTCTCTACCTATCTAGTGCTATAAAGTCTTAAGAATACAATTTTAGACTATTAAAATCAGGCCGAAAGGCCCAGGTGAATTAGAATGGCAAAGGGCAAGAAAGAAAAGAAGTCAGAAGGTGCTGCTGAAAAGAAATAAACGAATAACTGTTAATAATATTAATTTAAAAATTTAATTTGTTTTCCTTGTTTTTTATTATCTTGTTTTTTTGTTGATAAAAATAATAAATTAATAGATTAAAAGTTTTTTATGTTTTAGAGTTATTTAAATATTTCCCCCTGCAATATTTTTAATGTAGGATGCCAAATCTATTTTAAGAAGGCGGTAATACTAATAAGGGTGAAATAATGTGCTAAAGATGGCCATACTTCATACAAGGATAAAGCTTGGAGCAAGAAGGACAAATATGAAGAGGCTTGAAGAAATAATAAATAGAGTTATGATAGATCATGATGATATTGATTTAATTTATTTACCTGCATATCCATTAACTGGACCTATAGTAGGTTATTATCCAAATCAAAAAGTGAAGAATATGCTAAAAAATTATGCTGAAAGGCTTAACGAATCAGAAATACAGCAAAACCAAACATTTATGTCGGTATCTAAATGGTCGCACGAATTTGGAATTTATGTAATAGCCGGGCCAATAGTAGAGAGAGCTGGTCCCAGACTTTATTTGACTGTATTTGCTAGCAATCCTCAAGGAGAGCTTGCAGGAAAATATAGAAAAATTGCTATAACAAAAGCTGAGGATGAAAACGGTTTAACACCAGGTAAAAGTGTAGAAATCTTCAATATCAAGAAGAAAAATGCAAATGTTGGAGTTTTTATAGATGAAGACTTAGGATATCCTGAAATATTTAAAGCCTTAAGTTATATGGGTGCAAATGTTATAGTTGGTACAATGTTACCTTATGAGTCAAGGTTTTTTAAAATGAAAAGTGAAAGTGAGACCTCTATATTGACGTTAGATATTGAAAGCATTAATAACTTTTTAGCTGTTAGAAGTAAAGAAACCGATTTACCAGTTGTATTGGTTGGAGGAGCGGTTGAAGGTGTTAATAACAATGGCTATGTAGCTTTTATGCCAACAATTACTTCTGAACCTGAAATAGGAGTTGTTAAGGAAAGGATAATGGGATACGATGATATAGATTTACCAGTTATAATAGAGGTCGATACTAGCGCAAAATCATTACAATACGATTCTATAACAAAATTAGTGCTTAAAAATTTGTGTAGAAAAAGTGGGTCAGAAGAAAATGAAGAAGAGATTTAACTGATTAAAAGGGAAATGTTATTCTTTTATTATTTATTAGCCTACAGGCCCTATGACTGTTTTACCTGCCATTTTATTTATTGTCTCTACTTTTTGATCAACCATTTTTTGTATTTCATTAATTTCTTCATCCGTTAAGTGGGCAAATCTTCCTTGTAACTTTAAGTATTCTTTAACTGGTTTTCTTTTCATTATTGGAAAAGTTACTCTAAAGTTTCCATGATCTATTTCATATATAGGAAATATACCTGTTTCTGTCGCTAATCTCGATATAGTTATACCTAGAGCAGGGTCAAAACGCCAACCAGTTGTGCATGCCATTAATACTTGTATAAATGATGGGCCTTCGTTTAAAACCTCTAAACCTCTCGCAAACTTATTTATCATATCCATTGGGTATGCGGGATTTGCAGTTGCAACGTATGGTATATGATGGGCCGCTGCTATCCCTGCTATGTCTTTTTTATCTCTCCATTCTCCTCTCCAAACCTTCCCAGCGGGCGTAGTTGTTGTCCAAGCACCATGAGGAGTTGAACCGCTTCTTTGTATACCAGTGTTCATATATGCCTCATTGTCATATAATACATACATAACTGGATCTTTTCTTTCTAACATACCACTGAGGCTTTGTAAGCCTATATCAACTGTACCTCCATCTCCAGCTACAACAACTACTTTAACATCTTTATCTTTATCCATAATCCCTTTTCTCTTCATCGCCTTTATAGCAGCAACAATGCCACTAGCCGATGCTCCTGAATTTTCAAATGCTGAATGAAGCCATGGTATTAACCAATTCGAATATGGGTATCTAGTCGTTGAAACCTCAACACAGCCAGTAGCATTAACAACTATAGTGTCTTTGCCAGTTACTTTTGTTAGCATTCTCATTATTGTACCTGCTGTACAACCTGGGCATAGTCCATGTCCACTTATGAATAGCTCTTCTCTAGGCAAGTCATATAAACTCTTTATCCTTAATACTTTCTTTGTTTCGCTCATTCTCTCACCCCATAAAATATAGTTTCTTTATGCTTCTTACCTTCATAAGCTAATCTAGCTAATGCCAAAAAGTCCTCATATTCAACTGTTCTTTGCCCTATTCCTGCTACTACACTTATTAAATTAAGTTTAAGCCCTTCTCTAACTATTGCTCCTGAAATTTCATTAGCTAAAGGACCTTGGAAGGGAGCGCCATAGCTAATTGCTCTATCAATAACCAATATGGTCTTCTTATCACTTGTATATTCAATAAACTTCTGTAATGGGAAAGGTCTGTATAGCCTTACCCTTAATAACCCGACCTTTATACCTTCTTTTCTTATATCAGGTAAAAATGCTTTAAGAGTTGATGCGTAACTAGCATTTGTCATAATTAATGCTTCTGCATCCTCACACATATAGCATTCCATTAAGCCATAGCTCCTCCCAAAAGTTTTACCAAATTCTTCATCCACCTTTTCAATAGTTGGCAATGAGTTGTTTACGGCATTAACTTGTTGGTATTTAAATTCATAATAATATTCAGGAGGTGTTATTGCTCCTATGCTTACCGGCTTATCAGGGTCTAATTTATATGGATATTGCTTCTTTGGAGCGAATTTGATAACTTTTTCTCTGCTTTCCGTTATAACTGGCTCAATAGTATGGCTCATTACATAGCCATCGTATCCAACCATAACTGGTAATAAAACATTTTGATCTTCAGCTATTTTATATGCTTGTATTATGGTATCATAAGCCTCTTGCGCAGTATGAGCAAATAATATTATCCAACCTGAATCTCTTGCATTAAATAAATCGCTTTGATCATTCCAAATGCTTATAGGTGCACTTAAAGATCTCATTGCAACGCTCATAACTAACGGAGCTCTTAATCCTGAGGCTATATGAAGCATTTCATGCATTAAAGCAAATCCTTGACTTGCTGTTGCTGTAAAAGCCCTTGCACCTGTTAGAGAAGCAGAAATTGCAGCGCTTAATGCACTATGCTCACTTTCAACATGTATATATTCAGCATCTAGCTCACCTTTTGCTATAAACTCAGATATTTTTTCCACAACTGTTGTTTGAGGAGTAATAGGATAGGCTGATATTACATCTACATCTAAATCCTTAACCGCGTTTGCAATAGCATGGTTAGTGCTTAAAGGTATCGCTTTCTTAACGGTTTCCAGCGCCATTTATGCCACCTCCACAGGAACCATTTCTATTGCTTTAACTGGGCACTCTTGGGCGCACATACCGCAACCCTTACAAAAATCTGAGCTAACATCATAACTTACCTTGTATTTTCTATTCTTCTTTGTAGTATATTCTTTGTCTAATTCCAAGATAGCATTATCTGGACAAACATACCAGCATATTCTACATCTTGTGCATGTTTCTTGATTTATAACTGGTATTAATACCTTCCAATCTCCAGTTTTGTACTCTAGGCTATTTCCAGGATTTACAACTATGCCTCCTGGAGCCATATCTTTAAAGGAAACCAATTTTTCCATTTAAATCGCCTCCTGTAACTTCATAACTATTGTATTTTCAAATGCTTCTTGTACTGCCATAGCGTTAGCTTCCCCTATTTTTCCTGGGAACCTGCTTTTAATAACGTTAATTATTGTTTCAATTTTCAATAAATTTGTAGTTCTTATAACTGCTCCTAAAATAGCAGTATTTACTATATTAGCTTTAAGCCATTTTAATGCAATACTTGTTGCATCTACTGTTGAAACATTAAAACTGTTTGGTAAGTTAAGCTTTTTTATTAATTCATCAGGTTTTAGAGGAGTATTTGCAATAAAATAACCTCCAGGCTTTAAGCCTTCAATATATTCATGCTTTAATAAACTTTTATCGAGAATAACAACTACATCAGGTTTTTCTATTGGTGTTCTGGGTATATTTGGATTATTTGTAACTCTTGTATATGCTCTAACAGGAGCACCTCTCCTTTCAGCTCCAAATTCAGGAAATGCTAATGCATATTTTCCTTCTATTATTGCAGCAGATGCTAATACTTCTCCAGCAGTAACTGCCCCTTGGCCACCTCTGCCGTGCCATCTTATTTCCAATGTATTCAATTGAACCGCCTCGTTTTATTAAATAGTGTTTAGGGATTAAATATTAAGCGATATAACTCATAAAATTATACGTAATAGTATACTAAAATTGATAAATGCTATTTTTGTTAGAAATATTTTTCATTTAATTTAACGGCGTTAAAGATATAAAGGGGGATCTATACTGTATATATTTGGGGGAACAGGTATGAGCCTGAATTCAACTAGGAGAATACAAAGATTGGGGGGTTCTAGCTTAATAGTTACTTTGCCAAAGCAATGGGCTAAAAAGCTTGGTTTAAAGGTAGGAGACGAATTAATGATATTAGAAGAGGGGGATCATTTAAAACTTATACCATCTGATAATAAAGCTGTTATTAAAGCGGAAACAGTATCAATAAAATACAATGGGATTGCAAAAATAGCTGGCCCAAAAATCATATCTGATTGTGCCTATATTCATGGGTACAAAAAACTAATAATAAATGTTAAGGGGTTGGATGAAGCGACATTCTCCCAATTGGTTAAGGGTTTAAATGAAAACGATAAGGTGGAAAACGTTACAGAAGGAATTGATTCATTAGAAGTAGATTTGCTAAGCCCTCAAGAAGAGGATTCAAACAAATTCATTAAGGAATTGAATTCTAGACTTCAAGATATGGTTGATATAGCTATGAATGAAGGAAATGCAAACAATGATTTAGAAAAGATAAGGAAAGAGGCAGAAGATATATCAATGACAATATTAAGAATATCAAAGAGAGAAGGAGAGCAATTAGATTCAATATCATATGGGTTAATAATTTCATTGCCTAACTTGGTATACAGTTATTTAGTTTCATCTAATAAGGAACAGATCAACAAAAATTCACAAACATTAAAGATTGTTTTAAGCGATCTATTAGGTGGAATTGCGTCTAACAGCGGAAGAAGAATATTAAACGCTGTTAAAATTGCCAGCGAAACAAAATCAACATTAAAGAATGAAGGATCTGATGGTATTTTAATTAGTTTGCTCTCAATAATAGAAAGCATTGGTACGAAGCTAATATGCCCAGCTATAGTTGAAGAGAGCGAAGTATCAAATTTTAGAGAAGAGTAACCTGTTTTTATATAGATTCTTATAGCAATTTATAAAAAATAAATTTGTTAAATATAAAAAATATGTTAAACATTTTAATTTTTAAATTTTATTGACCAGTTAGTTTTTGTATTAGCAAATAAATTTTATTGCCTATAATTGATGAGCTTGGTATTAATACAATGCTATTGTCTTGTTTTCTAATTTTAGTGAACATAGCTCCTATATCTTCAACGATTCCATCTTCACCGAGTATGTTAACATGATCCCCTACTTTAAATGGCTTTGCCGCTAAGATAAAGATACCTGCTACTGCCTGGCCAGTTACTTGCTGTACTGCAAAACCTACTACTATGCCCAAAAATCCGCCTATTGTAAGACCTCCAATGCCTCCTACAGCTGCTCCTACAACAGCTGCTATTATTGCTACAATACCTATAATTCTCATCATGTTTTTGAAAGCAACTGCAGTAGGATGATCGTATTTAGATCTCATAGTCCAGTATACAAATTCTGCAAAATATAAAACTATATACCATCCAAAAGCTAACACGAGTACTGCGTTAACATATTTAAAATATGGCAACAAATTAAACAAAGTCATAACATATTGAATTCCGGCTGAAATTCCTATATATAATACAAGAAATACCACCATTTTAACCAATGAACTACTTGCCTTTTTAGCCGATTCCATAGGGGTAACTTGAGTTTCTTTTTGGAATTCCATTCTCTCTCACCATAATTTATTATTAATATATATGATATATAAATTTTTAATTTGAAAAATTTGTTGGTTTAAATGAAAATTTATAATTTACACATTTTTAAAAATAAAGTTTGTTATATGAAACGCTTTGTTATTGAATACTGTTTTCCTTAGAAAAAATTGATATAATTGGTTAGATATTTTAATTTGATGTTTTTAAATAAGGGTTTATATTCTTAATTCTAAATAAATAAATCTTGGTGAAACTGTGGATTTAATAAAACAAATCGCTGAAAAACTAATAAAATCAAGTTTTGCTGTAGTATTAACAGGGGCTGGAATTAGTACAGGGAGCGGCATACCTGATTTTAGAGGACCCCAAGGAATATGGAAAGTTTTAGACCCTAACCTCTTTCACATATCTCATTTTTATTCTGATCCATTAAACACGTGGAAGCTTTTTATGAATGAAATGTATGAAAAAATTAAGGATTCAAAGCCTAATAGAGCTCATTATTCTTTAGCTAGACTTGAGGAACTTAATATAATAAAAGCAGTTATAACACAAAACATAGATAACCTTCATGAAAAAGCTGGTAGTAAAAATGTCATTGAGCTTCACGGAAACATGAAATATGCCATATGCACTCAATGTTACAGAAAGTATGATATAGAAAACGCCTTTAATGATGTTAAACAAAATAAAATCCCTATATGTCCATATTGTGGAGGTATTTTAAAACCAGACGTTGTATTTTTTGGTGAACCGCTACCTGAAAAAGAAATTAGGCAAGCATTTGATTTAGCATCTAAAAGTGATCTCTTCTTAGTTTTAGGCTCAAGTCTATCAGTTTCTCCAGCTAATCAATTACCGATTATAGCTAAGAGCAATGGAGCTGAATTAATAATAATAAACATGGGTGAAACAGAATTAGATTATTATGCTGATATAAAAGTTGATGAAAAGGTTGAAGAAGTTTTTCCAAAAATATGTAAAAAAGTTGAAGAAATGATTGCTTCATTAAGTAGCTGTAATTAAATTGCTTTCCAGACGTAAATATTTTTCATTTCAACCTTTTCTGCTTTATTAAGTACTTCCAATCTCTTTAGATGGGCTAGCGTTTCTCCCATAGCAAAAAATCTTTCAGCATATGGATATTCTTCCCAAGAATTATACGATGCTCTCCATTTAACCTTTTTCGCAATTTCATATCCAGTTAATGGAGTTTTACTAATTAATTTCAATATTTCATTAAGCCTTTCTTCATGATGCTTTATTATTTCATTCGCTCTTTTACTGGGATTTAATATGGGTTCTCTATGTCCAGAAAAAGCTAATTTAGCATTTAAAGAAGCAATTTTTTCTAAACTATTTATGTAATCTGTTAATGGGTCTGTGTTCTCATCTGTTAAAGTTATTTGAGGGGTTATTGGATCTATTATATGATCTCCTGTAAAAATTATACCTTCTTCTTTATTATAAAGGTTTATTTGTCCAGGCGTATGACCTGGGACTTCTAATACCTTAAACTTTAATCCTTGTATATCTATTTCGGAATCACTGCTTAAAGTAATCCATGGGATTTCTTGGAGATCATTTGTATATACATCGACTAATCTCATTGCCGGATGAGCTTTAGATATTTCATTTGCTTCGCCTGGCGGCATGCCATGATTTACATAGATTTTTAAAGCCTTGTTTATGAACTTATCGAAGCCTTTTTTTAAAACTTTTGCATCTTTTAAGCCTAGATAAAAATCTGATGCTCCTAATGAGTATAAAACTGGAGATAATGTTATATGATCAACATGAAAATGAGTCACAATAACAGATTCCATATCGCTAATTTTATATCCCAATTTTTTTATTTCCTTCGATAGTTCATGAAATGACCTCATATTATACATTCCTGCGTCTATTAAGCTAAAAGAAGTGTTATCTGTAATCATGTAAACGTTTATATATTTCAAGGATTCTATAGGAATGGGAACTTTTACTCTATGAATCCAACTCGGAATCTCAACTGATGTATTTTCCAACTTATACACCTAATATTCCGTTATTTGCAAAAGTTTAATATCTATCTTGTTTTCGGTCTATGGATCTCAACATTTTTAATTTTTAAATTCTTATTATAAATAAGGGATTAAAATAGATGGTAACAAACCTGCCTGCAGAAGCAATTGCTAAGCTAAATAAATACAGCGATGCTAAAACTGTTGAAGATAAAATAAAAGCTTTAGAGGAATTTATAAGTGCAGTTCCTAAGCATAAAGGTACTGAGAACTTACTTTATTGGGCGAGGAGCAGGTTAGCTGAGCTTAAGCAGGAGGAAGAAAAGGAGAGAAAAAAGAAAAGAGGTGGAGGAGGGCCAAGAGTTTTCGTTGAAAAAGCTGGAGCTGGCCAAATAGCTATAATTGGTCCTCCAAATTCAGGCAAAAGCAGTATAGTTTCAAGACTAACAAATGCTAAAGTTGTTATAAGTCCTAACCCTTTTTCAACTAGTGAACCAGTACCAGGTATGATGCAATTCGAAGATATACAGTTTCAATTAATTGATACACCGCCTTTAATTAGCAATGAGGGAGATTACATTAATACAAAGGTATTGGCAATAGCAAGGAATGCTGATGCAATAATAATAGTTGTTGGATTAGATAGTGATTATGAAAGGGATTTGAAAAAAATTTTTGAAACACTTGAGAAAAAAGGTATAATGACATCTATGCAAAAGGGTTACATAAGGATAGTAAAGCATAGGACTGGTAATGGAATAAATGTTGTATTTTACGGAAAGCCCAGTTTTACTGAAGATGATGTAAGGAAAGTCTTAAGCTCTTATAGGATATTTAATGCAACAGTAGAAGTTTATGGTGAGCCAAAGCTAGACGATATAGATGCTTCTTTAATCAATGCAATAACATATAAGCCTACCATTGTGCTTTTTAATAAAAAAGATCTAGTTAAGGAATTTAATATACCCTTGTTGCCGAAAGACATCTTATATAGGGTTGTTTCTGCGAAAACTGGTGAAGGTCTTAATGATCTAGGTAATGATATATTTAAAATTCTAAAAATAAAAAGGATTTATACGAAAAAACCGAATTCATTGCCTGATAAGGAGCCATTAATAATTAAGGAAAATGCAACAATTAAAGAAATAGCCGAAACTATAAATCCTAATTCAAATGTAAGGTATGCTAAAATTTGGGGAAAAGGGGTAAAATATAATGGACAAAGAGTTGGGCCAGATTTTATTCCAGTAGATAAAGACATAGTTGAAATGAGATTTTAAATTGTTAATAATTAGGATTTATTATTAAGAAATTTAATAAATTTTTAATAAATTTTTAATTTTTTTAGATAAATTTTATGTTTCTTAAATAAACCCTTTAATGAGTTTAATGTAAATAAAAAGGAATTCATAAGAAAAATTGTTGATTCTTCATTGGTTGAGAATCTATTGTGAGGAAAGCTGTTTTGCTTTTTCAATCAATTCCCTCATTAATTTAGACATTAAAAAATTCCTTCCTTTTTCCATTGCTTTTACTTTCATTTCTTCATATAAAGATTCATTTTGCATTATTTTATTTATTGCTTCTACTCCCCCTTCAATATCATCAGGTCCTCTTAGATGTATTCCATCAATTCCATTTGAGATAAGCCATTTTTGCCCATATACTGCGCTTGTAATAACTGGCACCCCTCCATACATGAACTCTATCTGAGTTAATCATAAAGCTTCCATTTTTGACATTATTATATTTAAATAACTTGATTTTATTAAAGAAGCTTTTTGCTCAACTGTTAACTCCCCGGTTAACACAACATTTTTCAATTTTTTAGATTCCTTATACACCTTATCCCATTGATCTCCTGGTTTTCCAGCTATAACAAATACTATATCTTCATTGTTTTTGAAATGTTTTGCTATTTCTACAACAGCTAATGGATTTTTCCTTTCTTCTATTGTACCAAGATATGCTATTATTTTTTTGTTTTTATTTTCTTTTAAAAATTGTTCAATAAATAAATCTGGTTTTGCTTCATCTATAATTTTTGCTTCATCATCATCTAATCCTCCAGGAAATATATATATCTGTTTTGGATTTGCTCCTAGTGTTATCATATCTTCCCCTTCAATTCCTGTTACAACTAAAATAAGATCAGCTGCTTTGAATATAGAAGGTAATTCTGTCATATTCCATGCCATCCTATAGGTTCTCTCTATAGGATCGTATCTTCCAGGCTCTGGCGGCTGATAATGGGACATATGGCCATATACAATCTTTTTTTGGTTCACATTTATTGTTCCCATCAATTTTCTCCACATAATCCACTTAGCAGCATCTTCAGGACCATTCCAAAGAGTTGAATGGGTTACTATAAAATTTATGCCCAATTCTTCATCTATTTTATTTAATATATTAATAAAGTCTCTAAAAGTTATCCTTCTTGGGGGCCAATTTACTTTCCTGCTTAAAACCCTTACAGTAGGTAAATCAATTTTTGGATCTTTTTCAAATACCTGATAAGGTTTTTCTGATAACTCTAATTCTCTTTCTCTGATTATAGGCTCATTATCATGATATATGCTCGTTATTAAATATGATTTATATCCAAGCTTTATAGCCCACTTTACCATACGTTGTGCAACAAGCTCTTGACCTTTGCTTTTAGATGTTTGATACATAACTGAAAAAAAGTTGAATCCCATCTCATGCCCTCCTTAAGTATCTAGATAAAATTAAAGCAACAAATGCTATTGCTAATCCCCATGCTAATGGTTGAAGTAAAATCATTAATGGAGTTACATCAAGCTTTACTTCTCTCATAGCTAAAGTTATAACTGTTATGTAAAGAACTATTTTAATGTAAACTATTAGTATTTCAAGTTCTTGTCCTCCTCTTAATTTTGCTTCGCTTGTTATATAGCTATCGAAAACATCTATTAAAATGAAGCCAATAATTATTGTAAATACGAAGAGAGCTGTATAACCTAGACCTATTGTGAGCAAGGTAGAGGCCAATTTTAATTCCTTTAGAACTTCATTAGAGATGAAGTCTATAGCTAATATAACTCCTGTTGCATACAGAAAGTAAGCTATTATGTTTCCAAAAAAGTCCCCGCCTGTCATACCAGCTCTTAAAGTTAATCTGCCCATGCTTATATGCTTAAACCAATCATTAAATCCAGTAATTTCTAATGATCTTTTTATTAAAAATTTTACTATTTTCCCTAAAAGATAAAAGCCTACTATTATTACTAGGAATATCGTTGCATATATAATGTAATTAATAATCTGCATATTTTCTTATCGCCTCCCATATTTTATCGAACTCAACTATTTCATTAATACCTGCATTCTTTAAATGTTCATTGTATTTGTTTAATACTAAAATTGATATATCTGATACTTTAAATGCAGGTAAATCGTTTTCACTGTCTCCGAAATATATGGTGATTTTAGGATTAAAAAGCGTTTTCAAAAATAAAACGGCATCTGATTTATTGGCTTTGCTAACTAAAATATCTATGAAAGGTTCATTTTCATATTTTATAACTTTTAGATTTAATTTTTTTGCCTGCTCAATTATTGATGGTAAACTTTTTGGATAATTAGAAAACCTCCAATCTATTGTTATGCCTGCAATTAAATTCGTTGTTGTTTTTTTTATATCTATTTTTGCCTTGCTCTCTTTTATATCTTTATCTTTTTTGATGAAGTCTATTAATGAAATAGCATCATCCTGATATTTTATTAAATCTGTATCAATACAAGACCTATTACCATAAATTATTTCTGCCCCAGCAATACATGCATATGCATCTGCTTTAACTCTGTTTATCAATAAATCGCAGCTCTTTGTTGATACAATAGCTACCTTGTTTCCTTTTTTTCTAGTATAATCAATAGATTCAATGACCTTTGCTGATGGATATGCTTTTTCTAAGCCCACATCTATAGGGCTTATTGTACCATCATAATCGAGCAATATTAATTTCATCTCCCTCACCTGATTACTCTCATAGGGTACTTGCTGTTCACTATAATATCTTTGGTTATAGGTTTTTTATATTGTTAAGATCTTAATAATATTAAATCTTCTCTATGTATTTCTATAGTATTATTCCCATTTTTAATTAAGGATAATCTCGATAAAACTAAAATCAATAATTTAACTTGTTCTAAAATGGTAGGATTCCTAAGGTTAATCAGAAAGAATTCGAGGTAATATAAAGGGAACATTCGATTTTCCCTATATGATTTATTAAAATCATTTTACTAGAAGTTTTAGTTTTCACGATAGAGTCTTTTGAACTCACTAAATTCTTTAAAAAAACTTCTAAATAAATTGTATAACAGCACCTTTGTGGAAGAGTTTAGTAAAACGGGAATTGTATGCAATACATTGTTTTCTCTAATTATTTTTATAATTGATTTTTTTAATATAAAAATAAACTTATTTTTACCTGTGGGATACTATGTTTAGCGGAAAAGGGGGTTAACCCTTAAATACCAGGTTAATACCAAATAGATATTAGCCAAAATAAGGTGTAAATATCATGAATTCGAAAACAAGATATGGGGCTATAGCCTTAATGGCTGTAGCTTTTGTTTTAGTAATGGCGTTAGGAGTAATACCAGTAACGCATGCTACACCATCAACGGTACCACCAATATCACCAGGTAGGGCAGTTGCGTTTCCAAGTGTTGTTAGTCCAGGAGGTCAAGTACAGCTAGCATTTAACTTCACAGTAAGCGCTCCAGTATCAGGTTACTATGTTTTATATCTTTACTTTGCGGCTCCAAACACTTATGTAACACAAAATATTACAGAACCATTCTTTTTAAAGTCAAACGCTCAATATCTAGTTGCAAACGTAACCTTAACTCAAAGTGAGTTATCAACATTTCTCAGCAATATAGAAAAAGTTGATCCTAATGTAAGCTCTGCAACAAATATAACAGTATTTGTCGCTTTATCAAGTCCATATACTCCAGTTTATACTACAACATCACCTACAATTGGAACAAATACCATTACTTTATTATTAAAACCAGCTTTAACAACAGTTTTAACTAACCTTACAACTGGAAACCTTAGCTACTACGGCTTATATAATGTGAAGACAAACAGAACCTTAAGCATGATAGTTAACTTAACTCCTCTCGGTAAAAGCTTTGCCCAATACGCACCAAATGAAACATATTGGGGATTACCAACAAGTAATACAAATGTTACTGCTTTCTTATATTTAATGAACAACTTTAATTACCCTGTACTCCTATT
>ERZ1669250.478-NODE-478-length-17890-cov-5.512475_pt1 | contig 17890 bp, 17 predicted proteins | sample MGYA00579295_ERZ1669250 | MGnify/ENA primary metagenome ERZ1669250 (study PRJEB41166, sample SAMN08046056) | hot springs metagenome | biome: hot spring; feature: acid hot spring; material: thermophilic sediment; isolation source: thermophilic sediment from acid...
GTTGCGATTCGATGAACCCTCGCCCATGGTTGAGGGGAAGGCCAGCAATAAGCTCCGAAGCTTTAGTTAGGAGTAGCTGACTTCTCTAAAGGAAAGAATTTAATTATTTTAAAAATAATCTTTTACAACATTTTTAAGAATTCCAATTTTTTCTATTTCTGCCTCAATTACATCGCCATCTTTAAGAAAGTATCCTTCTCCCTTTCCTTGGGCTACACCCGAAGGCGTCCCGGTGGATATAATATCCCCTGGTTCAAGTGTTATATATGTGCTTATAAATGAAATCAAATAAAAAATGTCAAAGATCATATTCTTTGTGTTTGATTCCTGTCTTATTTGATCATTAACCCTCAATTTTAAATTCAAATTCATGGGATCATCAATTTCATCCTTTGTAACTATGTATGGTCCGGTTGGAAAAAATGTATCCATGGATTTTCCCAGAAACCACTGATTGTTGAAGGAATACTGGAAATCCCTTGCAGAAATATCATTTGTAATTGTATATCCAAAAATATAATCATCGGCATCTTTTTTTTCTATATACTTACCTTTTTTACCAATGATAATACCCAGCTCAATTTCATAATCCAATTTTTTCACTTCCTTATTTTTCAGAATCTTTTGATTGTGCCCGATCAGTGTATTTTTTGTTTTGCTGAAGAAAGTGGGGTTTTCTGACCTTTGAGAATTCATTTCCTTAATATGTTCATAATAATTTTTACCTACAAGAAGGATTTTTCCATATTCATAAGGATGATCAAGTGTTTCTGGAATTTCTATTAAACTTTCTTGCATTTCAAAAGAAAATATGTCCCCATTTATTTTCCTTCCTTTTCCTTTCTCAATGATATAATATTCATTGTGCGATCTGAAAAATTTCATATTATTGATATTGAAAAAATATTTATATAGTTATTCATGGATTGATATGATTGATTAAAATGACAGATTACAGGAAAGAGGTAGTCGATGACAGGGGAGCAATAAAAAAATTACAGCTGCTAATTCCAGGATACAGGGGGTACAGGATAAATGAAGATCTCCGTGATGCTGACATTTTTTTAAAGAATGAGATATACAAAAAGATGCTTTTTTATATTGATAAATTAAAGGAGGCTGAAAATAACCTTGTAAAGAAAGGAATGTTCATGAACCTTGAAGACATAAAGGATGCAGTATCAAAAATTCAAACTGTTGCAGCACAGATAAAACATCATGAAGCCGGATATTCGGGGATATCAGCACCCTTAAGGATTACCGCTGATAAATTATCAAGAGTTTATGATCTGGATTCCTCTATTGCTGATTTGCTTTCTGGTCTAGAAAACAGTATAGATTCCTTTTATTCTGATACTCTTACTGGAAAATTTAATTCTGAGAAATTGAATGCAATAACAGATAATGTTTCCAAATTGATTGAAATAAACAATATGAGGGATAAAATAATTTACGGAGAATGATAAAAATGTTTAGGAAAAAGGATGCATATTCATCAGGAAATAGTGTGATAGGTGCAACAACTGTAGAATGGGCCGATGAATATAAAAGGGAGAACATAATGTGGAAAGTTCCAAGAAATATCAGAATGAATGATAACATTGTTGTCAGGGAAGATGAAACTGCTGTATTTTTCAGGGATGGTAAAGTTCTGGCATACATAGACAGGCCAGGAAGATACGCATTGACATCATTGAATGCGCCTGTGGTTGGTGAGATTGTAAAACTCCTTTCAGGAGTTCAGCAGGAAGCCGAAGTATATTATATTCAGAGAAGAATAATGGATGGGAAATTCGGGTCCAAAGAACCATATGCGTTCAGGGATAAGGATTTTGGAATTGTTTTATTGAGACTTTATGGGGAGATCAGATACAGAGTAAAGGATCCGTCGATATTCATAAACCAGTTTGTGGGTACCTTTTCAGCTGAAACAAGCGATGATATTGTTTCAAGGATAAGGGATCAGATGGTAATTCTTGTTTACAATGTTTTAGGCAAAATGTCACAGCAGGGATTTTCTGTCCTTGATATCCCTGCAAACCTCATGAATATAGAAACTGCGATTCTCGCGGAGGCACCGACCCAGTTTGATCAGTACGGGCTAGAAATTAACAAGATTTCAGGATTAAATGTTTCACTGCCAGAAGAGATTCAGAAGGCAATAGAAGAGAGGGCAAGCATGCAGGTACTGGGAGTGAATTACATGCAACTTCAGGCGGGGAAAGCAATGGTTGATGCTGCCAATAACCCTTCAGGTGCTGCCGGTGCAGGTGCAGGAATAGGTGTGGGAATGGGTGCAGGTCTTGGTATGGCATATCCAATGTCGCAGAGTATTTCCCAGGGCATGGTACAGCAGCAGGAACAAACAAAAAAATGCCCGAAATGTGGATCCCTTGTGCCTGTATCTGCAAAATTCTGTCCCAGCTGTGGATACGATTTCAGTTCTGAAGACATGATGACATGTCCGTACTGCGGTGCAAAGATACCAAAGAATTCAAAGTTCTGTCCCAGTTGCGGAAAACCATTAAATCTTAAATGTCCAAAATGTGGTGCGGATATACCGGCTGGAGCAAAATTCTGTCCCAACTGTGGCTGGAAGGTGGAAAATACTTCAGGTGATGGCAAATGAAATGTCAGAACTGTGGAGCCACGGTTCCGGAAGATGTTATTTTCTGTCCATACTGTGGTACCAAGATAAAAGATATTAATGCATCGCAACCGAAACAGGAAGAAAAGAAGGATAAAAATACCTATAATAATGAAGAAATACTGAAAGAAATGAAATGCCCTAACTGTGGAGCACCTCTTAATCCGCTTCCAGGGGAATCCATTGTTGTTTGCAGTTACTGTGGTACAACGATATTTTTAAATCCAAATGGTGGCTGGGCAAAAGTGAAGAAGCATCTAATTCTTGATATCATGGTACCAAATTCAGAAAAAGCATTGAATATTCTACATGATTATATGGATTCATCAATACTTCATAGACACAGGTTTGAGAAATCAACCATACTGTCAAACAATCTACTTTATGTTCCATACTGGATTGTAAAAGCATCCTATATTGCAAATTTTGTATATATGAAGACAGAGGTTCAGTCATTTGGAGGAAGGACTGTGGTTCAGGAAATTCCAATGCCAGGCATGGAATCCGGTGAGGTTTATATTCCTATAATAGGTATAAGCAACCTTAAAGAATTTCAGCCTGAAGATTATGAATTTACAATAATCAAAGCAAGGGAAATAAGGGAATCAGATGTATCCGGAAGCGTTAAACTGATGAATGGTGATATAAAGGTAGATGCAATTGAAAATAATAAGAACAATTATGTCATAAATTTTGTAAATAGAAAAATAAGAAAGAGGTATAAAAAGATACAATCGATTTCAATAAATCCAAACGTTGAGGAAATATTCATTTTGCATGCACCAATCTGGAAATTTGAGATAGAGTTTCCCGGCCTTATGAAGAAAACCAATCATAAGGAAGTAATCTTAATGGATGGATCAAACGGAATGATAATGGAAAAAATAAAAGAGGAATAAATCATTTAAAATTTTTTTCCAGATTTTTCTGAGATTTCAGGGCATTAATTCTCCAGTAAAGCAATACTATGTATATCAAAAGAACAAAGAGTATTAGGGCTGTATATATAATATTATATGATATGATCATTGTTGAATAAAGTGTCGTCATCAAAAACAGTACGAAATATCCGAGTGAAAAGGATGTAACCACATTCCATGATTTTATCACAGAATGCAGGAGGTATGATGCAACAGAAAAAATCAGTGAAACAATTCCTATGTAAACAAAAGAAACAAATTCTGATTTCACTGAAATATATATTGAGTAAAATATGATTATCGATATAATAATTACCAGGGCTGCAGATATTATTCCAAGCAGTTCATTTGATTTCATTTGATTTCACCACCTTTGGTTTCATTATCAATCCCACGATCAAAATTATTATTCCTATTATTGCCAAAATTATTCCGATTAGTATCATTAATCCTCCAGCAATAAGTGATGGTTCAGATCCATAATAGTATGTAATGTTTGGTTTAACGGTAGAAAATGTAATGATGTAATAGGAACCTTTCTCAACCATAAATGTCAACCCCGATGAAGTATTGCTAACTGCCTGTTGTGTAATTGATTTTATATCTGTTTGATTTACATAGCTTATTTCTGATGAATTTATTAGGTATACGTTTTTTGACATTACAACTATAATATCTTCTGATTGAACGTCTATCTTCTGTGATGTCCAGACGTTATTATTATAATTTGTCCAGTTTTTTGAAATGATCAGTGAATCTTCAGAGAGATATGTGCCAACAGCGAAAAGAATTATGCCCAGAATTATGAGAATCGATCCCACTATCATCAAATTCTTTCTCATATGATAATGACTATCAAAATTAAATATAAATAAATTATTATATAGTTAACTGACAATTAATTAATATAATACAAAAATTTACGCTAATTATGGAAAAGGATCTCCCGGATATTCAGGCTATACTGCCAAAGGTTAATTTTAAACTGACAAGGGTTGGTGTAACGAATGTTACAAAACAGATAGTGGTAAAAAGACCTGATAGAAATGTTATTTTACAACCCACAATCAATCTATATGTGGATTTACCATCTACCAAGAAAGGAGCAGATATGTCAAGAAATGTTGAAATCATTGAGGAAATAGTTGAAAATAGTATAAAAACACCCTGTTCAAGCATAGAGGATCTTGGAGAAAATATCGTTAAAATGATGTCAAAAAGGCATCCCTACGCGACAAGGATGGAGGTTGAAATATTTTCAGATTACTTTTTAGACAGGAAAAATCCTTCTGGCAAGGTAACGCAGGAAAGATACAGAATTTTCTCCAAGGTTGTTATGGAAAACAAAAAAATAAGGAAGATGATCGGTGTTACATCAACAGGAATTTCTGTATGTCCATGTGCCATGGAAACTGTCAGGGCACATTTAAAAGAAAGGTATCCCGAATATTCAGATTTTCTTGACAGGATTCCTGTTCCATCACATAACCAGAGGAATAATCTGACAATTTTAATTGAAATACCTGAAGGCAATTCGGTCGAAATCAATGATCTCATAGAAATTGCTGAAAAATCTTATTCTAACTCCACTTATGAAATATTGAAAAGAAAGGATGAGATGGAGCTTGTTCTGAAAGCTCATGAAAATCCAAAGTTTGTTGAGGATGTTGTAAGGGAAGCATTAAAATTAATATATGATAGGTATAGAGATTTTCCCGATGATACCATAATAACAGTCAAATCGGAAAGTGAGGAAAGCATTCACAAACACAATGCATTTGCGGAAAGGATATGTACTTTAAAGGAAATAAAGGAAGAGGAGAACAATTCGGGCGAACATGATAAAAAAAATAAATATAATAGGGAATGCTGCACCTGAAATTTTCTTCATATTTTACAAATTAATCTTATATACCAATAATAAATTCAACAGCGAAAGATTTAAAAAGGAGAATTAAAAGTTATTTGTGATTATTATGGATTCTGATATTTCCGAAGAATTGGCAAAAAGGCAAAAGGAAATATCGATAGCCGAATTTTTTGAAAAAAACAAGCAAATCCTTGGTTTTGATTCCCTTCAGAAATCTCTTGTCATGGCCGTTAAAGAGGCAGTGGACAATTCACTCGATGCATGTGAAGAGGCAAAGATCCTACCCGAAATAAATATTTATCTGGAAAGGATTGACAGGGATGAATACAGATTAATGGTTGAGGATAATGGTCCAGGAATTGTTAGAAGGGAAGTTCCCAAAGTATTTGGACAATTTTTATATGGTTCCAGGTTTCATGCTGTAAGGCAATCAAGGGGTCAGCAGGGTATTGGTATATCTGCGGTAGTTTTATATGGGCAGATAACGACCGGCAAGCCGGCACATATAGAATCCAAGATCATTTCTGAAGATATAGGATACATGTTTGATCTTTATATAGACACTGCCAAGAATAAACCAGTTATCCTTAAGGAAGAGCCATTTTTGACGGACAAAAAAAGCGGGGTAAAAATAACTGTCAATTTAAAAGGAAAATATACCAAAGGTAAACAGAGTATAATGGATTATCTGCAGAATACTGCCATAGTTAACCCGCATGCAACCATAACATTTCAGGACTCTGATGGATTTAAAATAAAGTATGAAAGGGTCTGGAATGATCCCATATCTCCACCAAAGGAAACCAAACCACATCCATATGGGGTGGAAATAGGTGAAATAATGAAGATTGCACAGAAAACAAGTTATAAGAAAATTTCAACCTTTTTGACTGGTGAATTCAGCAGGATAAGTTCCCAGATGGCAAATGAAATTTTGAAGATATCCGGTATAGATCCGGAAAGAGAACCATCCAAACTTACGCTTGAAGAAGTTAAAAAGTTAAAGGAAGCATTTTTGAAGGTAAAATTACTGCCGCCATCATATGAATCTCTTTCACCAATAGGTGAAACACTCATAAAGAAGGGATTGAAGAACGTTTTGGGTGATTTAAAGCCAAGCTTTTATTCAATACCCGTGACCAGAAAACCCTCAGTATATTCGGGAAATCCTTTTACAGTAGAGGTTGGTCTGGTTTATGGCGGTAACATACCATCGGATGAGCCAGTCAAGATTCTCAGGTTTGCAAACAGAGTTCCACTCTTGTATCAGGCTGGCTCATGTGCTCTTACAAAAGCCGTTGAAAATATAGATTGGAGGAAGTATGGGCTGGAACAGAAAGGGGGCTCTGGCATACCAACAGGACCAATGATAGTGATGATCCACCTGGCATCCACAAAGGTTCCATACACCTCCGAAGCCAAAGAAGCGATTGCTGAAATACCTGAGATAATGCAGGAAGTAGACCTGGCATTAAAAGAATCTGCCAGGCAGATCAGGACGTATCTAATCAAAAAAGAAGTTAAGAATAAATTATCCGAGAAATTCTTTCTTGTTCAGAAGATACTGCCACTGATAGCTGAAAAAAGTGCAAAGATAACAAACAATCCTGTTCCTGACATATCTCCCGTAATAACAAAAATAATGAATATTCTTTGGATAGATGAAAGAGTAGAAGTAACTGAAAACAGGGCGAAAATAAATGTAAGCGTAATTAATTATACATCCGATAAAAAATCTTTCAAGTTATATGCTGACTACACGGATGGCGCAGTTTTGCCTGAATCAATAAAACCGTTTGGTGAATATGATCAGAAGAATGATTACATTGTATGGGTGATTGAAAATCTGGACCCATTAAAAAGGCTTGATTTATACTTTGAGCTTGAAAAAATTAAATCGGATTATTCTGAAACTACATATTACATAGAAGGTATTGATCCCGTTCATGTAGTTGGAGCAGAACCTTTGCCAGGAGACTGGAATATTGAATCATTAAAATCAATAATAGAAGAAGTTGAGGGTGACGAGGATGGAAACGAAGAGGAGTGAAGAGGTATTGAATGAATTAAAGAAAATTGTTGAAAAGATATACGATCAGATGAAAAAAGGTGAAATTCCATACATGGAATTGCCCGCCAGAAATAAATACAACATCAAGCTTGACGTAACGAAGGGGGTATGGAAATACGGTGATGATAAAATATACAGAAGTGCTAAAAAAATTGAGGGTGCATATACTCTTCTTAGAACAATGTTCATGCTTGATTTTATAAAAGAAATGATTGAACAGAATAAATCATCAACATTGAGAGAACTTTATTACATCTCAGAGAGTTGGGGTATTGCAAAGTTCCATACTCAGGATGAATCGGACAAGCTAGCAGAGGACATTGAAATTCTTACAAAATATCTCAGAGAGGATTTTAAGCTGCGTCCTGAGGAAAACGGTGCCACGATAATAGGAAACATAACCATAGAGGAAATTAACAGGAAAGGAAAACCTCAGAGGATAAATTGCAGGGATGATGTGGGGGATTCTGGCTATCCTGTACCATATAACGTTGAAAAGGAAAAAATTAATATTATAGATTATGACGCGGATTTCGTCCTTGCAATCGAAACTGGAGGCATGTTTGACAGGCTCGTTGAAAATGGGTACGATGAAAAGGCACGTGCTGTACTTGTGCATCTTAAAGGTCAGCCAGCAAGAAGTACTAGGCGTCTTCTTAAAAGGTTCAATGAGGAGCTCGGTTTACCGGTGCTTGTATTTACGGATGGGGATCCATGGTCATTCAGAATTTATGCCAGCATAGCATATGGGGCAATAAAAACCGCCCACATTTCAGAATACCTTGCAACACCTACAGCTGAATTCATAGGTGTAACTGCAAGTGATATTCTCAATTATGATCTTCCAACAGATAAGCTGAATGATAAAGATATAAAGGCTCTTTACGCAGAATTAAATGACCCGAGGTTCAAAACACCATTTTGGAAGAACGAGATCGAACTGATGTTAAAGATAGGTAAAAAGGCCGAGCAGCAGGCCCTTGCTAAATATGGCCTGAATTATGTAACAGATGTTTATTTACCGGAAAAGATTTCTGAAATGGGATTGAAATGAAAAGTGAGGGTTTGACAAGTCTGGACATAAATGCGTGGTTAATTGAGAACAGGGGATATCTGATTGATTCATTCATAAAAAAATATTCAATAAATGAAGATATAAAGATAAGATTTCACAAGAAGGATGCAGGCAACAGAGACATGTACATTCTCTTACCAAAATACATTTATTTTGGTGAAAGGTATGAAATGGAATCAAGGCAAAACCCATTTCTTGATAACATGATAGATAGAAGGATAATCTCAATAGAACAGCCAAATTTTGACAGGATAATAAGAATTGATCTCTCATCAAATTATTCAATTATAATAGAAATGTTCGGTCAGGGAAATTTCATATTCTTGAACAACGGAACCATAGAATATTCATTGATATCAAGGGAATGGAGGGGAAGGAAAATATCTAGAGGCGAATTATACAGATATCCACCATCCCCAGTTGATCCAAGAAAAATAGATATTGAGAATTTCAGGGAAATTTTAAAAAATGAAATGGAGATATTAAGGTTTCTTGCCCTTAAATTAAATTTAAGCCATTACTCAGAATACATACTGGAATCATGCAGCATAAAAAAAGAAAAATTATCAAGAGATCTTGATGGGAATGAAATATCCTGCATTTATGAAAAAATGAAATCCATTATTGAATGGAAATGCAATGCATATATATGTGAGGATAAAATATCAATATTAAATTTAGGTGGATGTGAAGAGTATGAAAGCGTAAATAAAGCCATAACAGAAATAGTCAATAGAAAAAATGAGATTGATGAGAATCAAAAAATATTAAACGAACAGCTGAAAACATATGAAGAATACAAAAAATTATCTGAAAATCTGAAGGATGATGCAGATTTTATAATGATGAATCTTGAAAGGATTGATGGTATAATAAAGGAGACAAGGCAGAACAGGAATCCTGATGAAGTTGTATCACGTGAAGGTAAATGGATAAAGCTTAACATGGATGGAAGGGAATTAGATATCAATATGATGTTGAATTCCATAGGAAATGCCCAGCAGAAGTACGAAGAATCCAAGAAGTATTCAGAAAAGATGGATGGAATACTGGCTGCGATAGAGAGGCTAAAATCCAGAAAGGTTGAAAAGGAAGAAAGGAAGGTAATACGTGAAGACAGGAAAAGGTTCTGGTTTGAGAAATACAGGTGGTTCATATCATCTGAAAATGCAATTGTCATAGCAGGCAGGGATGCAAAATCCAATGAAGAGGTTGTTAAAAAGTACTTTGGTGAAAAGGATTATTACGTTCACGCAGATATTCATGGAGCCCCCAGCGTTGTTGTTAAAAATACTGGAATAACAGAGAAAACCCTTATTGAGGCAGGCATTTTCGGGGTATCATTTTCAAGGGCATGGAACGCCGGATACAAAGTTGCAGATGCATACTGGGTAACATTTTCACAGGTTTCTAAAATGGCTGAGAGCGGTGAATATGTTCCCAGGGGGGCTTGGATAATAAGGGGTAAAAGGAATTACATGAGGAATCTCCCACTGCGCCTTGGGATAGGGGAAATTGAATATCAGAATGTGAAAATTGTCATGATAGGGTCAGTAGAATCTTTTCGGAATAAGGCCAAAAAAATAATATCAATAGTTCCCGGTAATATGACAAAGGAAAATGCTGCAGTTGAGATATCAAAAAAATTCAGTATTTCAAAGGATGAGGTCGTAAGATTGCTTCCCCCAGGAAACATAGATATTGAAGGTGAATTTGATGTTGCCAATATCGATAATAATAACGGTAAAGAATGAGGAAAAGAACATTTTGGAATTATTCGAATCCCTTAAAATCCAGGAAAGGCCTTTTGAAGTTGTCATGGTAGATTCAGAAAGCAGTGACCGAACGGTTGAAATCGCAAAAAAATTCAAAGATGAAATGGATCTAAAAATAATAATCAAAAAAAGTACTCGAGGGGAAGGGAGAAATATAGGTGTTATGAACTCTAAATATGAATATGTTCTATTCATTGACGGTGATTCCTATGCTGACAGGAACTGGGTCTCAGAAATGAGAAAATCCTTTGATTCAGGATGTGACTTTGTGGCAGGAAAAACTATAAGCATTGGAAAAAATACATACACAAAATTTGGTAGGGTAGAACTATTTTACAGGGGGATTGATGTCACATATCCCTCCTGCAATCTTGGATATAAAAAAATCCTTTTTTTAAGATTGAAAGGGTTTGATGAGATATTCATAACTGCTGAGGATATTGATTTGAATATGAGGTCTCTGGACATAGGAGCAAGGTTTTGCTACAATGAACATGCCGTAGTTTACAATAAAGTCAGGGATGATATTGGATCTTTTTTAAGGCAGGCATACTGGAATGGATATGGGAGGGCCCAGCTAAATAAAAAACATGGCAATGTATGGAAAATGTATTCGATAAAATCAATGGTTGAGACAGGGCAATTCAATTTATTCGGTATAGCAAGGTTAATGTTTGCAATTACTGGTTATATTAGAGGTAAGGTGAGCTGATTTGGATGAAATCGAAATGAGCATAATCATACCTACAATGAATGAAGAGGAAAATATAGGAAAGGTTATTGAAAGGATAAGGAAAAGTGTCATCGGAAATTATGAAATTTTGATTGTTGATAACAGTACAGATAGAACACCAGATATTGCTAGATCCATGGGGGCCAGGGTCATAGAAGAAAAAAGAAAGGGGTATGGGAGGGCATACAAGACCGGATTTTCAAATGCTTCAGGAAAAATAATAGTAACACTGGACGGTGACAATACATACCCCCCAGAGGTAATTAATGATTATATTGATATACTCTACAGAGATAATTATGATTTTATTTCATGTGAAAGGATAAGCAGGTTATCTCCTGAGGCCATGGTAAAGGCCCACAGAATAGGAAACCTAATTCTCAATTATGCCGTTTTGATGTTATTTTTCCTAAAAATAAAGGATTCCCAGAGCGGTATGTGGATATTCAGAAAGGAAATATTATATGGTATGAATCTCTGTTCAGATGGAATGCCATTTTCTGAAGAACTGAAAATCCAGGCTTTCACAAAGTTCAGATCAAAAGAACTTCCAATAGATTATGGTGTAAGGATGGGAGAGGTTAAATTGCAGAGGTTCAAGGATGGTGTAAAGAACCTTCTATATCTTCTTAAAATAAGGTTTTTCAGGTGTAATGAAAAGTTATCGATAAAAATTTAATTAAAAATTATATTACACAATCATGAATATTATTGTATCAGTTACGGATAAAAGGAATATTGAAAAATTTGTTCAATTTCTCATAGAAAAGGGGAATGAAATATATGCCACATCAGGAACAAAGAGGTATCTGGAAGAGAATAAGATTAAGAATATAAATGACATGGAAAGCATTACTGGTTTTAAGGAAATGCTGGATGGAAGGGTAAAAACTCTGCATCCAAACATTTATGCTGGAATTCTTGCCAGGAATGACCAGATCAACGAATTGAAAAGGTTCGGCATAAAACCAATTGACATGGTTGTAGTAAATCTATACGATTTCAAAAATACCGGTGATGATGAAAGGGAAATGGTTGAAAATATAGATATAGGTGGAGTTTCACTTATTAGGGCGGCCGCAAAGAATTATGAAAGGGTAACAGTCATAACAGACCCGGATAATTATGATGAAATAATCAGAGAAATAGGTGAAAATGGATACGTTGGTATGGAGAAAAGGAAAGAACTGGCGGTAAAGGCCTTTCTTTATACATCATGGTATGATTCAAACATTTTCAACAGGTTCTGGAACAAATTCCATTCCACAATTCCACCGGGAATATCAGTATCATCAATGATCTATGAAAAGCTCAGGTACGGTGAAAATCCACATGATATTGCCGGATTTTATTCAGACAGCATGCCATGGAGATATATAAGGGGTAAGGAAATCTCCTATAACAATATCCTTGACATGGATGTAGCATGGAAAATTGTGAATGATTTCGATGAACCTGCAGTTGCTATTATCAAGCACGGAAATCCATGCGGTGTTTCCAGCGGTCAAAAAATTGACATTGTATATGATCGTGCATTTCTTGCTGATTCAATGTCAGCATATGGTGGAATCATAGGTGTCAATTTTAAGGTTAATGAAAGCTTTGCAAAAAAAATGAGGAACAATTTCTATGAACTTATCGTCGCACCTGATTATGATGAAAATTCTATAGAATTTTTTTCAAAATACAAAAAGGATCTTAGGGTAATAAAATTTGATGGCAGAACAGAAAATTTTGATTTGAGGAATGCGGCCGGGGGATTTTTATATCAGATTAAGGGAAACGATGAAATAGAGTGGAATGTCGTTACTGAAAGGAAGCCGGATAAAAGGGAAGAGGAAGACCTCAGATTTTCTTGGAATGTTGTAAGGCATGTTAAAAGCAATGCAATAGTTTTTGCATTCAATAAAACAACAACAGGCATCGGTGCAGGTCAGATGAGCAGGGTTGATGCGGTAAAGATTGCATCAATGAAGGCGGGAGAAAGGGCAAAGAATTCAGTAATGGCCTCTGATGGATTTTTACCTTTTGTTGATGATGTGGAAGAAGCTGCAAAGGCCGGCATAACAGCGATAATACAGCCAGGTGGATCAAAGAGAGATAATGAAGTAATAAAGAGGGCTGATGAACTCAACATTGCAATGGTATTTACAGGAAAGAGGGCTTTCAGCCACTGATAATTATGAATGTAAAAAATGAAATAATAAAATATGGTCGAATACTATTTGAGATGGGGCTAACGGAATCCAGCCACAGTGGTAACATAAGTGTCAGGCATGGTAATAAAATATTTATTAAAAAGCACGGAACAATGATGGGATCTCTCTCTGAAGATGATATAGTTGAAATTTCTTTAGTGGACCAAAAAAATTATGACATTGCTTCTTCAGAGGTCTATTCACACGTTGAAATTTACAAAAACACCGAATCGAATGCGATAATACATGCACATACGATATATGCCATAGTTTTATCGATTTCAGAAAACACAGATAGGATCGTTCCTGTTGATGCAGAAGGAAAATATTATCTGAAATATATACCTGTAATAGATATAGAAAATCCTGTTGCATCAAAGGAACTGGCAATGAGTCTCGGATACGTTATGAAGGAACACAAAATGGCCGTAGTAAAGGGGCATGGGACATTTGCCAGAGGAAAGGATCTGGGTGAGGCCCTGAAAAATTTAACCCTGGTTGAAAGCATATCCAAAATAATATATTTAAATAAAGTATATAAAAATAGTTTATAATTTTTCTATTTTTACAAAAGTTGATTGGAAGGATGGGCCATTATACAACTGTGATTTATCATCTGTCAAAAAATTTACATTCCATCCATAATTTTTGACCCACGAACCTCTGTAAATCACTACTGTTTTTTTCATTATCCTTCCGGAAATCTTTATTCTTGTAATTATGCTGTATTTTTCATTAAATATTTTCACAGTATCATTATCCTTTATATTCATCTGTTCCGCATCCTCATCATTTATATATGCATAGGTATCAAAATCATAGAGATTGTTGTGCAGAGAGCCTATGGACATAACATTTGTGGATGAAATCAATCTAAAATCTCTGCTATTCTCTTTTCTGTATTTATCAATATTTTCCATGAAATAATTAAAATCAAATTTTTTTCTGATGATTTCAGGCTCGATCCATGCGTAACCTTTTTCAAAAAGTGATATTCTGTCAATGTTTGATCTTTTTATTATATTATCTATGATATTCATTTCATCTTCAATGAGAAAAGGGTCATTCAGTTCCATGAATTTAGCTAGGTTTACGAATAGATCATGATTTGAAAGGGCAAGCCCCAAGGGGTCAGCGATTTTCTGATTCAGTGAAATATAATCATGATAATATGAATCCACAAGGTCATTAAATTCAAAAAAATGTGCTGCGGGTAAAATAAGATTGGAATTCATTACTGTATCATTTAAGTAAAGATCATGAGTGATGACAAAAATATCCTTCTCAATAATTTTTTCACGGAATTTTTTCTGGTTTGGCAGAGAATTGAATGGGTTGCTTCCGTAAATAAAAAGTGTGTCAAATTTATCCATCTGATCAGCAATTGTGTACTGATTTATTTCCTTTCTATTTTCATTTTTTCCTCTCAGGTAATCATAATCAATTCTGTGCCTTCTATCATATATAAAATTGTAGTCTTTATCAAGAATTGATAATATAAAGGCAATTGCCATTACAGTAATTCCACCATTTATCTGTTTCTGAAAACCGTATCCAATATGGATAACCGGATTTTTTGCTTTCATTAACATCTCAGAGAATTTTTCTGCATTTTTTTTATCATTTTCATCAAGTTCATCAAAATCCATGATAAAATCTGGATATTTTTTCATTTTTACATTCAGCATTTTAGCAACAAACATTGCAAACTTGAAATCTTTTCCAGGAAAAATTCTAATATGCATAAAAGAAGATTTAGCTGTTTCCGTTATTTCTGGATCTATTACAACAATTTTTTCCACATTCTTTTTAACCTTTGCCCATCCATGAATGTTTGTCCATACGGGATTCATGCCCCAATAAACAAATAAATCGGATTTATTAATATCATCAGGATTATATCCCGTGGAAGACCCGAGCAAATTAATCAGGGATATATTGCCGGCCTCATCGCACAATGAATGATTAAGTTTCAAGGTTCCAAAATAATTGAACATTCTCTGGGGGAAATTATATGATATTAGGGCTCTGTTGCCGGCATAATCGTATGGCAAAAACCTTTCCGGATCTTTAATTCTCTCCGATATTATTTTAAATGCATCATTCCAGGATATTTTTTCAAATTTATCATTTTTTTTGATCATAGGTTCAGTTAACCTTGCATCACCATGAGATGCTTTGACGTACCATTTTGATTTCAAACATAAAAATCCATCTGTATAGGGATGAATCCTGTTTCCATATATTGATATTTTACCATCATTAATCTCCGTAATTATGGAACATGCATCATAGCAATCCCTTGGGCATGCGGAATAATATTTCATCAAAAATAGAATAAATTAAAATATCTTAATAAATACTGTCTTCAATGTTCGATGAAATTAAAAAAACCATTCAAAATTCTGATGGGAAATGGGTAGTTAAAATAAAAACTGAATATGGGCCATTGAAAATTGAAGAAACCATCAGAAATGTTTTTAAGAATATAAGATGCCTGAACAATTTCTGGTCTCCATATTTAGATTATGGTCTCATTGAAATATGTTTAGAGAATTCCGTGATATATTTAATATGGACCAGGGGAAATCAAGAAATTATTGAAATTACAAAAAATAAAGATTTTGATATTTCAGATATAACAGATGAAATATCTTCTGCAAATATTGAGAGCAGCATAATCAGACTCATGAGGGGACAGTTTTAAATGATTGAGGATCAATAAATTAAATGGTCTTTTTCAATATGTTTTATATTAAAATGGGGTATACCAAAATATTTATTATTTAAATTGTAATCGTAAGGTTGAGGTAGGTTCTATGGAAAAGAAAACTCTTTATGCGATTATAGCAGTTGTAATCGTTTTGATAGTGATAATTGCAGCGGCAGCAGTAATGCTTCAACAGAAGCCAACAACGACAACCAGTCCATCTCCGAGCCCAAGTCCAACACCATCTCCAACAGCACCTACAGTCTCTGCATCTGTAACAACACAGCTTGGTACAACTAACAGTCCAATAACATTTACAGCATCCGTTACAGGAACAGTTTCAAAGGTGACATGGTATTTTGGCGATGGATCATCGGCAACAGGTACAGTGGTAAACCATTCTTATGCGTATCCCGGTAAATATCTTATTTATGTGAATGCATCTGGATCTGGTGGGTATGCAGATAATCTTGCGAACATGCTTTATATAACTATATCCCCTAGCACTCCATCCAATTCAACACTGGAGTCTGAGATGGCCCAGCCTTCAATGGCATTTAACACAACATATGAGCCAAACGCGCCCATACTTTCTCAGGGACAGCAGTCGGCATTCCTTGAATCGTTTCTCCAGCCACCAAGCGCAACAAACTGGACCGTGGGATATTATGTAATAAACTACGGTGATGGATCCAATTCAACCATAACACCTGTAATTTATAATAAAACAAGCGGATCATACAGTACAAATCTTGCAATGCATACATTTAAGAACACTGGCTTTTACATAATTAATTTTACAGTGGTAACATACAACCAGGCACCATTCATGAAATATTTGGTTGTAAACAATAATACACAGACAGAATATATTCCATCTTCATATTACAGCCAGGTCATGTCAGGACAGCATGTTGCATCATCTGAATTATTTACAGTCTATGTGGCATCATCCGGACAGAAGGCAGGAATATTGAAGGCCAGCGGTAATATACCCTCTCCAGGAGTTATCAATGTTGCAGAGGTAGTTCCGGGAGGTCCATATTCTTTTGATCCTGCAATCGATTATGAGACAGTGGGAGCAGAAATAATAGATAATGTTTATGAAACATTGATTCAGTATAATGCTTCTTCGACATCACAGCTCATTCCGATAGTTGCAACAAAAGTACCCACAATGCAGAATGGATTGATATCTCCAAATGGATTGAATTACACATTCTATGTCAGATCCGGATTGAAGTTTGCAAATGGTGATCCTCTTACAGCTTGGGATGTTTATACCAGCATTGTAAGGACATTATTATTCATGGATAACCCATCAAACCCTGGCTGGATACTTGGTCAGGATCTATTGCCTGATGGTGGATGGGGCACAAATACATATCAGAATATAACCGCAGCCATGACCGTCAACAATGCAACCGATAGCATAACATTCCATCTTCTGAAACCTGATCCTGCATTTCTGGAATATGTAGCGGATCCTCTTGGAGCAGGAATAGTTGACTATAACTGGCTGGTACAGCATGGAGCCGGAATAACATTCACACCCCAGGGATTCTCTGCATATGTAAATGAAGGAAATCCAAGTGATTACAATACCTATGTAAGGGATAATGCCATGGGTTCGGGACCTTACATGATACAGACATATCTTGTAGGGCAATCAATAATACTTGCGCCCAATCCGAATTATACACCAATTCCTGGAATACCAGGATATAACAAGGCACCAACTGATAAGGTATACATACAGTGGGTTAAAGATCCAGAAACCGCATTGTTGATGATGAAGAGTGGTCAGTCCGACATAACTGAAGGTCTTCCTCCCACGTATTATCCAACAGTTCAGTCATTGCAATCCCAGGGTAAGGTAAGTATATATTCA
>ERZ1669250.479-NODE-479-length-17887-cov-8.276694_pt1 | contig 17887 bp, 28 predicted proteins | sample MGYA00579295_ERZ1669250 | MGnify/ENA primary metagenome ERZ1669250 (study PRJEB41166, sample SAMN08046056) | hot springs metagenome | biome: hot spring; feature: acid hot spring; material: thermophilic sediment; isolation source: thermophilic sediment from acid...
TTCATATTTCAATCATCTCTCTTAATATTTCCTCGATGCTTTGATATTCCCTTCCACAGTTCCTGCATCTGTATGTTATAGTGTAATCGTCGCTTAACGGTTCAGGCTTATACATTATTTGCCAATCTCCGCAATCTCCACATTTACAACAAAGCGATATTTTTTCCATTTCAATCACCCCTTACCATTATCTGCCTGAAATCTTCCTTTAATTTACTTCTCTTTTTCAATATTTCAGGGTCTGTTGGGAGGTATAGGCCCTCCTCGTTGAGTTTCCTTCTCATTCTCGTAACAGTCTCGAGTGAGATTCTGGAGAGCCTTTCCCATGTAACGTAAGGTATGTCTATACCCTCAAAAATTCTCAGATATAGAAATTCCAGAAGAGTATCGGAATTCCTTGCACTCGGATAATGCTCAAGTATCCATGCAACTCTTTCTTTCGTTTGTTTCAGTTTCTCTGCCAGTTCCATGTTGTAAGCGTATTCCATTATTTGATCACCTCCTTGAAATCTCTGAGCCTGAGGATCACCAGATCGTTCTTCCTTCCCTTTTCATGGATCACAATTAGCGGGATTTTGTTCTCCTGCTTTGCGTTCTTGATCGTTTCTTCGATAACCTTGTAGAACGGTATCCTCTTTCTCTCCTTGATCTCCACGTAAAACCTATCGTGGATCACGTCCCCAGATGTGACCTTTGAATTTGACCCGCTCAGGGAATTCCTCTGCCCTCCCAGTTCCTTCGCAATTCTCCGCTCGGTTCTCTTCCAGAGTTTATCCATACTTACCAGACCCTCTGCGGTTTCTTCTTATCCTCTATGAAATACTGATACACCCTCATAGTTTCCTCTTGAACTCGTAATAGTTCGTGTCCTTCCTCGCTATCTTCTCGTTCATCTCACGGATTATCTGGTCTGCTTCCTGCGATGTGAGTTTATCTCCCTCCCCCTCTATCACTACCGCCTTGAACTTGCTTGCGAGGTCTTTGATGTAATCCAGTTGCTTCTGGGATGCCTTGTTGTTCACAACCTTATACGGTTGCACTTCGTCGTCCTCAAAAACGGATATCTCCTCCGCTGAGAGTTCTCCCCCTCCTATGAGTTTGGATATGACCCTGTTATAGGCTCTCGCATAGGCCAATGTCTCCACATTGTGGATTGTGTATGGGATTGCACTTTTCCCCTTCTTCTGTGCTATTTCATTTCTCATATCGAACTCCTTCTTCTCTGCTATTCCGATGTCCTCTTCCTTTCCCTGTATCCATGGGCAAGTTGCCGATACCCTGTATCTGACTATATAGTTTCCGTCCTGCGTTGTCTCCCTCACTACCTCTTCGATCTTTGTTGTTATGGAAAAAAACCTTGCGATCTTTGTCCAGCCCTTCTTCTTGATGTATGGATTTCCCTGAATTATAGCCATGTCGTCTCTGCTGATTATTCCCGTGCTTGGATTTTTCACTTTATTGAAGGCCTCCATGATCAATTTGGTGTCGTTGATCATTTTATCGATGTTCAACGGCATTTGAGTGTCCACTTTCTCGATATCAGTCATGTTTCTCTTCCCCTCTCTCATTCTTTACTGCCTTTAGTGCCTCGATATACTGGTCTAACAACTTTCTGATTAATACGGCAAAAGATATCCAGTTGTCCTCCTGTTTCAGAAAGTCATACTGATCCTTCCTTATTCTCACGTGCATTATCACATAATCCCCATTCTCTCTCCTTTTCAAGGATTTCACCCGCTAATAGAATATTTATATGCTATATAAATGTATCGCAGAGTATCTCTTTATATCTCTATTTACTGAAATAAATAAAAAAATTAAAGTTCAAAACGTTTCTCCTGCTTATCCAGCAGAGAGGCAAGACAAGCCTCATTATTGCGATATTTCAGCGATATATTCTTCCATTTGGCTATGATTTGCGGATCGGACACGTAAATGACGATCCTTCCTATATACTTCTTCTTTTGCTCTTGGGGAATCTTGGGTCTCCCTGATTTCCTCACATTATTTTTTTCATCAGTCATATTATCCCTTCATTATTTCCTTAATTCCCTTCCTAAACTCTGGGTCTGTCATATAAAGATATGTGAACTGATCCTTATTGACTAACCTATTGTGTTCGTCTGTGATGAATATCGGTTCTCCATTGGGTGCTGACTCCTTCATAACTACCGCTATATCCTTCTTTCCCCCCAACTCAAATTCCTTGAAATCAAATACCTTTGAAATCTCCCTCAAATCCCTCTGGTCAAGTTGAACCTTCTCGTATGGGTCTGGAGACCATTCCTTCGGCAGTTCAATGAGAGGATTGCCCGCAGTATCAGTATCTGCTGGAGGTGGTGCTGGAGGCTCTTTCTTCGGCTGTGGTGGAGGTAATGTTACCTCTGACTTCGGAATAGGTGCGTTCGCATGTTCAACTGGCTTAACTTCCGCTTTTGGGGGAGGACTAACCTCCCCCTGCTGTTTTTTTGGTGGCTGTGCAGGAATAAATGGCTTGTTCTCAGGTGGAGTGACTGGCGTCTGCTGTGCTATTCCGAGTATTGTCTGGGTGGATTCTATGATCGGTTCTGCAACTTCCTTTATATTGTTCACAATTTCCTTTATGTTCAATCCCTTGTCCTTGTTCTGACCGCTTCCAACTATAGTTCCCAGTTCTTGGAAGAAACTCTGCAAGTCCCTATAGTCGTCCATGGCCTTCCTCAACTGTTCGAGAATTGACATGTTTCTATTGACCTGCTCTACCTGATTCGCTGGTAGAGAGTTCTTCATTGCGTCAAATTTGGAAGCCAATTCGTCTATCTTGGCCTCGTAATATTGCTTGACCGCTTCCAGTTCCGCCTTGGCCTCCTCTTCCTTCTTCTGGTGTTCCATCTCCAGTTCGTTCTGTTTCATCTGCATAACAGCCTGCATGAAAGTCTGGAGCATTTCCTTTGTCTCCTTGTTAGTCTGGGTCATGATCTGAATAATGGTTTGCGTGTTCTGTGCCTGATTCGATATAAGCATCTCAATGAGTTTCTGGAAGTTGTCCTGATTGGAATTCGTGATTGGCTCTTCCTTGAATGCGTCTTTTACTGCCTTGTATAGAATGATCCATTCCATTGCCTCGGAGAAAGTTGAAGGCGATTTCTTGCCCATTGTTTCTATCAATGTTTCATATAGGCTCTTTGGTTTGTTCGGTTGTGTTGGCGTCTGTTCATCTGCCATTCTCAATTCCCTCCCTTTTCCATCTGCTCTATCATTTTATCCGTATTGTCATATAATTGTTGAAGTTCCACTATCATTGCCGTGAGGTCTGGCATTATGCCAGATATGGCTGGGTTTCTCTTTGCAAGTTCAAAGAGGACTGAGATTATTTCTATCGCCTTTTCTTTTGATTCAATATATTTATAGAGAAGCATGTTCTTCTCATATTGAACCTGCCCGAGTTTCATGCTGAGGCTCTGAACTAATGAATCCTTGTTTTCGAGCCCCATCAGAATGTATGAATCGATGTATTTGATAACCTGCCTTGTGGTCTCGTCCTCGTCCTCCGTATCGATCTTATTTTTCAGTATTATCTTATTGAAGTATTTCTTATATAGATTAACTAATTCATCGGAAATTTCAAGCGATTTTGCCCAGAACTTCAATGCCTGCTCAATCTGTGTATGTGCATCTTCCTTGAATATGGAAGATACAACCTTGTTGCTGATTGCGTCCGCATACTGTGATTGATTGGATTGTTTTTTCTGCGTGCCCTGTGCCATCTTTACCCATTGGTCTATATTCGCATTCCACATACTCTCTAATTCCTTCACATTTTCTTCGGTCAGTTTTTCATTTCTGATCCTTGCCTCCTCTTCGATCTTGCTCAGCCATGCATCGAAGTTTCTGTTTACTACTATGTCAGGAGTTAAAAAAGCCTTCACCAGTTGCTTGGACTGAATATATTTCCTTATTTCATCTATAAGCATGAATATAAAATAAATTATTGCTATTTATATATTTCTTCAGAGTATATAACGGAGATTCCTCAACGCTCTCCTTCGCCTTGTCTTTCTCCTCATGTATTCTCTCTGAATTTCGTTGTATCTCTGTCTAAACTCTGGGTCTTGTTTAATCTTCTCCCGCCGTCTCTTATTATACTCCTTCGTCCTTTCCATTTCCTTCAATGCCAGTTCGTATTCCCGCTCATTCATTGGAGAAAAATACTCCTCTATGAAATCCGCTCCCCATTTCAATTTCAGTTTGTCCATCAGCACTTGCCTGCTGGTCTTCTTCCTTCCCATTTAATCCCCCTCCATATGCTGTTCTCTGAATTTCCTATAATCCTCTATAATGTTGCCCCACCATGGTGCTCTGTTGTATCCTGCCATGAGCGATACTCCGATTTTTGCGAGAAATGTATCCGCTGGTAAATCGTCATAGTCTTCTGGATTTCTTATCACATCCTGAAATCCAGATTTATTCTCTATCTTTACTCGTAATTTCTCCTTGTATTGGAGTATCAGCGAGTCTATATCATAGAATGCATTGGAATCGTGAAGGTTTTTCGCATTCCATCTAATATACCATGCCAATGCTTCCTGCTCCATCTTGATTTTCATTCTTTCTTCATCTTCACGCTTCATTTTCTCTATGATAAATTCTTCCTGTGCTTGAAGCGTGGCAATCTTATTCTGATATTCTTCGATCTGCTCCCTGATTCTCTGGAGAGTAATCTCCTCTTGGCTCTTTCCCATAAATCTGTATTCCAGATATTGACGCACCAGCCTTGAAAAATTGAGTTCCTTTGGAATTGCATCAACTAAATTTTCTGGAACTGAAATAGAAACAACTACTGGCCTTTCCCCCTTCTTGTATTCCTTTCTTGGCCTCCCCGCCTTCCTTGACATCTTCCCGCCTCAATATATATATTCTTCCGCCTATATAAACCTTCTTTATTCTCCCTGTCCAGAATTTCTTATTAACGTAATTCGAGGTAATTTTAATTTGCTTCGTGATCCCGTATTATTCAAGGAATTTAAACACAAAAAATTTCGATTTTTAATTAATTATTTGTTGTTTTTCTGTTCTTCTTCTTCTTGTAAAATACTGTATGTAGATGTATTTCTAAGAATTTGTTTATTTATTTAATTATTAAATTAATTCATTCTATTTTTCAATAATGGGAATTTTCCAATGTCGTGAAAACTCAAAAATTATACATTTCCTATTATCTGAATAATTTCATTATTAAAAAAATTATTTCCGCACGAGCCTGAAAAATTGGGCATCGTGAATACACTCATAAATTTGCGTGTTTCCGCATGTAGAATTTTTCGAGATATTACAAATTTATGAGTGAAGGTTGCCATAGTGCCTAATTATATCATCCTTGAGTATTTATACTTTGAGGATCGACCAGCGTAAAGGTATCTCGATGTATCTCTTTTCAAAAAATGCGAAAAATGATTTCTCAAAATAATCCCAGCCAAGACCTTGCCAGATATCTATGCTTGGAGGCCATGGCCTCCAAGAACTGAGCCAAGCGACGCTGACGAGGTGAGGTTTACCACAACAGGAGGTTTTTACCTGACATAAAATAGGGAATTCAACCCTAAGAGGTATTTCAGACCCTTATTTTTGATCCAGCGAGGGAGTTTCCACAATCCACAATATTTTTATACTAATTCGAATTATATCGATAAGGGGAGGAAGAAAATGCACAACAGCAGATGTGAAAATTCTAAAATGCCTCCAGAAAAATGCAGATGCTCCTGTAAGGGGGCTCTGCATGGAATAGGAAACCACAAGAAGGAGGAAGATTTGGGAATACTCATGACGGAGGACATGGGAGGGGAGGTTGCCGAATTCATTCGGAAATACAAAGGAGCGGAATACTACTGTTTTGGCACTCATAAATCGGAGCACGACGCAATACACGTAGCAGAGAATTTTTACGGATACGAGCACGATGGGGGATTAGCGGACAAGAACGGTAAAAGGTGGTGGGTCTTCGTAAGATGCACAAAACCGAGAGTGAAGGGGCTGGAATATGAAACCTCCTTCATGCATTTCTATGGGGCAGTAGAGAAAGCGAAGATAGAGAGGGAAGCACAGGCATACACGGAGAGCGGTCAGACGGAGTGATAGAATGGATTGGAAAACCGCATTATTAATTATTTTAATTCTTATTTTTGGCCTCTACGGCTTTATTTTATTCGTGTTTTTCCGATAAAATACAAAGGATAATCATAAAATTGCCCATTTTCTCTTTTTTGAGTTCAAGGATTTGCCAATTGTCCAGAATGCACTTTTCTAAGAATTCCCTGAAGGAGTCCAGAGTCCATTCCCTGATGTGGAATGAATGATTCTCCTGAAGATCGCTTACCTTTTCGATTAATTCTTTATTCCGTGATTTGAGGTTGTGGTAGAATTCATCGAGGCTACCGTATTTTTTTATGGTATCATCAAGCGTATTGGTATGTGGAAGGGCAGAAGAATCCCATTCCTGCTCTATAGGTGTGGTGATAACAATCCTGCGGGAAACTCTCATGGCCTCCCTAAGCACCCTGCACGGCTCTACCACATGCTCCAGAATCTCACCAAGAACAGCCGTTTCGAAACTCTTATCCTTGAATGGAAGGTTATGGGCATTGCATTGGACAAAATTAGGGTGATTCCACCGATCCATATCGCATCTTACAACGTATTTTTCCAATTCCCAGCCTCTGAATACCGCTCCATCCTCCGATCCTATATCAATTGCAGGCACATGCGTATTCATTCGTATCCAGTCAAATCGAGTGATACCAGTATATTGCACATTTACACAAATAGCCGTAAATATAAATTTTTATTCATATTATTACATCATGTCATCCCCCGCATACCAATCGATCATTGTAAACCTTTCAAAACCCGCACCAGCATTAGGTTATTACGGATACAGACGTCTTAAAGATCAACTGGAGGAACTCCTGAGCAAGGGGGAAATATCGGAGAATGAATACAATTACGCCATCAAAATGGCAGACTATCAACTGGAATATTTCTATCCAAAGCACGAAGATGCAATTTACATAGTGAGCATCTCATTGTGGAGATGGTCTTCCACATGCACCTATTTGGGGAGTCAGCAGATTCCTCAATGGCTGGTGGCATACATAAGAAATTCATGGCAAGTTGATACGGAATACCCAGAGAAGGGATTTCCAGAATTCCTGTATTACAAATTGGCCGATTTTGTGAAGGAAATGCCACCGAAAAAATGTTTCGATTTCAGCATAGTGTATGCGATGGGATTCGATCCACGCAAGACGGAAACCAGAACCGCCCACGAAGAGGTATCACATCAACAGGAACAACAGGAACAGCCGAAAACGGAGATCAGGATCAGCGAGGTTAAGATACCTCCAGAGATTCAGGACAAGATAGACCAGATTTCAGAGGAACTGAAGGAAACACGGGAGAAGACGCAGACAAACCTAAAATCGCTCGATGAGAAGATCAATCATCTGCTTGAGAAACTCGAGAAAAGCCTCACACAACAGCAACCCGCACCGCCTCCGCCACCGCCTACCAGAGAAACACAGCAGGAGAAACCGCCTCCGCCACAGCAGGAAAGCAGATTCGACGAGGATACGGTTCAGCAATTTGAGTTATTGCCATCGGAATTGAATCTTCTCAACAGGCTAAACGGGAAGAGGGGGAAATGGCACGAGATAAGGCAGATAGGGAAGAGCGGGAAGAAGGTTCAGGTCTTAGTCCTCAAAAGTCCAGATGAGACATATGGAGATTTCAAGGCCTTCATAGAGACATTCAACAATGAACTCGCCAATTTACAGGGAAGACGGCAGGCAGTCCAAAGGACATCTCCATACGAACTGAGGGAATACAGTAGCGACAGGAAAGGGTGGAACGACTATGCAGAAAGCGTGCTTAGGAGACTTCCGAAGGATTGTCCACTATACAGGCTTGCCAATGAGGATAAGAGAAAGCACATAGAGAACCTCGTTAAATACGCATTGAACACATACCTTGAAGACATGATGTTTGAAGCGGAGAACACCTATCAGGTAATCCAATGGGACAAGACAGACCCTTCATTTTTCCCAGTTTCAGAGATATGCCAGATAATACAGGAAGTGGATAGTTCAAACAGGAAGGATAAGCAGGCTACAAAACTCGAAAGAATATCGGAGATGATAAAGGAATGGGAAGGAACAGACGAGGGAAGGGCCTTTATGGAATATCAGGGGTGAACAGATGGCAATAAAGCAGGGCACATTGGAGTGGTTCATTCTCCAGAAAAGGTTAGACCAATACATGGACAAAGCGATAGAGCAGGTAGCGGAAAAGGTAGTGGAAAAACTCAATGAGATGCCCACCGAGAAGAAGGAAGAAGAGATTGAGACCGCAGTAGAACAGGTTGAACAGCAGGTATTGCCAACAGTCCAGCAACCTCTCATAAAGATGGAGGAGATATTCCCTCTCCTTAGCCTATCATCAGATGAGCAGGACAAATCTAAGATAATTCCGTTTCCGTATCAGCAGGACGCATTGCAGAAAGCATTTCAGGAAGCAGTAGGCACGATTGTAATGCCTACTGGGAGCGGTAAGACCATAGTCGGAGCAATGATTATTAAGGCTTTCTGGCAGAAGAACAAGGCAGAGGGCCTCGAGAGCATAAGGGCATTGGTGATAACGCCTCAGATCACGATCCTTAATCAATGGCTGGATACCTTCAAGAAAGCGGGAACGCCAGCAACAGCATATTATGGAGAGCAGAAACTGCTATCAGAACTCACCGTCACAACCTACCAGTCAGCATCCATGAACCCAGAAATTCTTAAAAACTTCAACGGCATAATATTCGACGAAGTCCACCACCTGTATGCAGATGAATACTCGAAATTACTGGAGGAAGAATACATATCCAATAAATACTTCGTCATAGGGCTGACCGCAACCGCATTGCAGAAGGGACAACCTAACTACGAAATTCAGGAGGAGACTCTTCCAGTCATATACGAACTCACACCAACAGGACTCGCAGAATACGGGAGGGCAATAATTCCCAAGTGGATTTCCATACTGATCACTCCATCGGGAAGGCTTGATGACGCAATAGGACAACTGGAAAGCACATACAAAAAGATAGTGGCACAATTCGGAAGTTTCTACGATATGAGCCAAGCGTCAAAGAAGAGGGACAGGCTGGCTTTGATGGGAATGAAGGTTTTCTATTACAGGCAACTTCTGTTATCGGCGACCAATGACAAGTTGCTCGCAACGGTTCAGGCAATACAGCAGGAACTGAATGTCAATCCAGATTCGAAGATAATAGTATTCACAGAGAGCGGTTCATCGGCAACATTCATAGGAGATACGCTCACGAAGATAGGAATCAGCACTCTGGTGCTACTGAGCGAGAGGGGGCTTTCAGCACAGGAAAAGAAGGAAGAACTTGAGAAATTCAGAAAAGGATACTATAAGGTCTTGGTGGGCGTGAACATGATCGTGGAGGGCCTCGATATTCCAGAGATGGACGAGGCTTTCATGGTATCCATGAGCAAGAAATCAGAAAGGAGATTTATCCAGAAACTGGGAAGGATACTCAGATACAGGGAGGGAAAGAAACCGAAGATATTCACCCTAACATACAGGGGAACAATGGAGATTGACACGATGGAGGAACTGCTTTCCTCCACGATAAACAAGAAAGAACCAGATGAGATAATCAGGATCACACCAGCGGATATTGATCTCACAAAGGAATTTCTGAGGCAATACGGAGTTGAGATATCTAAGGACGTGGCACTCGAAACAGTAGAGGAATACCTATCGAGAATTAGCCGTCTAACGGAGTATTAATTTTTGTATGATATTTATATTCACTCGATTAATTTTATGCGTAAATATAAATTTTAGTAATTAATCTATTTTTTGAGGGATATGACACAAATAACTGTATTGGGTAATAGGTTGGTGATATTTCATCAGCCCCCGTCCTCAAAGAAAAATGACTTGGGACTGAAGAGATATCACTATACGCTGACAGTAGCACAGGCGAAGCAGAGGTTGAAACTTGCCCAAGAGGCACACGCACTCAGAGACAATCCAAACGCACAGGGCACAGCACTATATAAAGGAAGGAGAATTCCCAAGGTATCGGCTCTGGTAGCCAGCAAGATAACTGGGAACACAAGCGGATTTGCCAGCAGGAAGGATTGGTATAAGGCACATAGAACACCAAGTGAATTAGTGGAGGCATCCATACAGCATTTGAGGAACGTAGCAGGTGCGACAGTTCCGCAGAGTTACCTAAATACCTCCTTCTACGAGTGAGTCCTTGAGGTGATAACACAATGATACCAAAGAAAGTGACCTACGGGATCATGGGCGGAGGTGCAGTCGGTGCTGTTCAGAGCATTGGCCTAAGAAAACTCGATGAGAACATGGTATCGGCTTATACCTCCAGTCTTGCCACCAACTCATCAACGCCTCCTCCTTTCCTCGCAAGCCAACTTGGAAACTTCGGGTCTCCATCTGTTCTGTTAGACCTTGCCACAGGAGTGACATCAATAGGAATTGCCTACTATAACAACACAAGGGGCAAAATGGACGATGTCGTGAATTCCGTTCTGTTCGGCTATGGAGCAACTACTCTGGTCGGCGGAATAATGAACGGAATATTCCCGACAATGGCTTGGTCATCAATGGTGAACAACCTTAAGAAATCTTCTTCCTCTTCTTCTTCAGGATCGTATAGTGTGCCAACCGCTTCTGTAAGTCTTGTGAGGACATCTGGATCGGGAACAGCACTTTAAAGGGGGGATAACATGGTAAATGTTAATCCCCCTACAATTACGGTAATAGAGGCTTCCCTGCCACAGTCCACACCTACACAGCAGGTATTAACAACAATAAACTGGGTCATAAATCCGACAAGCCTCCCATACACAGGAGGCATGATTACCGCCACCATCACATGCTTAGACCAGAATAATAATCCCATAGCAAATATAACAGGAATCACGCTCAATGAACAGAACGTAGGTGCAGTTGCACAATTCCCAGCAACAAATACGAGCGGTCTTAGCCAAGTAAACGTAATCGTCCCCGCAAACTCAACATACACGAGCCAGAGCCTTGTCTTCTTCCTGACAGGATACTGAGGTGATAACATGGCGGGACAGAACGGAAACTCTGGTGATTCGGGGAAGACCATTCTCGGTCTTGGATTAATCACAATGGCAGGCATAGCAGGCTATGCCTTATACAAGATGAAGGGTAGCACATCGACTCAGACATTAACTTCAACAGCACCACCACCGCCTCCTCCAACATCAACTACTCCAGTTCTGACAACAATAAACTGGAGTGTGAACCCGACAAGCCTCCCATACACAGGAGGTTCTCTTACCTTCAACCTTCAGGCATTGGATCAGAACGGAAATCCTTATGCAGGGGCAAGTCCTATTCTCGTAGAGACAGAACAGGGATATACCGCCACATTGGGGACTTTTCCAGCAACAAATACCAGCGGTCTTAGTTCTCTGACGGTGAACATCCCGCCAAATTCGACGCAGACAACCATTACAATGGTATTTAATCTGGAGGGATTTTAAAATGACATCCGTAACAGTAAACCCACAGTCAATAACAGTATACGAAGCACCTGCTCCATCGACTTCAACAGCACCTTCATGCAAGGTAGGAATGTATATCACAATAAACGGCCAGAGTTATCCATACCAGTATGACGCTACGATACCAAACGGATACGTCCAGACATCTACGCCTAATTTCTGCATATACTACGAGGGAGGGAAAGCACCCACAGGATGCTACTGCACAACCTCAAATCAGATAGTGAAATACGCAACGATGTTCTTCACCAATAACAATGGAGGATATTACGGAGTAATAACCCTGAATTACCAGACAGGAACATACCAGTTCGGAATTTCATGGTCTGAACTTTAATTTTTATAATTTTTTGGAGGTGTTCAAATGAATCCTGACCCTAAAGATGATGACTTGAAAATAGATATGGCAGTTACGAAGGTTGATATCCAATATATAAAGGGAAAATTAGATGAAATCAGCCACTCGATAAATTCGTTCAATGATAAATTCGATAAAATGAACGAAAGGATTACCAACCTCGAAAAATACAGAGAGGCCCTGAATGCGTCTAACAACAGGAGCAAGGAAATTATGGAGTCAGAATACAAGAAGGCAAGGCTATGGTTTCTGGGCTTCACAACAGCATTTACAGCATTGAACTTTATCATGATGGTGATTTTAAGGGTCAGGTAATATGAATGACGGTAAAAACTGTTTATTTTGTAGACCCGAACGGGAACGAGTGGAATAATAAGACCTACTGGAATAAGCAGTCTCTTACTGCAACTGCTCAGATTCTCGACGGAGTCCAACAGGCAACTCTGTATTTTGACGTAACTCTGCAGTTAGGAGATTGCTGTTTATACGGAGATATTCAAACGGTCAATTTCACGATCAATGGAAATACGTATAACCTCTATAATGATGGAGGGAACTGCGTATTAGGTGCGGGGAATGTTAGCAAGCAGTTCCAGATTCCATCTTCTGATCTGATTCAGGGTCAGGCGGAACTCTCCATAGACATCTGTATAGGGGGGCAACTCCCATTCACAGCCTATGGAGTATCAGTTACTGCATACATATCTGAGAGCCTCTCGGCCATATCGAATTCAGCAACTCTAACAGTTACAACCCTCGCAAATGGTCAGCCAATCAGCGGGGTAGATGTGGTCGTAAATGACACGAATACGGGCCAGTCATATGCTATTCCAACAGACCAGAGCGGAGTAGCATTCTTTGCAAATCTAATAGCAGGAGACACGGTCTCAGTAACCGCATCATATTCAACTTTTCAGACAAATACTCAATCCTTAACATTGCAATCTGGCGATAACAGTATAGCCATCAATCTGCAATGCCCATCAGGTTTCCAGATATGTAACGGTCAATGCGTGAATGCATGCACATACGGAAGCGTCCTAAATCCACAGACATGCCAATGCGAATATACATTGGCCACAAGCATTCAGGGCATATTGCAGACCGTAGCAGTAGCAGGCCTGATAATCATCGGCGGAATGGCGATACTGAAGATAATCCCATCGAGAAAATACCAGATAGAAGAAAATATGAATCAGCCAGCAACCCAAAACACTCAATGGAACACGGGCATAAAAGACTGGGTGTCTTCGAAATACCAGAATCTGAGAAACAGGTTCAAGGGAGGTGGAAATGAATGAGTGTAAGCGGAGGTCAATGTCAGAGCAATTCTCAATGTGGGCCTTGTGCCACATGCGTGAACGGATACTGCAAGTATAACTGCGTAGAAGGCCAGATATGTGTAAATGGGGCATGTGTATATCCCACGACTTCAAACTCAATATCCATCAGCACGAACACTTCAACATGTGCTGGTGTCCCAATTGCAGTTTCCATTGAAGCAACGTTCTCAAGTCTGCCTTATACTGGCTATATCAACATAGCGGTGATAAATGAGAGTTCACACGTAACGATCCTCAGCACTCAGGACTACATGACTAACGGCATAGCGGTATATAACATTACATTCAACAATGCAGGCCCATACGGATTCTTTGCTCAGATAGATAATACTTCCATAACAGACGGAGAGGTCATAACGGCATATCCCTGTTCCACATGCACCACATGCGGACTATCAACTCAACCCGCTCCATATCAGCCGATAAACCCAATTCTCTTGGGAGCGGGCATAGGTTTATTAGGACTGGGAGCAATATACTTAGTGAGCAGGAAATGACAACTCAAGACATGAGAATGTGGCTCGTGGTAATCGGTGCAATTACAACAATCCTAAGTGCCAGTATCACAATTTATGAGGCCTATCAGTATTTCAATTATAATTCTTCTTCCTCCTCTTCCTCCTCTTCTTCCTGAGAACCTTTGGTAGTGTATTCTTTACTCTTTTCCATCTTCTCCAGCCTATTTTTTTGAACCCTAAATCCTGCAATAGTTTTGAAAGAGTGTGATAATTGAAACTACCGTCGTCCATTATGAAGTAGTATTTCAATCTCTTGTCCAGATCGCATTCCTTCATTATAAGGTATTTCAAATGATTGAATCCAACTTCTCCATCTCTCATGTCATTCAAAATGATTTGAGTTACTTTCCTGTATACCTCACGGGAAGTATTCTCCATCATAGGTAAATATACATACTCCTATATTAATTAAACTATTAAATTTCATAGATATTTTTAGCATATTGATATGCCAATAAAAAGCGTAAATATATATATGACTAAATGATAATTTACTCATGGTCGAGTATTATCTCGGAAGGAATTATACGGGTGCAGAATTGAGAGAGAAACAACAGAGCGTAATCAGGGAACTGACAGCATACGTGACAAGGCAGATACCAACTTTCGGAGAGCATTATGTCAGAGAGCCTTTGCCAGTAGAAGACTTTGCCGTAACAAATGCAACGGGAGTTATCTCTACGATATTCCCAGCAATACCAGAGATTGAAACAATGGAAATACAGATTCCACCAAACACAAACGGCTGGTTCTATGCGTTATCGGCACAATTTGTGGCTGAGAAAGGAATTGCTCTATACGGAATGGAAATTCCACAGAGCACTCCTCTGTATGCGATACGTGGAGGTCACGGGAAAGATACAACTGGTGGTGTAGAATTCGTCTACTCATTCAACGGCCTCGGCGGAGCAGATGTCCCAAGATATTACACATTCAAGACGCCATTCATTGTGGCAAAGGGAGACAGTTTCTGGATTCAATTAATGGGAGTAAACAGCAACGGTTCAACCCCATTGATGACTGGTGCAGTTCCGCTAATGTTCGTGGATACTCAGGCAAAATCTCCAATGTAAAGAGAATTTGCGTGAGAAAAAATTTATTTCTCTATTCCTTTTAATCTATCGTAAATTTTCATTGCTTCTTCATAGTATTTTGGGTCTATCTTTTTATCTGGGGGATTTTTCCAATACGCCCATAGGAATTCTCTTAATTCATATGTATTTCTATTTATCCAGTCGATTGTGCGAGGATCATTGATAACCTTCGACATCTCAGGTTTCTGACTCAGGTATTCGACTATTCTCTGAGGCTCAGAGAGAACATCCACCCATATGGGAGACCAGTTTTCAATGAACTTGATGGCAATTTTGCTCTGCAACGGTTTATACAGCAGAAACTTTGCGATTATCCATCCAACGAGGCTGGTATTTGATTCCACAACATTGCTCAGGATCACGGGGTCATTGAAATCATTGAAAAATATCTGTATTGCCTGCCTTATGCGTTTTTCCTTCTCCTCTTCAGATAACTTTACATAGACTCTTGGATTAAGGAACTTGGCAACATCCTTGAACAATTTTATTAAAGAACGTGATCCCTCGTCATTTTCCTGATTGTTTGTCATTCTCTTTATCCTCCACTATTTCAACGGTAATGTTCTCTCTACCTCCAAACAACGGATCAATGTCCACAGATGGCCTGAAATTTGCTATGAGTTTTGCTCCACAGTTAGGGCATTTGATGCGTGCATAGATGTGCCTCTCGTCCTCCAAGATTTCCATGTCCTTCATTTCAATGTCGAAATCCTTCTGGCAATGGGGGCATGTATCATATACGGCGGTGATCTCGTCCAGAATTTTCCTTACGAGTTTCTTTTCCCTGTAAACCTTAGATTCTTCGTATTTCTCTCTCAGGAAATCCTTTACATCGTTCTTATCAAGCGGGCCCTTTACTCTTGGCACGGTTTCACGCTCCCTTCATTCTTAAGAACAGATGACGAAACAGCCTTGAGAGGGGAGAAATGCTCCACAGATATAGTTTTTGGCTGTTCAGGATTTAATTCTTTGTATTTCTTCTCAATGTATTTTCCAATGAATTTGAATTTTGGGATTTTCTCTCTCTCATTCTCAGGTAATTTCCTGTATTCATCATTGGCTTCCGCCATAAGGCCTCTCAGAATCTTCTGCTTCTCTGAATCAGTTATCACGAATCTTTTTGTTCTGATCTGCCCACGCTCTTTTGTGACAATGAACACAACCTTATTCCCGTTTCCAGCCTTAACAATTACCTTGTAGGGAAAGACACCCTGCTGATTGAGTGTTTCCATCACTTTTTCTATGCCATTATCTGTGTCATACACAAAGGTATGCATGATAGAAAATATATTCCGTAAATATAAATTTCTCTATGTAATAATAACAAGGGAGAAATATATGCTGTATCAAGAAAAGTTTGAACCTATTGCAAATATAGGTTTCTCTCTCCAGTTCTATGGAGGGCAGAGAAATTATCTGAACAGACAGGGCGGAGAATACGGGCACTACGAAGTGGTAAACATAAAACCGTTGCCAGAATACTACCTCAACCCGATTCAGAACAACAACGCATCTCCAGTAATATCGAGCCTTGCACCATCTCAGACTGCTGTATATAACGGGGCTGATCTGCAACTGGACAAGAATCAGATAGGGCAATTCAGGTATTCGGTTCTAACAGCGGGCCTTTCTGTAAACCTTCAATTCGGGAAGGGTTCTCCAGTAGTTTACAGGACTGCTAACGAGAACGGAGGAGCGGATAGCCTACTGGCATCAACGTTATATAATATGACGGAGTTCTATGTATTCTACAACAAATTCCCGTATCTCTATCTGCAAAACACGGGTTCTACAACATTGACGAGTGCATTGATAGTGTTCTCTGGATTCATATATGATGTGGAATTCGTGAAGGGAACAACCGACAAGATGGTAATAATACCAATGCTGTTTGAAGGCTCTAAGTAAGGGGTAGTCTGAATGAAAGTGCCGAGAGATGCGATACAGGACTTCTTATACTGGTTCGACCCCAACGCACCGACTGAAGACCAGATACTGCAGGTTCTCATGCACATGGCACAGGACGTGCACGACATAAAGATGATGCTTGAGGGTCTAACAGTATCTCTCGGAGGTAATATAAGCACCCCTGTAAGCAACAGCATAAATCAGACTACAAATCCGATACCTACCACTTTCAACATATCTGCTCTGCTGAGCATAAATTTCCCTCCGTGGCTGTATCCTACTCAGAACTCCATACCGTTTTACGAGAGGAATGCCATAAACGTAGTGGGCGTCATCAGCAATGTAGTTACCTCTCAGTTAATTGTTCAGGTGACAGTCCCAACGGGATATGTGGGTTACCTATACAGGATTGCAACCGATGACAACACAAGTTCATTCCACCAGTATATAATAGACGGAGTGCCAGATAATCAGTATTCGGGAACTGCTTCTCCACAGGGAACAGAACCCATGCTAACTCTATTTCCACCGTTGAGGTTCAATAAATCAATTGAATACTACGCATCAAATTTCAACAACTCTACTGTAACGTATCAGGGAATATTTATTGGGTGGTTCACGCCTTCAGATGAGGTGTAGTTAATGAACTATGGAACTCCAATAGTCTCGATAGTGGACTACAACCTTGACGTAAGGCAGGAGAATCCATCGCTGTTCAATGGCACGGTGTATATAGTCAGTAGCACGTCTAACCCAATCTATGCCCTTGTAATAAATCTCTCTTCATTGACTGTTATCAATCAGGTAAATGCCATCGGATATGTGTCGAACCTCCCAACGGTAAATGCCGTAATTCAGGGTGGAGTAATACAGGTAAATGGTGGTTATCTTGCGAGCATATCATCATTGCCTCCGCTTCCTGTTTCTGCTATATCCACACCAGTAACGGTTAGTATAAGTTCAGCATTGAATGCTATCCCAAATGCTGTTGTGGATAAACTCTATAATATAGGCACGATACTAAATAGCGGTTCTACGAGTCCTTTTGCAC
>ERZ1669250.480-NODE-480-length-17887-cov-5.554621_pt1 | contig 17887 bp, 19 predicted proteins | sample MGYA00579295_ERZ1669250 | MGnify/ENA primary metagenome ERZ1669250 (study PRJEB41166, sample SAMN08046056) | hot springs metagenome | biome: hot spring; feature: acid hot spring; material: thermophilic sediment; isolation source: thermophilic sediment from acid...
AATATTTTAAAGAGCGCCGCCGGTCGGGTTCGAACCGACGACCTCCCGGTTAACAGCCGGGCGCTCCACCGGCTAAGCTACGGCGGCTTTATATTATTATATCATTATGGAGATTCTATATTTATAGATTTTGAATTTTAAATTTAAACATTTTTATTGTTCAATCTTCTTGAATATAAAACGAGCTTTGCAATGAGAGCATCCATGTTTATTCTATCATCTGCACCCTCAGATATCATAAAATTCACTTCAGCCAACTTGTCTATTATTTCTATCAAGATGTCTTCAGGAATGTTCATCTTAAACAATTCTGAGTGAATTTGCTTGACTATATCTTCAGATGAAAATCCATTCTCTGTTACCATTTTTGTCAGAAAATCTCTTGCACCAAGGAAATCTCCCTCAATCAATGATTTTTCCAAAAGGTTTCTTATCATTTCTCTACTTGGGAGACCTGATGCCTTGTATATTAGATCTGCAGTTATCTCCTTTCCCATTGATGCTGCCGCCTGGAGTAAATTTATTGCTTTCCTCATATCTCCATTTGTAATTGCATATATTGCTTTATAAGCATCCATATCAACCTTTATTTTTTCATTCTGTGAAATATATTTCAATCTTTGAATGACTTCATCCTCAGTTAATGCTCTAAATCTGAAAACGCTTGTTCTTGATTGTATAGGCTCTATTATTTTTGATGAATAGTTGCATGACAATATAAATCTGCAAGTCTTGGAATATTTTTCCATAGTTCTCCTGAGGGCAGCCTGGGCATCAGCAGTAAGATGATCGGCTTCATCAAGAAATATTATTTTAAAAGGAACATCTCCTGCTGGAGCAGTCCTTGCAAAGTCTTTTATTTGAGTTCTTACTACGTCTATACCCCTTTCATCACTAGCGTTTAATTCATGGAAGTTGTTTTTCCAGTCTTCTCCATATAATGCAATTGCAAGTGCTATCGCGCTTGTCGTTTTACCAGTTCCTGGGGGCCCTGCAAAAAGTAAATGTGGCATGTTTTTCTCTTTAGCATAGGCCTTTAACCTTTCAACTATAAGGTTTTGACCTACAATATCATCAAGTTTTACAGGCCTATATTTTTCTACCCAAATATCCTCCATTTTAATCAATTTTTTTAATTTAATCTATTATTAAATATTTTTTCTTTATCTAAACTAAAAAATTAATTTTTAATTTAAAATAAATTTGAAATAAAAAATCAAAATACCAAAAAATATTTAATAATGGTGAATTTATCCAATTTAAATTCCCTTGTATAAAAGTGGAGGGATGATATTTGAAAACATTGGTTATTAAAAAAGCGATAGTGTTTGCTCTGATATTCTCATTACTGGTAGGAGGTTTTATGCTTACTACTAGTAATGTAAAGGCGAGTGTGCAAAAAGGCACGCTTAATGTGGCTGTAGTTTATCACGATTTAATTACTGGTGAAAGTGGTTATGTTAATGGCCTCAATGTAGAACTTTTGGATTATTCTGGTAATGTTATAAGTACACAAACATCTAATCCAGTAGTGTCATTTTCAAATATTTCCATAGGAAATTATATATTAAGAGTAAATCCACAAGAAGTTGGAAATTACATCTATGAAATCTCCAACGTACCTGTAACAATAACATCATCTGGTGCTAATATTTCGAGTATTAATGTATATAGATATCCAATAAATCAAAAGGTTCAACTTAATATAACATACAATGGAATGCCGATTAATCATACAATGGTATCCGCATACTTTGGATCTTCGTTGATATTCTTCACAGGATATACTGGGATTATGGGTAACATAACATTTAATGCACCACCAACGAATATTATGATAAAGATTACAAATAATAGTGGTGGGGCTATTAACGATTATTATTTTATGGTAAATCCACCATATTCTGGAAGTATTGATTTATCCACTTTCACTCACTATTTTGGTATTGTTGAAAATTCATCAAATGGAAATTTAATTTCACAGAATACATATGTTGATTTCGTATCAAACAACAATTTGGTTTTTGTGATAAAATATCCTTCAGGAATATATAACTTCTACATTAGTGGAAATTATCAGATGTTTGTTACATCTGATGGATATTCCATTGCACAGATAATGAATCCAGGCTATTCAAGCATAGAATTAAACCCTGTTAAAACATATTATAATTATTATTACACATTTTCTGGCGACTTCAAATATATTTATTTCAATGAGACAATAACAATCAACAATAAAACTATATTTAAAGCCTTACCATTCTCAGATTCAGATATATTGTATTATCAAATGATGGAGAATAATTTCAATTCACTGAATTTACAACAATTCCTAGAAAATTCCCTTAATTATTATACCTTAAACATGATAGAAGTTAACAATTATGTATATTCAAAAGTATCATCTTCAGTGATGCCATTTGTTATAAACTATCAGGGATTCACAGTTACCTTGAGCGCAGTTTATTATAACTCATCTATTAATATCGCTTCTTTAAATAAATCAAATAACGGAATACCGATTACATTGAATACATCAATAAACAATTACTTTGGTGCATATAATGTTTATAATTATTATGTTAATATTCCATCACAATATGAATTATCTAACAATATATCAAATGCACAATATTCAGGATATATCAACACAATAAGCATATACAATTCAAAAGCACCTTATGTTAATTTGATTTTGAAATTAAGAAAATCTCCAGAGTTGATATTGTCTCAATCAACTATAAATCTTTATTGGAATAATATCATTACGAATAGAAATTATATCATAAATTCTTCTTCAACAAACTTTACAATAATCATACCTGCAAATAAAAATGTTTCAATAAACGTTAGCAACATGCCTATTGATATGGTCAGGCAGTGGTACACATGGAAACAGATGACATTTAACTGGACTGTTGATGGAAATAATGTTTTAAATGGTGTTGGAGATAGCAATTTAACATACATATTCAGTCCGGGAATACATAAGATCTCTATAAAGGTAACAGATGTTGGAAATAACACAAATTCGACAAACATAAATGTATATGCAGATGGAGCTTATCCATCGTCCTATTCACAGATTTCAATATTGTCAAACAGTTCAACTGTTATTTCCTGGAATGTATATTACATTAACAATACATTATATTATAGATATGGAAATACTACAAATTCAATTTCTATTGCAAATTACAAAGTTACTCTACCAGAAATTAAAGTAAATGAAGAGACACAGCTTGATTTAAAGGTAACAAATATTCAAGATACTTTAAATGGACAGATAAAATCAAATTCGCCAACATATGTTATTTGGAATATAGATGGAACAAAATACACTGGAAATTCAATAACATATACATTTGGATTCCCAACTAGGAACGGGCTGGATTGGATAAACGTAACTTATTCAGACCAAGTAAATAATTCTGTGACAGTTTCAATTCCTGTATTCGTTAAAGATATATTAAAGCCTGTACCTATTATAACATTCTTAAATTCAACAGGAAAATCCGTTAGTCAAATATTACAGAATAATAATATAACATTATCTTCAAATGGAACATATGATCCACAGAATGGAACAATTGTAATGTATAACTGGACAATAAAATCTGGAAACAAGGTTTTAATGCCAGGATCAAATTATACAATTGTTTCTGGAAACTTAACTTCACCATCTGTAACATTAAAATTCACAGAATATGGAACCTATCAAATAATATTAAATGTTAGTGATAAATCTGGAAATTACAATACAACATATAGAAATCTTACAGTTGTACCAGTAGCACCAGATTTGATAATTAATAATGTTACATGGCATGGAAACTTCACAGAAGGGTCAAAAGGAATATTCTATGTAAATGTTACAAATACTGGAAATGCACCTGCTTCAACATACACAGTTGCACTATACGTAAATAATAAGGTAGTAGTTAACTTAACATTTACAAACTTGTTGGAAAATAAGACACAATTAGTAAAGATATCATGGACTCCACCATCAGCAGGAAACTATACATTAAAATTCGTTGCATATACTCCAGAAGAGCCAAAGATGTACCTCGGTGACAACATTCAAACAAAGATAGTACCAGTTTCAGAGGCACCTTGGAAACTACCAGTTATAATATCCTCAATAATCATAATAATAATTGTTGTAGCTATAGTTGGCTGGAAATTCACAACGGGCAAAAAATTAAACAAAAATGTAAAACAGCAAACTAAAAAATAAAAATTTTTAAAAATTTTAATTTTTATTTTCTTCAGTTTTCTTTTCTTCTTCTGCTTTCTTTTCTTCTTGATTTTCAGTCTTATTTTCTTCTTTCTTTTCTTCTTTCTTCTCAGGAGGATTATATATTTCTACAATGTTTATTGGCTTATCATAGAAGTCCCTTATGAAACCAATAATGTAAAATTTGGCCAATGTCCAATCTCCACCATATTTGCATGAGTCTGGAACTATAATCTCCATTTTATCGTCGTAAATATTTATCTTGAATTTATCAATATCTTTATTATAACCCAATTCTATCATTGCCCTTGTTTTGTTTTCAATCCCATCCACAATTTCCCTTATTATATATTTGTAGTGAATCTTTTTTCCTGCGAGAGGATGGTTATAATCTACCAAGATCCTTCCTGGGCTAACTGATACTACCTTCCCCCTATTACCATTCAATGTTATATATTTTCCAACCTCTGGAACAATTTTATTTCTATCAAATTCTTTCCATGAATGTATTTTCAATAGATCTGGTTTTCTCTCTCCATAAGCTTGAGCAGGTTCTAGATACAATTCATATTCTTTATTTATTTCTGATTCTTTTATCTTTTTTTCCAACTCCTCCAATATCATGTTCTTTCCCAATATTATGACCTCTGGAGCATATCTCTTATTTGGGTCATGAATACCATTATCTTTTGCTACTTGTTCCAATGTAGTATCATATATTTCCTCCTTATCATTCTCAACATACCAGATTGTATAATCTAGCCTGATTATGTCACCATCTTTCATCTTTATCAACTCCCAACCTTTTAACTATAATGTTAAATAGATTATATATTTTATTTTTTGCCAAATGCTTTTATATGAATTTGATAATAAGAGAACTCAAAATAATGAAGGGTATTGGAATATCAAATTTGAAAATAAAATCAACATCCTTTTTATTTATGTATTTTATCCTGTAAAAATATAGAAAAGCAATTGGTATAATAAATAATAAATATAGAAGATTAATCAAATAATAAAAAATAGACAAAAATACAATAGAAATTAAATAAAAAATAAATACAAATTCTTTCACCCTGTTTGGGTACAATACTGGTATTGATTTGATTCCGTGATCTTTATCAAAATCCCTGTCCTGGTTTTGATATATTATGTCAAATGAAGATATCCAAAATGATACTGAAATTGTTAATAACCATATTAAAACATTCGTTGGAAATATTCCCCTTGAACCAATATATCCACCTATAACAATAATACCTATTGAAAATCCCAGGAAAATATGAGATATGATTTTATATCTTTTTGTAAATGGGTATAAATAAAATAATAATATTAAGATTGGAGAAAATATAAAGGCCAAAAAATTAAGTAAAAATGATGAGATTATGAAAATTATTGTAGATATGAAAAAAATTAACCATGCATTCATTAATGATATTTCTCCTGTTACCAACTCTCTCTTTTGAGTCCTAGGATTTTCTTTGTCCAATGGAAGGTCAACAATCCTGTTAATTACCATTCCAGATATTCTAGCTGCAGTGGAAGCAATTCCTAATAATATTATTATCTTCAAATTAAAATAATTTGCAAGTAACATTCCAGCATATGCAAATGGAAGATCAAATACCGTGTGTTCAATCTTTATGAAATTTAAATATTTTTTTATGTTCATTTCAATAGCCCATATTTTTTCATTATATTTATAATATTTTCATTTTCAGCATATTCAATCTTTTCAGGCCATGTTCTATTATAACCTTCATTTTCTAACTTTCTTGTGGCATCAATTATCATCTTTCCACCGGAATCTTTGTACATTGAAGCGTGGTCCAATGAATCGCTAGGGCCATTTTTTATTATCTCAACATCCCTGTATGGGTCCGTCCTAGTCATTATTGCCCATATCAATTCCTTCCTATCCCTTATGTTTATATCATCATCCACTATAATTACATATTTTGTAAACATCATTTGACCTAAAGACAATATTCCATAACCTACCTTTCTGCCTTGACCTGGATAACTTTTCCTTATAGAAACTACAGCCATGAAATTAAATAATCCTTCTTCCGGAAGATATATGTCTACAATTTCAGGAAAGATCACTTTTATTATGGGCTTAAACATTTCATTTATTACGTTCCCTATAACAACATCTTCATTCCACAATTTTCCTACAACTGTTGCATGGTAAATGTAATCCTTCCTATGATATATCCTTTTTATATGTAATACTGGGAATTTTTCAACAGGAGTATAATATCCTGTATGGTCTCCAAATGGTCCTTCATCCCTTGATTCCAATGGATCAACATAACCTTCCAAAACTATTTCTGCATTTGAAGGATAGTATAAATCTACAGTTTCGCCTTTTACAACTTGAACGTTTTGATCCATTAACAATCCAGCGAAGTTCAATTCATAAATATTTTCCGGCAATGGTAATATGGATGAGAATAAAATTGCAGGATGAACGCCTATTGCAACCGCAACATCGAGATTCTTATTCATCTTTTTTGCTTTCATCATATGCGACATGCCTGTTTTTTGCGTTTGCCAATGTATAGCAGTAGTTTCACTATCAAAAACCTGCATCCTGTATACCCCGGCATTATATTTTCCAGTTTCAGGATCCTTTGTAATCACAACAGGGAAAGTTATGTATTTACCAGCATCTCCTGGCCAAGTTTTTAATATTGGTATATCATCTAAAGTTATATCATTGTATAATTCCTTAACAGGGCCATTGCCTTTTATATCCAATTCCATATTTTTAAACTTTTTAAATGTTTCAAGACCCTTGAAAATTGATGGTTTTTCATTCAAAATACTTGTAATTTCATTAAAAATGCTTGTAATTTCATTTACAGATTTGCCAAGGGAAATTTCAAGCAATTCCTTGTTTCCAAATATGTTCATCAAAACGGGATTTTTATATCCCTTTGGATTAGTGAACAACAATGCTGGGCCATTTCTTTTTTGGACCTCATTTGTAAAATTTGAAATTTCTAATTCAACAGATAATTCATCCTTGATTTCAACCAATTTCCCATTCGATCTCAATTCCTTTATTGCATCCCTTAAATCTTTCATCAATAAAGATAAAAATAAGAAATATTTATTATTTCTATATAGGTGTTCTTTCCACTTCGAGTCGATCGTAAGTTGGGTATTCTTCTATTAAATACTTTTTACACCCTTTCAATTCTAGATCTTCTATCACCCATGGAGCTATATTTATCCTGTGCTTTGCATCATCATATTCAAAAAGATCTCCAGGTACTCCCATATCATTCAAAATTTCAACTACGCTTTCTATATCTTCACATTCCAATGATCCAAAGAGCAATGTTCCATCTTTGGTTATAATTTCATACTTTTTGGCAACGTTTTTTGCTCTCCTTTTTATCCTATTTCTCAATTGAACTGCATCTTTAAACGCAGCTGAACAATAATGAACTGTGATAGAAAATTCATTCTCAGTTATGATTTTCCTCGCTAATGATTGGCTCCCAAACACTCCACTGCTAATGTATGACTTTGGCCTGTATTTATGTATCCTTAAACTTTCATAATTTGTTTCTGAAAATTCCAATTCATTTAAGTTGATAAAATCAACACCCAATTCCTCTGAATCTTTAATCAACTTCAACAATTCATCTTTTTTATCTGGCAGGACCGGAACTTCTATACCTGTCTTCATATACTCTTTTGATAATTTTATAGCATTTTCATACTTTGATCCTTTCAATTTTTTCCATAAACTCACTGGAACGTGAAATCTAATCTCATCAAGGCCTGCTTCAGAAAGAATCTTAACTTTATTTATATCTGCGGTAGCTGTGTATAGATGTATATGGTAATTATCTCCGAAATATTCTTTTAAAAATTTTATGTAATGAGCGGTTCTTTCAATAACATTTAATGGATCTCCTCCGGTAATTCCAGCTCCCTTTGAATCTATTAAGATTGCTTCTTCAATTATATCCATCTCATTAATTACAGGTCTCTCATCTGCATATATGACATCTTTATTTTTTTTGGCACTGCTTAAAGGACAATAAAAGCATCTAAAATTACATAAACCTGTAACAAATAATACGAGCTTAGATCCCTCTCTACACAATTTACATCCTTCAGGCAATTCTTTGTTAGAAATTGAATCCTTTTCTAAATATATCATTTTGTTTTAATTTTAAATTTTCATTAAATATAAAATTTTCCAAAATATTGAAAAATTATTTATCTATATATTCATATTAAAAATTATGATTGTTAAACTTATTGGTATGTCTTTGATCAACGTCTTTGGAAATGAGGCAAGAATGCTTACATTCCAAATTGTAAACAATCAAGCTGGAGATTCAAAAGTAATACTTAGCCCGGAGATAAAAAATGTTTTCAACATGATGGGCATGCCTGAAAACCTTGTTACACAAATGTTCCAAAATATTCAGCAGATTGCGAATATGCAATATACATTCACTTGGATTATATACCAATATGAATATTTAGAACTCGGCATAAATTTCGATGTTGGCAAAATGTATGAGTTTATTTATTCTGAAAATAATATAAAAATAAATACAATATAAATTTTTAATTTATATTTTAAAACCTATGTATACCAATGATATCATTGCTATTATCAAAAAAACCCTTATTAGCTTGTCTAGATCGTTCCTTAGCAATGCCAAACCAATTAAAAAAAATGAAAATATCATAATTCCGAATGTATAGAATATATATCCTATTGAAAGAATTACCTGGTTATTTTGAGTCAACATAGAGATGTTTTCAAAAATTATCCCCAGCCACATTATTATAAATGAAATAAATATATATGTTATAGGTCTTGTCCCTGAAAATATCAGTTCAAACATTCCAGGAGTATTTGAAGATCCAGATTCCATATTAGTATAAATTTTAAATAAAAAGAATTATTAACTAATTAAAATTGCATTAAAAAGGTGTGTTAAATATGAAAATGCCTACAAAGGTTAAAAGATATTGTCCATATTGTAAAAGACACACAATACATGAGATAGAAAGGGTAAAGAAAAGAAAGGCAAGTGAACTAAAATGGGGTCAAAGAAGGTTCAGAAGGGCAACTGCCGGATATGGAGGTTTCCCAAGGCCAAAATTTGAAGGTAGGGAAAAGCCAACAAAGAGGATAAATATAAGGTATAGGTGCACGGTTTGTAAGAGGGCACACACAGTTCCAATGTGGCGCGCTAAAAAGTTTGAACTAGTGGAGGTGGAGAAATGAATAAAGATTTTAAACCTATAAAAGGAAATGAAAAGAAATTCATAAAGATAAAATGCCCAGATTGCGGAAATGAGGAAATAACATATGTAAGAGGATCAACTGAAGTAAAATGCAGTGTATGTGGCGCTACGCTTGCAATACCCACCGGCGGAAAATACTTAATAAGAGGAGAGATTACGGGGACTTTTGAATGAGGAGAGATTATCCTGAAGTTGGAGATCTCGTCGTTTGTACTGTTGAAACTGTACATGATTATGGGGTAACAGTTAGTTTGGATGAATACCCTGGTAAAAAGGGTTTTATACATATTAGCGAAATAGCTTCAGGTTGGGTAAAGTATATTAGAGATTATGTTAGAGAAGGGCAAAAAATAGTTTGCCAAGTAATTGATGTAAATAAAGAGAAGGGGCATATAGATCTATCATTGAAAAAGGTAAATGAACACCAAAAGAGAGAAAAGATACAAGAGTGGAAAAACGAGCAGAAGGCAATGAAATTGCTTGAAATATTTAAGGAAAGGATTAAAAAGAGAACAAATATTGAGAAGATAGTTAATGAGCTTGAGGAAAAGTATGAAACTTTATATGGAGCGTTCGAATATGCTGTAAATTTTGAGGATAAATTTAGGCAGAACCATTCTGGTGAATGGGTTGAGAAATTTATAGAAGTTGCAAAAGAAAATATTGAGCCTGTAAAGGTAAAGGTAAGCGGATACGTTGAAATTATATCTTATGATAAAAATGCCATAGACCATATAAAGGAAGCACTATTAAAAGTTCATGATCCAAATAATGGAGTATACATACACTATGTGGGTGCACCAAGATATAGGATAGATATAGAGGCAAAGGATTATAAAGAAGCTGAAGATAAATTAAAAAAAGCGGTAGAAACAATAATTGAAACAGTAAAAAAGAAAAATGGAATAGCCGAATTTATTGGAAAGGAGGGCTAATATATTGAAATCGATTATGAAAAAATGCCTTAAATGCAATATATATACTTTAAAAGATAAATGTCCAAAGTGTGGGGAGGAAACTGTTTATGTAAATCCTCCTAAATTTTCATTGGAAGATAAATATGGAAAATATAGAAGGATTTACAAAAAGATGGTGATGGAAAATGGATAATGTTTTGATAAAAATATTAAAAAAACCTAAATTAAAAGATCCAATATTGATTGAAGGCTTACCTGGCGTGGGAAATGTTGGAAAGATTGCTGCAGATTATTTTGTCTTTAAATCTAAGGCCGTTAAGTTTGCTGAGATTTATTCAAAATATTTTCCACCTCAGGTATTAATTAACGATGACGGAACCATTTACCTCGTCAAAAATGAATTATATTATATAAAAAGAAAAAATAAAAGGGACTTGATAGTTTTAGTTGGAGATTATCAAGGAATGTCCAATGAAGGCCAGTTTGAATTGTCATATGAAATTTTAAAGTTTGTTAAAAACTTTGGAGTTAGAGAAGTAATAACATTAGGTGGTTATGGAACAGGGCAAATGCCAGAAAAACCTAGGGTATTTGGTGCATCAACAAATACTGAATTCGTTAAAAAATTTAAGGAATATGGTGTAATATTTGGATCGGGCGAGCCATCAAATGGAATCGTCGGAGCAGCGGGCCTTTTAATTGGATTGGGAATGAATTTCTTTGATATGGAGGGTGTTTGTATAATGGGGGAGACACCTGGATTCTATAGCGATCCAAAAGGTGCTCTTTCCGTTTTAGAAGTTTTATCAAAATATTTGCAAGAAAATATCGATCTCAGTGAGCTCGAGCAAAAGGTTAAAGCTTTGAATGACCTGGCACAGAAATTGACAGAAAAAGTTGAGGAAAAATCTAAAAACGAGGACTTAGGATACATTGGGTGAGATCATGAATATAGGATTTATTGGAATTGGCCAGATGGGATATCCAATGTCAATAAATCTATTGAAATGTGGCCATAACGTTATTGCATATAATAGAACCATAGAAAAGGCTGAAAAACTCAAAGAGTTTGGAGCATATGTTGAAAAAAGTCCCAAAGATGTTGCCGAAAAATCTGAAATCATTATTATAATGGTATCAAACAACGAAGCTGTAAATGATGTTTTGTTTGGAAAGGATGGAATTTCATATTCAAAAAATAAAATATTGATAATTGACATGAGCACAATTTCACCAATCTTTTCAATGAACGTTGCCGAAAAAATGAAATCTTTAGGATTCAGATATATTGATGCACCTGTTATTGGATCTGTTCCCCATGCAGAAAGAAGAGAATTAAACATAGTTGTTGGAGGGGATATAAAGGATTTCAATGATGCATTGGAGATTTTGAAATGTTTGGGAAAAAATATATTCTACATGGGTAAAAATGGTTATGGACTAATAATGAAAATGGTCAATAACATAATCCTTGGAGGTACAATGGAAATCATTTCAGAAGCATTCAACTTGGGGGAAAGTTTTGGATTGACAAGGGACACAATGTACAGCGTCGTATCATCAGGTTCAGCAGGGTCTAAAATATTGGACTTTAAAAAGGAAAATATTATAAATGATTATTATGAACCATTTTTCAAGCTTTCACATATTACAAAAGATTTAAGATATGCTATAGATCTCTCAAATTCAAGGAATATTACACTCCCAGCAACATCTGTAATACATGAAATGTACAAGGTATCAATGGTAAAAGGACTTGGGGAGAAGGACATATCTTCAATTTACCTAACAATAAAAGATTTGAACGATTAGCGCGGGGAGAGGGATTCGAACCCTCGCATCCTTTCGGATAACGGCTTAGCAGGCCGTCGCCATACCACTAGGCGACCCCCGCTTATTATTAGATTATGCAAATCAATAAATTAATTTTTCTTTAAAAGTTATATATTGATTGCAATATGATTGAATTATGGATAACATTTTGTTCATCATTACAACCACGGGGAAATGCAACTTAAAATGCGACTACTGTGGTGGATCATTTGATGAATTTTATGTACCATATACAATTAAATACAATGTTGAAAAATTGGTAGAAATAATAAGAAAATATGAAAAGAAAACAATAGTATTTTATGGAGGCGAACCTTTATTAAACCATAAATTTATAAAAGAATTTTTGAGCTATGATATTGGGGTTAGTAGAATAGGAATACAAACTAACGGAACATTGGTAAAATTGTTTGATGAAAAATTCTGGGATAAGTTTGACTTTGTTCTTTTATCTATCGATGGGGAAAAGGAAATAACAGATAAGCATAGAGGTAAGGGTGTTTATGATAAAGTAATATCTTCTGCAAAATATTTAAAGTCAATGAACATAGAGACAATAGCCAGGATGGCCATAACGATGGATAACGATATATATAAAAATGTAACTCATTTAATAAACACGAATCTATTTGACAAAATTCATTGGCAACTTGATGTCATATGGGATGACGAATGGGATGTGATTTCATGGGCCGAGAATTCTTATTTGCCAGGGATTGAAAAATTGATAAATTTATTTATTGACAATTTAAGGGAAAATAAAATTTTAAAAATTATACCAATTATAGGTATCCTGAATTCATACTATTTTAGAAATTATGATCATATTCCTTGTGGTGCAGGTAAAAGGTCATTTACAATAAATAGTGATGGAAGAATTCTAGCTTGTCCTATAGGAATAAGTGAAGATTGGAATATATTGGGAAATGTTGAAAATGGGTTTAAATATTATTCAGAAAGATTGGAATGTGAAAAATGTGAATACTTCAAATATTGTGGTGGGAGATGTCTATACTCATATAAAGAGAGATTTTGGGGAGAAGATGGATTCAAAAAAATTTGCTATTTAACTAAAAAAACAATTGATATAATATTATCAAAGAAGGATGTAATTAAAGATTTACTAAATAAAAATTCTCTTGGCATTGATGTTTTAAGATACGATCCAACTGAAGATTCTACTGAGGTAATTCCATAAAACAATTGTTTTTAAATTTTTTCATGATAATACTAATCCTTTAAAAATTGAAAATATTTTTATATTTAAACATCGTATTATTAATATAATGAACCCCCTCACTAAAAAGTTAATGGATGTATACATACTTGAGAAATATTCAGTAATTTCAGATGTAGTTGGATTTTTGAAAACAAACGATAGAAATCTTAAAACTTTATTGGCTAAGTTATATGTTCAAAGTAATAACCACAAAGAATTCATCGAAGAATTATTGAGAAAATATCAATTGTATAATGCTAATGAAGTCCATCTAGGATATTCTAAAGATTTATTTAAGAAAAAGGACTTTCTTGAGATAATTTTAATGCTTTTGGAAGAGGAAATACATATATTAAGGTCATATACAGAAATATTGATTTATTACAATGAAAATGAAATAAAAGATATCATAGACGATCCAAAAGTTTTCCTCGAAGTGATTAAAACATATATAGACCAGGAGATTAACCAGGTAAAGAAATTGTCTGATCTTGTATACGATTTGAAAAAAGGTTATGGAAACTAAATAAAATGAAGATTGGTTTTGTTGTGAACCCAATTGCTGGGATGGGGGGAAGTGTAGGTTTAAAGGGTACAGATAATGTTTTGGATGAGGCAATTAGGAGAGGAGCAAAAAAGGTATCTCCAATTAGGGCAAGGGAATTTGTTAAAAATAGTTATTTTTTGAAAGAACATGAGATTTATAGTTGCGGAGGGGAGATGGGTCAGGAATATTTTGATTTCGATGTAAATGTTGTATATAAAACACATGGATTGACAACTTCAACGGATACAAAAAATTGCATAAAAAATATGGGAAATGTAGAAATTTTATTGTTTGTTGGAGGGGATGGAACAGCAAGGGATGTTTATTCTATATCCGATAGAAAATATCCAATACTTGGAATACCATCAGGCGTAAAGGTTTATTCTTCGGTATTTGCTACATCACCAAGATCTGCAAGCGATGTTTTGAAATGCTATATAGAGAAAAAATGTTCCTTGACCGATAGGGAGATTTTAGATGTTGATGAAGAATCATATAGAAAAAATGAATTGAAAATAAAATTATATGGAATAGCATTAACACCTTATTTAGACGATAAAATACAAAATAGCAAGGCAGAAATATATTCAACAGACGATGAGGAAGATAAACAAGGTATTGCTGAGTTCATCATAGATAATATGGACGATTCCCTTTATTTGATTGGCCCTGGTACAACACCTAAAAAGTTAATGGAATTATTGAATTTAAACTATACATTGCTTGGTTTTGACGCAATAAAGAATAAAACATTAATAAAGATGGATTTGACTGAAAAGGATATACTTGAATTGATTGAAAAGTATGGTAAAATTAAGGTTATAATTACACCAATTGGGGGTCAAGGATATATATTTGGCAGGGGTAATCTTCAATTAACCACAGATGTTTTAAGCAAATTGAATAAAGAAGATATTATAATTGTCGCCACGCCTGCAAAACTATCTTCCTTGAAATATTTCTTAATCGATTTAAACGATGAGGAAATAGAGAAAAAATTCTCGGGATATTATAAGGTAATATTTGGATATGGAAGGATAAAAATGGTAAAGGCCATCTATTTTTAAATCTCCTCTGGATGTTGCAATCCCATAATGTCCATCAAATCTTCAATCATTACGTTGAAGGCATACACTATCCCTTTTCTATTTTCCTTTATTTCATCTGGGGCTCTCAATACTGGGCATTTAGTGTAAAATGAATTAAACAATGATGCCAGGTCATATGAAAATTTAGCTATGTAATGAGGTTTGTGTAAGTTGGCAGACCTTTTTAAATAATATGGATAGAATAACATGTGCTTTAACAATTTAAACTCTTCATCTTCAATTATTTTTGAAAAATCGAAATTTCCTTCCCAGGATTCTTTCTTTAAAATTGATAATGATCTTGAATATGAATATTGCAAAAATATTGAAGAATCTCCTTCCATATTGAGTGCATCCTCCCATCTAAACGTCATCTGCTTTTCATTCTGGACTTTTAAAATGTTATATCTAACAGCACTATAACCAATCATTTCAGCCAATTTCTCATTTTCCTCATTTTTCCTTTTCTTTATTTCTTCTAATGCTCTCCTTTTAGATTCTTCGAGAAGATCATCGAGAAATACCACTTTACCAGACCTTGTACTCATTCTACCCTCTGGAAGATTGACAAAAGCGTAGTAAACATTTTCCAAGTTTATATCATCGTATATTATTTTCAATATATTTTTCAATGCCTCTCCGTGCATTTTGTGGTCTTCGCCGAGCACATTTATCATATCTTTTGTTATATTGTATTTATAAATATGGTAAGCTATGTCTCTTGTAAAGTATAATGATGTGCCATCTTTCCTAAATAAATATATTTTTTCCTTCCCTGATGGATTTTCAACTTCAATATACTTTGATCCATCTTGGTCCTCTTTGATTTTATCCTTTAAAATATTTTCAACATCTTTTACCATCCCATTCAATATCAAGTCCGTTTCCCAAAAATAATAATCATGGGCGACATTAATTTTTAACAATGTATCCCTAATTCCATCCAATACTTTGTTTAGAATGCCTCTAATTTGCATTATATATTCTCTATTTCCTCTCTCAATTTCCTTAATTATATTTAAAATATCATCTTCTTTTATATTCCCACTTTCTAAATCTTTAGATGCCATTTGATAATATTTAACAAGAACATGATCTTTCTTACCTTCTTCATCTTTATAGTAATCTTGGTAACCTTTTATTAATATGGCTGCCTGCCTTCCAGCATCATTTACATAATAATGAGTTATGACATCATAGCCTATCTTTTTGTATATCCTTGCCAAAGTATCTCCTATTATTGGATTTCTTGCCCTTCCCACGTGTAATGGGCCTGTTGGATTTGCACTTGTATGTTCAATTATTATCTTTTTATTTAATTTTTCAAAAGAAAGTACATTTTTGCCTTTGTTTTTCAAATCTATCATAAATTCATTTATCAAAGGCTCAAAATCAACATAAAAATTCATATACCCATTTAATAACTTAACTTCTTTTACAAAATTTAATTTAACATCATACAAATCTTTTCCTATTTCAACCGGATTCTTTTTTAAAGCCCTTGATAATTCAAAAACTGGAAATGCTAAATCCCCCATGTTTTCGGGGGGTATTTCAATATTTATTTTTGTTTCAAATCCATATGATTCTTTTATTTTATTTTGGAGATATTTTTTTATTTCATCTATATATTTTTCAATTCCTTCCATGTATTGATATAATACCTTTTGATATATTATTTTGATTAAAATGATAAAGATTTATAACCCAATTTTAATATTTAATTTATGGTTAGAGGTGCAGATTTGCCTTTTAAAGGGACAATTTTAACACAGGATTTAAGAAATGACCACAGGGAAATTGCCAACATATGCAATTTATTCATCCATGGAAATTTCGATGTTGATGAATTCATTGATCAGATGAATTATATGATAAACTACCATTTTAAAATTGAAGAAAATATACTCTTCAATGAATCTAAAAATTATTTGGATGATGTTCCCAAATATAACGAAATGGTATTATTATTAAAAAATGAACATGAAAATATTAAAAAATATCTGGAAAAATACAAGAAATATAAAAATAAAGAATTCCTCAAGGATATGGCAAATGTTTTACTAAACCATATATATAAAGAGGAAAATGGAATTTACAATATCTTGGACGAACATGTTCCTGATGATGCAAAAGAAATAATATATGAAAAAATTAAAAATTTTTTGGATTATTGATAAATATTTAAATTTATTTTTAATTTATATTTTTAATGAGCCTCCTTGATGTATTAAAATTTAAAGGATCCTTTGTAACACAGATCCTTAGAGACCAACATAAAAATACCGTTGAATTGTGCGAAAAATTTCTAGACAAAAAATTGAATAATGATGAATTTTTAAAACATCTTGATTTTCTTTTAAATACACATTTCAAAATTGAGGAAGATATATTATACCCACCATTTTTGCCAATCCTCCAGAAATACTTGCCTTATATGGAACCTTTTAAAATGGTCATCGCAGAACATAGAGGAGTTGCAAATCTTTTAAATAAATATAACAATTTTCATGAAGAACATGACTATCTATCAGATATAGCCAATCTTTTGTTACAACATGTATATAAAGAAGAAAATGGCATTTTTAATCAAATAGATATTTTGATGCCAGAAGAGATTAAAATTCAAGTATATGATAAAATAAAAAAATTCATAGAAAAATAAATATTTATAATTGTAATTTTGAAATTAGGGCCCGTGGTCTAGTTGGTTATGACGTCACCTTGACACGGTGGAGGTCACCG
>ERZ1669250.481-NODE-481-length-17841-cov-5.312999_pt1 | contig 17841 bp, 22 predicted proteins | sample MGYA00579295_ERZ1669250 | MGnify/ENA primary metagenome ERZ1669250 (study PRJEB41166, sample SAMN08046056) | hot springs metagenome | biome: hot spring; feature: acid hot spring; material: thermophilic sediment; isolation source: thermophilic sediment from acid...
GGGTGGAGCAGGAGGCCAGCAACAGGCTCCTAAGCTTTAGCGAGGAGTAGCTGACAATCTCTATAATCAGACTGATAATTTCGATATAAAATATCCTTTTAGAAAGGGTTAAATGATAAAAATTTATTAGAATATTATATATGACAAACAGCTCAAAGTTTATAGATGCTTTCATAAAAGTTTATGAAAAGGCTCTCTTAGAAAATGTCAACAGGGATGAGGTTCCTAAACATATAGGTATAATTATGGATGGCAACAGGAGATATGCACAGCAGCTTGGATTGGATCCCAAATATGGTCATTATTATGGCAGGGAAAAGTTATATGATGTGCTGGAATGGTGCATGGAACTGGGTATTAAAATCGTTACAGTTTATGCATTTTCGACAGAAAATTTTATGAGAAGCAGGGAAGAAGTAATTTCATTGATGAGACTCTTTGAGGAAACAATTGAAAAGGAATTAAGTGAAGGAAGGATACACAGGGAAAAAATAAGGGTAAGAATTATTGGAAGACGCGAGCTTTTACCATCAAATCTCATTGAAAAGATAGAAAAAATAGAAGAAGAAACAAAAAATTATGAAAATTATATTCTTAACATTGCAATAGCATACGGTGGCAGGGAAGAGATATTGGATGCAATAAAGAAGATTATTTTAGATATTATGGATAAAAAATTGACAGTAGACCAGATCAATGAGGAAACGGTAAGAAAAAACCTGTACACCGGAGAACTTCCCGATCCGGATTTGATTCTGAGAACATCAGGTGAAGAGAGGATTTCCAATTTTCTTTTGTGGCAGTCAGCATATTCAGAACTATATTTTACTGATGTATACTGGCCATCATTTTCAAAAATCGATTTTCTGAAGGCCATAATATCTTATCAGAAGAGGCAGAGGAGGTTTGGCAAATGAAACCCCATGAAAAATATCGCGGTGTATTTACCGATGGAAAAAATCTTTTTACCAAATCACCTAAAGGTTCACTGTTCGGTGAAAGGATAATCAGGGAAAATAAAATATATTATAGATTTTGGGATCCATACAGGAGTAAGTTTTCTGCATCCCTTCACAGGAATTTGAAAAATTATTTTTTGAACAGAGATTCCAGAATTCTCTATCTCGGTGCATCATTCGGCAATACTGTCTCATTTTTATCGGATATTTGTTATGAAGGAAAGATTTATGGGGTAGAATTTGCCATAAGGCCGTTTTCATCCCTTCTCAACCTTTCAAATTTATATACCACTATCTATCCCATAATGGCCGATGCAAACTATCCGGAAAGATACAAACTCTATATTGAAGGTCCTGATATTATAATACAGGACATTTCACAGAAGAATCAGGTAGAAATATTTAACAAAAATATGAATGAATTTCCCGAAGCCAAATATGGCTTTCTTTTTCTAAAGATACGGGCCATAGACGCAGTAAAGGATCCAAGATTGGTTCTGGAAGAAAGTTTAAAAAATCTAGAAGATGTCAGAGAAATTATAAATCTAAATCCTTATGCAAAGGATCACTATTTAATTCTGATAAAAAGGTGAATGGCATGAAAAATAAACGAATATTTATTACTGGTGGTGCGGGATTCATAGGATCAAATATTGTTGAGAGACTGGAAAATGATAATGAAATAACAGTATATGACAACCTTTCCACAGGAAAAAAAGAATGGATCGATGGAAAAAGGGTGAATTTTGTTCTTGGTGATATACTGGATTTTGAAAATCTCAAAAAATATATGAAGGGTCATGATATTGTTATTCATCTCGCAGCAAATCCAGATGTAAAACTGGGTGAAAAGAATAATAAAATTGATCTGGATATAAATTTCATTGGGACATACAACGTTCTGGAATCCATGAGAATAAATGATATAAATGGGATTCTGTTTTCATCGTCATCAACCGTTTACGGGGAGGCCCCAGTACCAACACCTGAAACATTTGGCCCAACAAAACCAATATCATTTTATGGTGCGTCGAAGCTGGCCGCTGAATCATACATATCCGTATTTTCCGCCATGTATGGGATCCGGGGTGTATCATTTCGATTTGCCAATGTCATCGGCAGGCATGGAAATCATGGTGTGATATATGATTTTATAAAAAAATTGATGAAAAACAGGAACAGTCTTGAGGTTCTTGGTGATGGCACACAGACAAAATCTTATATTCATGTGGAAGACTGTATTGATGGCATAACATATCTATATGAAAAAGTCAGGGGATATGAAGTTTTCAATCTTGGGACTGATGGTTCTACAAATGTCATGGATATAGCAAAAATGGTTGTCTCTTTATTAAACTTAAAGAATGTAAAAATATACACGACAGGTGGAAAAGATGGGAGGGGATGGGCCGGAGATATAAAGGTCATGTTACTCTCCATAGAAAAGGCAAAATCATATGGATGGTATCCTAAATATAATTCTGATGAAGCGGTAAAAAAAGCAATTATGGAAATATCGGGTGAACTCGGATGGAAATACTGAAGATTCCAACGGCTGTTCCTGCCTTTGACAGCATTATAAAGGGTGGAATGCCATCTGGCAGTGTGGTATTACTGTTAGGTGAACCGGGATCAGGTCATTATGAATTTGCAATAACATCAGCAACCAAGACATCACTGGCAAGGGAAGCTCCTGATAGAAGGAAGCTGATACTGTCAGAAATAGATGAATCCACATATCTGCCAAACAATGTTCTATACATTTCAACTACAAAGAGTGAAAGGGAGATAAGGAGGAATATCACACTCTCCATAGATGAGGATATGCAAAATTATATACTGAAAAATTTAAAGGTAAAGGATTTATCAAAGATATATTTTAAGAAAACGGTTGTACCTTCAAACTGGATTAAATCGGCCTCAATATTTGATTATTCTGAAAAGGATATTATAGAGGAAATAATAAACATTCTCGGTTCAAACGGTGAGGACAGCATAATAATAATTGATTCATTGACCGATTTACTTACAAATATCAACATTAATGTACAGACACTAATAGATATGTTGAAGGGTCTTGTAAGAGTGTCCAAAAACTGGAAGAGCATAATTTATTTAATTCTGACGGAAGGAATCGTGGACCAGAGGATTGAAAGGGAGATAATGGACATTGTTGATGGTGTACTGATTTTCAGGTGGTATTCATCTGAAAAATCATCCTCAAGATATACGTATATGTTTGTACCAAAGTTCATAGGTGTTCTTCCGCATATAGAAGAGGAGAGGGTAATAAAATTCAAGACAAGAATTGAATATTCAAATGGTTTTATAGTAACCTATACAGAGAAAATAAGGTGAAAAATATGGAGATTGAAAGGATAAAGAGTGGTATAACTGGACTGGATGAGATTCTTGGAGGTGGAATTCCCAAAGGTCACACCGTTTCCGTCATAGGACCTTTTGGTACAGGAAAAACAACACTGGCAATGCAATTCATAAATCAGGGACTCCTGGAAAATGAAAACTGTTTCTATTTAAGCCTGGAGGAGGAATCAGAATCTCTAATGAAAACTGCCGAAATTTTTGGATTTAATTTCAAAAAGTATTATGATGAGGGGAAATTAAAGATATTTCGGCTGTCACCTTCAGATGCATCAGATATATCCTCAAGAATAAAGGAAATAACTGAGGAATTCAGGGAAAATGAAATAAAAAGACTGGTACTCGATTCCGCATCACTTTTAACAATGGTATTCAGGGAAGATCAGGATAAGAGAAATGTTCTTTTTACTCTCTCAAAGGGACTGAAGGATTCGGGTATAACATCAATATTTACAGGGGAAATTGACCTTTCAAACAGACAGTCCTCGAGGGATGGTCTTCTGGAATATGTTTCCGATGGTGTAATTCTACTTGATATGAGGAAAAATGATAAAAATACAGAAACATACCTGACGATCCAGGTATTGAAGATGAGAAAAATACCTCACTCAAGAAAGATATATCCTTTTGAAATAAAGGAAAATGGAATAGAGGTTCAGTCAGAAATCACATTACTCTGAAAAAGTTTCACCCTTTGGGAAATTCTTCGTTATGTAATCCAAGATTATATTTCTATCCTTTCTCAAGTGAGATTCGTACCATTTTACAACCAGATCAAATAATAGGTTATGTATATCCTCCATGGTTGTTTCAGAAAGTGGTTTATCGAACAATATGTACTGTACATAGATTCTCTTCCATCCTGAATACTTGAAATACTGCTCACCTTCAGAATATTCGAATACAATCCTTATCCTTTCTCCTTCGGGTGCATTGTAATAATTAACCTTCAGTGCATCTCCTGTTCTGCCCTGGTCCCTTGTTGTATCTATGAATGATATGTTATTTAGATTGTCGAAATTGAAATCCTCCTTGATTTTCCAGTTATGTGGAAATGCAACAAAAGTCGCCCATTTTGTATATTCTGGTTCCAGTTTGAAATGAATGTTCATATCATTAAATTTCTGATATATCTTCCACAAATCCTGTATCAGAGTTATATTAATATCCCTCTTTTTACCAGATTCCTGTGAGACTGTTTTCAGGATCTCTTCAGTTTTTTTATTCAACGTTGCATCCAGTTTTGAAAACCAGTCCTGTGAATTGTTTTCCTCCGAAACTTTGGTGTTTGCCATATCCGATCCCTAAATTGTAATTGAAATTTCCATTTATAAACTTTTATTCTTTTTATGATTTATCCACAAAAAAATGAAAAGTATATAAAATTGAAAACATTCTCTGAAAAAGGAGGCAAAAAACATGAAGAATGTAATTATAATGGGTGCGGCAGGAAGAGATTTTCACAATTTTAACGTGTTCTACAGAAACAATAAAGATTACAGAGTGGTGGCTTTTACAGCAACTCAAATTCCCAATATAGAAAACAGAAAATATCCAGCTGAACTGGCAGGCCCGAATTATCCGAATGGTATTCCAATATATCCAGAAGAGGAACTGCCAGATCTGATCAAAAAGCTGAATGCAGATGAAGTTGTATTTTCATACAGCGATGTGAGCCATGAATATGTGATGCATAAGGCCAGCATAGCCATTTCAAATGGTGCAACATTCAAGTTGCTTGGTCTAAATGATACCATGATATCAAGTAAAAAACCCGTAATTTCAGTATGTGCTGTAAGGACAGGCTCAGGTAAAAGTCAGACAACGAGAAAGGTCGCTGAAATCCTTAAAAAACTGGGAAAGAAGGTCGTGGTAATTCGACATCCCATGCCTTATGGAGATCTTGTAAAACAGAAGGTTCAGAGGTTTGCCACATTTGAAGATCTCAATAAATATGGATGTACAATTGAAGAAAGGGAAGAATATGAACCACATCTGAGAAATGGTACAGTTGTATATGCCGGAGTGGATTATGAGGCCATTTTAAGGGAGGCTGAAAAGGAGGCTGACATAATATTATGGGATGGTGGAAATAATGACTTCCCATTTTACAGGCCGGATCTGCATATTGTTGTTGCGGATCCTCACCGTGCAGGTCACGAAATGAAATATCATCCTGGCGAGGTCAATTTTAGAATGGCCGATGTGATAATCATAAATAAGGAGGAAACTGCTCCAAAAGATGGAATAGATCTGATAAGAAAGAATATCATGGATGCAAATCCTAAAGCAATAGTTATAGATGCAGCTTCTCCATTTTTCATTGAAGGATATGAAAAGATAAAGGGAAAGAAGGTGCTCGCAATAGAGGATGGTCCTACATTGACACATGGAGAAATGACATACGGAGCAGCCGTGCTTGCAGCCAAAAAGTATGGTGCATCTGAGCTCATCGATGCAAGGCCTTACGCAGTAGGTACAATCCTTGAAACATATAGAAAATATCCACACATAAACCATTATTTGCCTGCAATGGGTTACAGCGAGGAGCAGATAAAGGATCTTCAGGAAACAATAAATAAAACACCGGCTGACCTTGTAGTTTCAGCGACACCAATTGACATCACAAGAATAATGAAAATAAATAAAGAGATAGTAAGGGTAAGATACGAACTGGATGAAATCGGCAAGCCAGACCTCGAGGATATCTTAAAAGATTTTATAAAACGCAAAGGATTGTGAATGCCTTTTTTGACTGGGGAAGAGGCATCAATAGCCTCTTCTTTAATTGTTATTTTTTACGGAATTTACAGTGAAAGAAAAATAAAATCAACGAGCGTTTTCTTTAACATGCTGAACTTTCTTATTGTTTTATCCACGATCTCCCTGCCCAATTCAATTTTTCTCATCATACTTGCATATACACTCTTCGGTTTTGTTGTTTCCAAGTTAAAAACAAAGTCAATTTATTTCATATTTTCATCAAAGATTTACGGATCACTCATGTTTACGCTTTCATTCATGTACATATATCCCAACTATTTCAATAATGTTATATATGTTCTGTTGATCTGGTTAGTGATATCCGTTGTGGTATACCTGATCTATATCATGGTGAAAAAATGAAAAAAAATCCTCTTGAAAATATGATAGATGAAATAATCTGGGTAAAAAGGAATGCGGAGGTGATTATAGAGGACAGAAGATCAAAAGAAGGTGTAAGAATAATCAGTGGAGAAGAGATAAATAATGCTGGAACAGAATTCATTTTTTTGAAGGATGGGACCATGATTCCATATCACAGGATAATTGAGATAAGAATTGAAGGAAAAACATCATACAAAAGAAAGAGTGAAAACGGATATGGATGGTGAAAAATACTTTCTCAAATTGAAAAATTCAGTAAAGAATTCTCCAAACATGTATGTTTTATTAACCATATTATTTGCATTTTTAATAATTTATGAAATAATTGTAAGACTTAATATTTTTAATTTTATTTTGCTTTATGTACTACCATTTTCAATAATCCTGATAATGGATTATGGTCTGTTTAAATTAAACAGGATATATTTTCCTATTCAGAGAACAGTCTTTCTTGAGTTTGTTGTTTTTATAATAATATATTTTATATATTTAGTTTTCTCCATATTCTTTCTAAAGAATGTTATAATTTCAATACTTTTCAGTTATTCTTCAATTCCATTTTTCAGATTCATGTTTTTAAAACCTTTTATTGATAGAAAAGATTCTTTCATAGGTTTATTTTCCATATATCCATCCTTTCTCATATCTTTCTTTATATTTTTTTCTGATCTAAATCATTTTTACATTCTACCATTTTTATTCTCATCCATATTATTTGTTGTCTCATCAAAATTTTTTATAGATTATGTATCCAATGAATTTAAGAAAAAATATCAGATGGATCCTGTAAAGTATGTGGGATATTTTGTGAATTACCTTGCAACGAGGTCCATAAATGACATGATTTATTTAAATACATTCATGATCAATATGTACCTTTATTCAAACCTGAAGATAGAGTGGATTTCCATTGAAAAAGGGAATGAAAAATACGGGATCATATATCCTCAGGTTCATCCGGGCCCATTTGTAGAGGTCGGTTGCAGCAACTTGCCCATGAGATTAAGAAAATCTCTTGATTTTACAGACATGTTCGTTTTTCACACAACAGTAACAAATGACCAGAACTGCGGTGGAGAAGAGGATATTAAAAAGATTGCAGAAGTCATAAAAAGTAATAAATCGGAGAGTGATTTTCTTTATACCACAGATTTCTTCAGATATTCAGGGGATATTGAAATTCTTGTACATGGTATTAATGATACACTGATCGTTTCCCTCTTACCAACAAAAAAGGGATTTGATGATGTTCAAATTGATCTCGGTAATTTTATATCAAGATATTTAAAGAATGACAGTTACCATAAGGTATTCGTTGTTGATGCACATAACTATTTCGATGAAAATTATGAGGCTCTGAAAGAAATAGATAAAAATATTTTAAATAGAATTAAAAAGGACTCTAGAAAATTTAAGAAGAAAAAATCTAAAGTGGGTTTTTCCAAGATTAATATTTCAAATAAAAGCATAGGTCCCGAAGGCATTTCATGCATTTCTTTTTCGACGGATAAACATTATGCATATGTCCTGATAGATGGAAATAATATGGTCAAGGGGTTGAGGGATGAAATAATTGATGAAGGACACAAATATTTTGATGACGTTGAAGTTTTTACAACAGACAACCATTACTGCAATTATAATCCCAAGGATCTAAATCCTGTTGGGAGCGAGGATAAAGAATCAATAATAAAAGGATGCATTGATGCAATGAAGAGTGCAATGAAAAATGAGGAGGAGGCCAAGGCCTCATCATTTTCAAAATCAGTGAATATAAAGGTTCCTGGTAAAAATTACATGGATAGAATAAGCAAAATCGTTAAAAATATGGTAAAGAAATTGAAATATTCTATAATAATCATAATCCTGACCTTTATTCTTGTCTTCCTGATTTTTGAATACACATTTTATTTTCTGGGTTGATAATCATTGTACTCATCCCCCTTCGCAATCTCTCTTATCCGGCTAATACCATCAATCTCCTCTATTACCTTTATCACTTCTCTGGAAACCAGTTCTTCCCAGTTTTCCCCATGTATCATTCTCCTTCTGATCTCCCTTCCTGAATAGATATCTCTTCTATACATCTCGGGTATTATCACGTCATATCCCCTTTCCTGAAACAATCTTTTGGTTAAAGGATTGGCGGAATAAACAACGTTAAATGGTGGTGCAATTGCCTCTACATGCGCCACCCAGAGGGCATTCCTGTATATATCCTCTATGGGTACAAGATAAAAGTTGTTTATATTCCTTGATTCAAGAGAATTTGCTATCATAAGATGCCTTTCACCGGCAGTGAAAGGATTATCCACGGTATGTGATTCCTGAGCACTTCCTATTCCAATTATTATATAATCATGCTTTTTCGACAGATCTTCAATTATTTTCAAATGACCAAGATGAAATGGCTGGAATCTTCCTATAATAAGGGCTCTCATTATAAATGTAGAATTTATCTAGAGATTTAATTTTTTTTAATTTTACATATCTTTTTAAGGGGATCTATAAAAATAATAAAGTTTTTAAATAGTTAGTCATTAAACGCATTGGTGACTTTATGACATTCGCACTTTATTTTGTATTGATAGCTGCCATGGTAGGGCTCATATATGCTTTCCTGCAGGCCTACTTTATACTGAGGGAAGATGAAGGAACAGAAGAAATGAAGAGTATTTCAGGAGCCATAAAGGAAGGTTCATGGGCATTCATGAGGAGGCAGTATACCACGATATCCATAGTTGCTATAATTCTTTTCATCGTAATCCTGATAGTTGATGATATAGCACAGAAAAGTCTTACAGACGCAATTTACGTAGCCCTAGGTTTTGCGGTTGGTGCATTTGGTTCTGCTATATCCGGAATAATAGGTATGTTCATATCCATAAATGCTAATGTGAGAACTGCAAACAAGGCAAAGCAGGGACTGAACAAGGCCTTTTCCCTTGCATTCAGGGGGGGTTCTGTAACGGGTCTAACAGTTGTCAGTGTAGCACTTTTTGGTCTATTCATATTCTATATCTGGTTAAGAAATCCCGAAGAAATGGTCGGTTTTGTCTTTGGAGCATCACTCATAAGTTTATTTGCAAGGGTTGGAGGTGGAATATATACAAAGGGGGCTGATGTTGGTGCTGATCTTGTCGGGAAAGTCAGATATGGAATACCTGAGGACGACCCCAGGAATCCTGCAGTCATAGCAGACAATGTTGGTGACAATGTTGGTGACTGTGCTGGTATGGGAGCAGATCTGTACGAAACTTATGTGGTAACGGCACTCTCATCCATGCTTCTTGCATTTACAATAGGACTGTCATCAAAATATATCATATCTCCTCTCTTAATAGGAGGTATTGCAATTTTATCAACATTAATTGCGATACCATTTGTGAGAATCGGTAAAAATAAATCAATCATGGGTGCACTTTATAAAGGTGTTTTTGTAACGGTGATAATATCTGCAATAGGATTCTTTTTGATATCCTATTATTATATAAATGACTTGAGAGTATTTTATGTATCCCTGGTGGGATTATTGATAATGTTATTCATGGTTTTCATAACCGATTATTATACCAGCTACAAATTCAATCCCACGAAAAAAATTTCGGAAGCTTCAAAGAGCGGTGCAGGAATAACAATAATAACGGGGATGGGATATGGTCTGGAGGCTTCATTCATGCCGGTGATTGTAATTTCAGCTGGAATTCTCATTTCATATTATATATTTGCCAGAACATTTCTGACAATACTTCCAATAGGCATATATGGAATTTCCGTAGCAGCCGCAGCAATGTTGTCCGTAGCAGGAATGATAATATCAATTGACTCATACGGACCAATCACGGATAATGCTGGAGGCATTGCGGAGATGGCAGGTCTTCCGGATGATGTCAGAAGTGTCACGGATCCCCTTGATGCTGTGGGTAATACAACAAAGGCTGTTACAAAGGGATATGCGATAGGATCCGCTGCCCTGGCATCATTGTCACTCTTCGCGGCATTTTACCAGATTGCTTCACAGTACAGTTACAATCTATTCGATATTAACAATCCTCTTGTTGTCGTAGGACTTCTAATAGGTGCAACTCTTCCATTTTTCTTCACGAGCTTTTTGATGAAGGCCGTTGGAAAGGCAGCCTATGCAATTGTTCAGGAAGTGGTAAGACAGTTTGATTCCATAAAGGGATTAATGGAAGGCAAGGCTAAACCGGAGTATGATAAATGTGTGGATATTGTAACAAAGACAGCATTGAGGGAGTTACTGATACCCGGAATAATAGCCGTCCTGACACCTCTTCTTGTAGGATTCATACTTGGGCCATATGCACTTGGGGGTCTTTTGCTGGGGGTAATACTATCCGGATTCGCGCTTGCTATACTCATGACCATAAGTGGAGGGGCATGGGACAATGCAAAGAAATATATTGAACTGGGGAATTTCGGCGGAAAGGGAAGCGATGCACACAAAGCTGCTGTGGTTGGAGATACTGTCGGTGATGCACTGAAGGATACTGCAGGGCCCGCGATAAATCCACTTGTGAAGGTCGTAAACACAATATCCATACTCTTCATTACAGCAATAATACTCTTCCATCTTTTATAAATTTTTAAATTTTTATATTAATTTTATATTGAATATTCATCATCTTTTTCTATTTACAATAGACGGTGTTCTACATCTAGAAAATTTTATATAATAAATAATACTAAGAGAGGTTATGTTCTGTCCGAAATGTGGATCATTAATGCATCCAAAAAATGGTAAATGGGTATGTTCTAAATGCGGTTACGAAATGGAAATAGTAAAGGAACAGAAAAAGGAAAAGATTGTGGAAAGGGCAAAAGAAAAAGAAGTAATCATTTTAGAAAATGAATTATCTGTATATCCGGTCGATGATACACAGATATGTCCCAAATGCGGAAACAGGGGTGCCTATTACATGGTTAAACAGACCAGGGCAGCCGATGAACCCGAGACAAGATTTTTTATATGCACGAAATGCGGTTACAGATGGAGAGAATATTAATGGTAATCTGGGAACTCCTGTTTTTTAAACGTTTTATTATTAATAGGTTGCATGGGTAAAGGCACTGGTGGTGGCAGTTTCAGTTCCTTGCTGAAAACAACACCCTCAATGGTGCAGGTGTTAATTATTGCAGCAAATATTTCAGAAGTGCTTTCATCAGGAGTATTTTTCTGCTTTTTAATCCAGTCCTGAACTTTGTCCAGGTCTCCCTCATATATTAACTGGCCCTCCATGTTTATAATTCCGATATTCAAATAATTGATGCTGAATCTGAAATCTATGTAAGCATTTGTTTTGTCAATAGGTCTTATGCTCAATATCGATGCATTGCTTTCAACTCTGATTTCCATGGGTGGATTTTCACCTTTAAAAAATCTCTTTGCTTCAACCGATAAAAGGTCAAACATCTTTATCATATATTATCATAATCCATACCACTTATTTATTTTATATCCTTTCGTAACAACATTAGTTGAAATTTTTTCTATTCCTTCCAGTTTTAAATCATTGTCCATGAAATCCTGCATTTCCTTCATTGATATGAAGAGTGCTTCAAGTAGCAAATCATATTCACCATTTATTCTGTATATCGCAATGATCCAGGGATTTAATGACAACCTCTTTGCAACTTCATCTATTTTAGATTGATCAACTTTCAATTCTATGTAGCTTTTAATGGAATTTTCAATTGCAGGTACATTTATGAGAACAGAAAATCCGAGGATTATGTTCTTTTCAATGAGATTCTTTATCCTTCTTCTTACAGTTGCCTCGCTTATACCCAGGGCCTCGGCTATTTCCTTATTGGATATTCTTGCATCATTTCTAAGCATGCACAATACCGTTATATCAATTTCATCTATTGGAAGAAGATTATGTGGTATGTGAGACCACCTGTCATTAATATCACATTTCATTTTTTCATATATTTTATTATCAACCATAATTCGACAATAAAAATAAATTATATAAAAATTTTTATGCGATTTTCGTTAATTATCTCTGATTTTAGGAATATTTTTATTTTTTTGTAATAATACAACCCGGCTGTCTTCCCTTTCATCCATTACGTAATATCCCGTCAGTTCAGCTATTTTTCTCGAAAATTCTTGTATTTCAACATGTGAAGGCATGTTTTCCTTTGTCATTCTCTCACGTGAAAATCCAACGTATACATAACCCTTGGGTTCTATAAAATGTGGTTCTGCCTTCATATCCAACTTTGCATATTCATCCAAATATTCAAGGTTCCAGTTCTTTACGAGGGTATGTCTTATGACCTTCCTTGTATTTAAAGATGGTAAAAGTTCAAGTGTCCTATTCAATCTTTCCCATCCTTTTGGTATCATAGGCGAAAGTAATTTTTTGTATATCTCTTCATTAGGAGCTGCTACTGTAATGTAAAGTTGAGTGGGTAAGGGATCGAGTTTTTCCAAAACCTCAGGCATAGTTCCGTTTGTCACCAAAAATGTTGTTATACCTTTTCTGTGATATTCTCTTATCAAATCACCAAGATATGGATAAAGTGTAGGTTCTCCTGTCAGGGAAATTGCAACGTGTTTTGGTTCCTGTGCTTCTATAAATTTTCTTCTATCTGTCTGGGGATTTCCCCCATAGCCCGAAATCAGTTTTCTCTGCAATTCTATGCTATTTTCAACAATCTCTTTAGGATCGTCCGGATTTTTTATGTATGTTTCGTTGAAAGCCTGATATCTCCAGCAGAACAGGCAGTTCTGTGTGCATTGATTGAATGCCGGTGTCATCTGAATGCATCTGTGCGTTCTGATTCCGTAGAATGTTTCTTTATAGCATGGCCTATTGTGCAATATGCTTTCCCTGAACCAGTGGCACATTTTAACAGCTGAATTTTCCCCCGCGAATGCATAACCCTGTTTTTTGAATATCAACTTTAAATCTTCATCCATATTCTCATACCCGCTATAATATTAATGAATTAAAGTTTTTTCATGAAAATTTAATCTTTCAATAGAATTTGTTTAACAATATATATACACAAGTGAAATTTGCAATCAGGAAATAAGCGAGGGATTATATCAGCATTACAATCAATAAATTCATATACTTAGTAAATTTTAAGGAATGATAGAATATTAATTGAAAGTGATACCCATGGCTGATAAAAAGTCAAAGGAAGAGAATAAAGATTTTAAATATATAGTAAGGTTGGCGAATACCGATATCGATGGGAATAAAACCGCAGTATACGGTCTAATGGAGATCAAAGGTATTGGTCGCAGGGCAGCTGAAATACTGTTAATTGCTGCCAATATACCTAAAACAAAGAAGGTTGGGGAGTTTACCGATGAAGAGATTGAAAGACTGAAAAATATTCTTAATAATCCTGGAGAATACATGCCCAGCTGGGCAGTTAACAGAAAGAGGGATGTATATACCGGTAAAAATATTCATTTAATAAGTTCAGACTGGGATCTTTCGGTTAAGAATGATATTGACTTAATGAAAAAGATAAGGTGTTACAGAGGCATAAGGCATGAAAGAGGTCTTCCAGTGAGAGGACAGAAAACAAGATCAAATGGTAGGGTTGGTTTAACTGTCGGTGTTACAAAGAAGAAGGAGGTGAAGACCTAATGGGAGACCCAAAATTTCCAAGGAAAACTTATGAAAAACCAAGGAGACCATGGGAAAAAGAAAGAATTTCATCTGAAAATAAAATATTGAAGGAATACGGTTTAAAGAACAAAAGGGAAATATGGAAGGTTCAGTCAATTTTAAGGAAATACAGAACAATCGCGAAGAGATTGCAGGCCTCCATCAGGTATGGAGATCCGCAGGCATCAAAAGAATTAAAGAACATACTGAATAAATTAATCAAGCTTGGAATACTCTCTGAAAATGCATCTTCTGTTGATGATATCCTTGCACTATCAATCCAGAACATTCTTGATAGAAGATTGCAAACAATTGTATACAGAAAAGGTCTGGCAAATACCCCAAAACAGGCCAGGCAGTTCATAGTTCATGGACACATAACGGTTGGAGAGAGGGTGGTTTCCATACCATCATATCTTGTAAAAAAGGAAGAAGAGGACAAAATTTTATACAATTCATTTTCACCAATAAATAATGAATTGCATCCTGCAAGACCCAAACCCAAGGAGGTGTCACAATGAGCAAGATTGCAGTTGTAAACATCTATTCATCACATAACAATACAATAATCACCGTAACGGATATAACGGGGGCTGAAACACTTGCAAAAGCATCCGGTGGCATGGTTGTCAAGGCAGATAGGGATGAAGCATCACCATATGCTGCCATGAAGGCAAGTGATATTGTCAGTGAAAAATTGAAAGAAAAGGGAATAAATGAAATAATAATAAAGGTCAGGGCGCCAGGTGGAAGCAGAAGTCATATTCCAGGTCCGGGAGCCCAGGCAGCAATAAGGTCACTTACGAGAGCAGGTTTTAAGGTTCTCAGGGTTGAAGATGTTACCCCGATACCTCACGACGGTACAAGAAGAAAGGGTGGAAAGAGAGGAAGAAGGGTCTGAATTATGAAAATAAAGATATTGCAAATCTCAGAAAGATATGCCAGGTTTGAAATAGAGGGTATTGATTATGCATATGCAAATATGATCAGGAGAACTCTGATCAATGATATTCCAAAGCTTGCAATTAAAAATGTTACATTTCATCTGGGATCCATAAGAAAGGTGGAGGAGGATGGTAAGGCTAAGGTCTACAATAGTTCCACACCCCTTTTTAATGAAATAATATCTCACAGAATAGGACTGATCCCTCTTAAAACAGATCTTAATATGAAATTCAGGAATGAATGCGATCATCCCGCAGATCAGGCATGTCCTTTATGTACCGTAAATTACACTCTTACAAAATTTGGTCCAGGGATTGTATATTCAGGTGATTTAATGCCTATAGGCGATGAAAAATTTGCTCCTGTTGATCCCAATATACCTATTGTTAAACTGGATGAAAACCAGGCACTTGTTATAGATGCTGAGGCAATAATGGGTACGGGTAGGGAACACGCCAGATGGCAGGTAACAAGCGGTGTAGCCTATAAAGTGCACAGGGAATTCAGAATTCCAAAGTATCTGGAGATAATTGATCTTATAAGGAAAGACTGTAAAGCAAATATTATTTCAGATGAAGGAGATGTCATGATTATTACGGATGACATTCCATGCAGGCATATAGCAAAATTGTACAGGATGGACGAAGTAAAAATGGAAGAGGATGAGAGCAGATTCATTTTTCAGTTTGAAACAGATGGTTCATTAAGTGCAAAGGAAACTTTGAAGTTTGCGATAAAAAGGTTGAGGACAAGGCTTGACAGAATAAGGGATTCTGTGGTTGTGTGAAAATGGAAGAAAGAAAAGATTTTCTCGATAGACTGAAAAAGCTGGATGAACTGAAGAAGTTGAATATGGACCCATACCCTCATTATTTCCCTGTAGATCATTATATACATGAAATTGTGATGGATCCCCAGACCTTCATGGACAGATATGTGAGGACAGCTGGCCGTGTAATTTCCATAAGATTCCATGGCAAGGTTGGCTTTTCAGATATTTACTTTGACAATAAAAAGATACAGCTATTTTTACGATTCGATGTGATGAAGGATAATTATGATAAATTCAAGAAATTTGTAGATAAAGGGGATTTTCTGGGAGTTTATGGCAAGGTTGTGAGGACAGAAAAAGGCGAACTTTCCATACTTTTAGAAGATTTCATGATTCTGTCAAAATCTCTATATGAGCTTCCACACCAGTGGTTTGGTCTTGAGGATGTGGAAACGAGATACAGGCAGAGATATCTTGATATGATTCTGAATTCTGATGTATTTGAAACATTCAGGCAAAGGTCAAGAATAATAATGGAGATCAGAAAATATCTTGATGAAAGGGGATATCTGGAATTCGAGACGCCGATTCTTCAGCCTGTTTATGGTGGAGCAAATGCAAAGCCATTCATAACTCATGTGAATGCAATTGACAAGGATTATTATCTCAGAATATCCGATGAGCTTTATTTAAAGAGGCTCCTAGTGGCAGGCTATCCCAAGGTCTATGAAATAGGAAAGGATTTCAGAAATGAGGACATCGATTCAAGGCACAATCCTGAGTTTACCATGATGGAAATTTATGAATCATTTAAAGATTACAATGATATGATGAATCTCACTGAAAATTTAATAAAAACTATTTCTGAAAAGGTTGCCGGGAAATTTAAACTCAGCATTAACGGTAGAGAAATAGATCTATCTTCTGAATGGAAAAGGGTAAGAATGTATGACCTTTTGAATGACGATGGCATTGACCCCTACACCATAACAGATGATGAGATTAAGGATCTACTGAAAAAATACAGTATCACAATGCCAGTTTATTCTAGGGGTATCGCATTAACCAAAATATTTGAATCCATACATGAGGAGACGTTCATAAATCCCGTTTTTGTCATGGATTACCCGAAGGAATCCACACCCCTATGCAAACCTCACAGGAAGTATCCTGACCTTGTTGAGAGGTTTGAACTGTTTATAAATGGCATAGAAATTGCAAACGGATATACAGAGCTCAATGATCCATTATTGCAAGAAGAGTTCTTCAAAAAGGAAACTGAAAGGAGGGTTCTGGGAGACGAAGAGGCACAGCAAATAGACTGGGATTTCATAGAGGCTCTTAGGACAGGCATGCCACCTGCCGGAGGTGTGGGAATAGGGATTGACAGGATAACAATGCTCCTGACAGAAAAAACAAGCATCAAGGAAGTAATTTACTATCCCATTCAGGCACCAAAGAATGATCAGCAGGTTAAATGATCTCGACAAAAAAATTTTACTTCATATTTTCAACCATGGTCCAGATTCCCCTGTATTCTGGAAAAGAATTGCTCCAGAATCGGGCATGGATGAGGTGAGAAAATCGTTTAAAAGGCTCGAGGAACTTGATCTTATAGAATACTGCGGTAAATTCATCAAAGGAAATTATGAAACTTCATCAGTAAAAAATAATTTAAAAATTAAGGCCAGACCTCAGAAAGGAAAGCATTCATATTTCTGTTTGACAAGAAAGGGGAAAGAATACGTGAAGAATTTAAAGATAAGTTAGGGATTAGAAAAATGTAAATAAGAGGTTCAAAACTTCAAAAAAAAAACTATTCTCAATATGCCGTAAAATAAGGCACTGTCGTTCTATGAGTCAGAAATTCCGATGATTTATAGAAAAGTTAGGGGTTTGGGGGAAGCAGTAAAACTCAGTTATTCAGGGAGGAGATACACGGACTTCCCCCAAAGGAAAGATTTGTTAATATGTTTTC
>ERZ1669250.482-NODE-482-length-17820-cov-4.413341_pt1 | contig 17820 bp, 21 predicted proteins | sample MGYA00579295_ERZ1669250 | MGnify/ENA primary metagenome ERZ1669250 (study PRJEB41166, sample SAMN08046056) | hot springs metagenome | biome: hot spring; feature: acid hot spring; material: thermophilic sediment; isolation source: thermophilic sediment from acid...
AAGCAGGGAGCATTTGTCATTCTTTTATAGATTCAAGAAGACTCAATATATTCCAGACTACCGTTCTTGCATATGGAGGCAGGTTTATGTCATTGCTTATCTCGTCTATCTTGTATGTTGCTGTCGATGCCCTTACTACATAGCTACCTTCTCCGTCTAGTGCTTTTCTTGCTTCGTCGAGCGCCGATTTAACATTCCTTGGCACGCTATTGTCATTCAACAAGACGTCTATCTGTTGCCTTATTTTTTTCATCGTATCTTCGAACTGTTCCGAATTTTTTGTCATGAAATCACTTCTTTAGATTATATTTACGGGCCCGGCGGGAATCTCATTTTTCAAATTTGAACCCGCGACCGTCAGCTTAGAAGGCTGCTGCTCTGTCCAAGCTGAGCTACGGGCCCTTGAGTATCATATGTAAAAGAACTCTCTTAAATTGTTTGTTGTCATCTCGGCTATTTCATTAACGTCCATGTTTTTCACACTTGAAATTATAGACAGTGAATTTATTACATCAATTGGGGATTTGCCCACGACCGGCGAATCCGTCTCTGCTACTATGCTATTTATGTCAACTTCCTTTATAGCCCTTTCCCTTTCTTCGCTTCTTACAGGTGGCACCGATATGATATACCCCCTTCTTTTTATTTCTTCTACATGCTCCTTTTTGCCTCCCTCAAAAAAGTGGAACATTGCTTTTTCGATCTTCTTTTCGACAAGTATGTTTATCACGTAGGGCAAAGCCCTTCTTGAATGTATAACTATAGGAAGGTCAAGCTCCTTTGCAAGATCTACTTGCTTTTCAAACACCGCGGCTTGTGCATTCCTGCTTTCACTATCTTTAGCTATTTTGAAGTCCAAACCTATTTCGCCTATGCCTACTATCTTCTTGCTTTTCTTTATCATCTGTTCCAGCTGCTCTGTGTCCAATCCTTCGCCCACCGCGTCAGGGCTTATTCCAATAACGCCAAAGACATTATCATGCTTGACGATTTCAAGCGTTTTTTCATTATCTCTATTGGATCCGCCAGCAGTAACAATAGTTTTTATGTTTTTTTCAGAGGCTTGCTTCAGCACTTCGTCTACGCTGTCAAAAAGGCTAAGGTGGCAATGCGCGTCCGAAAGCTCTACTGGTTCCTCTTTTTGGCTTTCAATCTGCATATCAGTCTGGTACAATAAACCACCGCAAATCCATACTTGTAAGCAAGCCATAACGATTTATTTGGCATGCAACGCTATCAGCTTCAACCTTTCGCTTGCAATCTTGAATGTAAGTTCTTTGCCGTTCTCAACCGCAATCCCCCTTTCTGGCAGTGTTGGTCCATAAAGGTATTGCCTTGCGCCCCTGTCGAATGTCAGTGTAATCTTTGATTCTATAGGGAACACCTCTCTTACATTACCTTGCCTCCTAGTTTTGCCACTTCTTTCAATTACGTATGTTGGGAGTATGTGTGCAACACCAAGGCCATTTATCCTTTTTGGCCGCTTTTTATTCAGTATGTCTACATAAGCATAATATCCTGTCGAGCCTAACGGCGTTGTTATTATTACTCCGTTCGATATGCCCCATATCTCTGTTTCTTTACCATGATAACTCACGCGTAGCTTGTATCGAAGCGCGCTTCGTATGTTACCTCTTTCTATGTAAAAATCTCCTGCAGTAATGTATTCCTTGTTCATATACCTAAGCTTGAGAAGAGGCTCCTCCTTTATATAGAAATTTTGTTCAGAAATGGTGTGAAGCACTTTTGGCAAATCGGCATCTGTTACTTCTATAGTAAGACCTCTACTACCAAGCAGTTTGCTTTCAGCACTGGTACTCTTCACAGCTAATATGGGCTTGTCATGATACAGCGCAGCGTACTTGAGAAATGTACCATCACCTCCAAATACGAGTATTGCATCATACTTTTTATTGTCTATTTTTATATTGTATCCGCTAAGCATGCGTTTAATGTAATTGTATCTCATCTTTGCGTACCTGCTTACCAGAACCTTTACTCTACGTACTTCCATTTGCAATCTACCAGACGCAATATAAACAAAAAACCCAAAGTTCAAGAAAGGTATAAATATATATTAACATAAAGCTTTTTAAGGTGCGATAGATGGATCCTGAAAATGAACATACTGATGGTCAAAAGGAAAAAGAGAGAGAACATACACATACAGAATCGGTTGAAAAGCTTAATGCTGCGCTCAAGATGACAAAGACAATAACATACCTGTCACTGGCCATAGGCATAATAGCGATAGGCATAGCGCTTTTTGCAATATTGAGAACACCATCCCACGTAGTTACACCAATCGCAACAACCACAATATCAAATTCCACTCCAGCAAACCTTACAGGACCAATTGTCGTTAACGGGAGCCCAATAGTTCCGCCGCTATCGCGCGCTTCTGCGCCAGTTATAACCTCGCAAGGTTCATTCGGCAGCAGGTTGACAAACATAAATGCGCCTTTCAACGCGACAGAATTGGCGGTAATAAACAACGCGCCAGACAGCTATTTCGAAAAGGCTGGTGAAATGTTCCTCAACCACTCTTTGACTAACGAGGTTGGTCTGCCATCAGTTTCAACTGCTCCGGAACTCATTGTAAACGGCAAGCCTGCAGTGTTGTATGTCGGCTCAATATCCTGCATATACTGCGGGGAAAACAGATGGGCAATGGCACTTGCACTAAGCAGGTTCGGCAATTTTACCAACCTTTTCAAGGGCTATTCCAGCTTTGGCGACGGCGACTTGCCGACAATTTATTGGTCTCCTGATGCATACAACACCACTGCCAACGTAACGTTTGGCAATTTTTACCAGAGCAAATATCTAACATTCATAACAATGGAATATGACTCAAAGATCGTGCAGGGATTCGAAGTCCAACCGCCTTCCTACTTTTTGAGCAAAGCAAATGCGACAGGGAACAACGTCTATATTACGGCGGCAGAATATTTCAACAAGGTAGTCAATCCAAGCAGTTTTGGCACTCCATTCACCGTATGGGGCAAGTACCCGGTAATGGGTGCAGACGCGGTTGATTTTGGCAACACAATGCCAACACAAGCAAATTCAACGCTGGGCCTTGAGTATATGACCCACGCCGACGTGTTGAATTCCCTCTCCAGCTTCAACAGCGAGTTCGCTTGGACCGAATATGCAGGTGCGGACATCTATATATCCTTGGCGTGCTCCAGCCTCAACAACACAGCACCGATATGCTCGCTACCAGCAATAAAAGGCATAGAAAAAGCGCTAAATCTCAGTGGATAAATGCCTGAAAAAATAGGCATCGCAAGCGTGATAGGCGACATATTCAAGTCTCCCTATTACGTTGTTTTAGCTGTGATAGTAGCGTTTATCTACTACTATCTAATAATTTATCTTGTGCAAGTGGACAACAGCGGCGCTTTTTTAATCACAATACCAAGTTATTTAATATACGCTCTTGTGTTTGCCTCATCAATTCTTTTGACTGTGAGTGTATACTCCATCCGCAAGGCCTTTAATGCCACAAAATCAGGCTTGGGCGGTGGTGTGCTCAGCGCGATTTCAACTTTTTTCTCAGCCTTAATATTTAGCTGCGGCTGCACTGCCCCTTTGCTCAACATAGTGCTGGGTCTCTTCGCCCTCAATATAGGAACTATCGTAAGCCTGAGAAATTTCCTAGCAAGCTACCAAGCTTTAATAGTATCAGCAATTATCGTGATGGATGTAGTATTCATATTCTACCAGCTCTCAAAGCTCACGAAGACGTGCGCATTGGACAAAGGCAAGATTGTAAGCCTGAAAGTCAAGCTGAAGTGAGATAGGCAAAAAGCATTTTATATCTATTCCTCGTAAGTAGATTGATGCTGTCTTAAGGCGACCAAAATGACAGCCAAAAAATCAAAGGCAAAAAAAGCCAGGGTGAGGCTTGCCTCGCGGAAGCGCAAACGCATTCAAAAAAAGGCAGTTGCACAAGCAAAGAAGAAAAATAAGACATCACTTCAGCAGCAAGTAGCCAGCATTGAAGAACTTCTTACTAAAAACATACTTGACGAAAAATCTGAAAGAACTGCAAGCCCTATACTGCCTGCAGTGCTTTACAACCTGAATGCAGCAACAAGAAGCCTTGCCTATCAGTTAGGCTACGACCTAGGATACAAGATATGTGCGACTACGCGCGGCGGAATAAACGCGCTGCTTACCGTGCTGAAAAACGCGGGCTTGGGCGACATGCTGTATTATCCATTCAGTGATATGGCAAGAATATCAACGCTCAAAAAGAGCCCGATAGCAAACGTAGGAATGAGAATGCACAACTATGAAGCTGGCATAATTTCCGGATTCATGTCGAACGCGCTTTCCAGGAAGATAAATGTAACCGAGTCAAAGTGCATATACAACGGCGACGAAAGATGCGAATTCATTGCGTCGCCATTACCTCAAGCGAACGAAACTGCTGGCAGTGAGCAGGCAAGCATAACTCCCAATTCATTGGGGAGCATTATGAACTATCTGGTGACAAGCCCTCCAGATTCTGACACCGCAAACGGGAGCTATGTTATGCTGAAGCTTGCTCCTTTCACTAGGCAACCGCTTCTCAACGCAACTGCAAAGCTATTTTCGTCGCTCGGCGGCAACATGAACGGCAGCAATCTGGACAAGCTTGCACGATTTCTCCCCGGCATCGAAAAGATAGAGGTCAGCAGGCGCAAGCGCAGGATAAGCGGGATTTCAGTGAAATATAGCAAAGAATATTCTTCGATGCCGTATGTGGCGTTTTCTTCACCTTTCATACTGGGTGCAAGCGCAAGCATGCTGGGCATGCAATCCAAAGAGCCGAAAGTAGCAATAAAATTAAATAATGATAGCTCGTATACATTAGAAATAAAAAGGCAAACAGGCAAATAGATTTTGGGCTGGTGCTTTGTTCTTAGAAAAATTAGACCCCATATTCAAGCTTATACCTAGCATAAGGAAGCCGTCAACCCCACTTACATTCAAGGCGAAACTCAAGTGGACCGCAATAATAATGGGTGTCTACTTCCTTCTATTCAGCATACCCGCCGTAGGGGTAAGCATATCAACGCTGTCCCAGCCAGCGCTGCAGCTCATAAGCATAATTTTTGCCGCTAGGATAGGCAGCCTGATAACTGTAGGCATAGGCCCGATAGTGCTTGCAAGCATAGTTCTGCAGCTTCTCGTAGGATCGAAGGCCATAAACGTCGATCTCAACGATCCAGAGCAGAAGTCGAGGTTCCAGAGCACGCAAAAGCTTTCTGCTATAGTTATAGCGATCATAGAGGCGTTCGTATTCGTGGCCACAAAATACGTGCCTACGAGCCCGAACTACTTCGGCCTTGTGGTATTCCAGCTTGCTCTTGGTGCCATATTCGTTATATATATGGACGAGGCGATGACAAAATACGGCCTCACCTCCGGAATAAACCTGTTCATAGCCGGCGGGGTAGCATACGCGATAATAGCAGGCACATTTAACATCATGCTGCCCGGAGCAATAGCAGCAATACAAGCAGGCGGCGCAGCAGCATTATCAAATGCCATACTCGCATTCGGTCCTCTTTTCTTCGCAATAATCGTATTTCTTGTAAGTATATATGCTTACGATATAAAACTGGAGCTGCCGCTCGTCTTCAATCAGTTTCGCGGGGTTGGTGGCAGGCTACCGCTTCCGCTGCTTTACGTGAGCGTGCTTCCAGTCATACTCGCTACGTCTTTCGAGCTGAGCCTTACAGTATGGTTCAAGTTCCTGAGCGGCGTCACTGGAAGTCTGGCAAACCTAGCCAGGTTTATAGCATATTACCCGCCTGGAGCAACGGAGCCTACAGGAGGGCTGTTATACCTAATCTCCCCTCTCTTTCCTATGCCATACCCGGCGAAATTTGGTGGCGTAGGTGGATATGCGCAGTATTTTGCCTATCTTTCAACGCACACGAGCCCGCTGTATCTTCCTGCAGGGGGCATAATGTATGTGCCGGAAGTTTTCCATATACTCATATATACGCTAGTTCTTGTGGCGTTGTGCGTAGTGTTTGGCAAGTTCTGGATTGAGATGACAGGGCAAAACCCCAAGACGGTCGCGGGGCAGCTGCAGGATTACGGCTGGCAGATACCTGGGTTCAGAAGGGATCCGCGCATCGTAGAAAGCATGCTCAACAAGTACATACCGACAATAACTGTTCTTGGCAGCATTGTGGTGGCGCTTCTAGCCTCGTTTGCTACGCTAACTGGGGCAGTAGGAACCGGTGTGGGAATTCTTCTTACAGTAGGTATAATGTACATGCTTTACCAGCAGCTTGAACAGGAGCACGCTTTTGAGAGCTATGCAAAACTGGACAAGTTCCTTTCATGAGCACCAAAAAACCGAAGCACGGCAACGCATTATTCCTCTAGCCTTTCCTTCAGCTTGTAGAATTCGCCCCACAGCTCCCTAGGCATACGCTCGCCGAAGCTTTCAAGGAAGGGCTTTACCTCCTCAAGCTCTTTTAGCCATCCTTCTTTGTCTACGTACAGAAGCTTCTCTGCCTGCTCCCTTGATACCTTGCCGTAGTCGAAGCTTTCGATGCTGGGCATCATGCCAATTGGAGTTTCGACGGCATCTCTTGCGCCGCCGCTTGCCCTTTCTATTATCCACTTCAGCACGCGCATATTTTCTCCGAAGCCTGGCCATATATACTTGCCGTTTTCGTCCTTCCTGAACCAATTTATCATATATATTTTTGGCTTGTCCCTTATCTGTTCGCCCATCTTGAGCCAATGCGCAAAGTAGTCTGCCATATTGTAGCTGCAGAATGGCCTCATAGCCATGGGGTCGTTCCTTACCACGCCAACTTTTCCCACAACCGCAGCCGTTGTTTCGGCCCTGAGCATTGCGCCGAGCAAAACGCCGTGCGCCCAATTGTACGCCTCAAAAACAAGCGGCACAAGTGTTGTCCTTCTTCCGCCAAAAAGCATCGCATTTATCTTCATTCCTTCCGCAGCAGTATATTTATCGGAAAGGTATGGATACTGCCTTATCGGCGTGGTGAACCTTGAATTTGGGTGAGCTGCAGGCCCGTTTTTAGGGTCGTAGCTTCTTCCCTGCCAGTCTATGAGCCCCTGCGGTGGCTCGCCAAGGCCCTCCCACCACGGTTCTATTTCAGTTGTGAGTGCAACGTTGGTGAATATGGTGTTGCTGTTTATAGAACGCATGGCATTTGGATTTGTTTTGTCGTTGGTGCCTGGCGCCACGCCGAAAAACCCGTACTCCGGATTTATGGCGTTTACTCCCCCTCCATGCTCAAAGAGCCATATTATGTCATCGCTCAGGAGCCTGACTTTCCATCCCTTGAAATCTTCTGGCGGGTTGATCATAGCGAGGTTAGTCTTCCCGCTAGAGCTTGGAAATGCGCCGGATATGCCATAGCTTTTGCCTTCTGGTGTAGTCACCTCTATTGCCATCATGTGCTCAGTCATAAATCCTTTTTCCTTAGCGATTGCGCTCGCTATCCTGAGTGCGTGGCATTTCTTGCTCAGCAGCGCATTGCCGCCGTAATCGGTGTTTACGCTTATTATAAGCCTCTCCTTTGGGAAGTGTGCGATATACCTTTTGTTTGGGTCTAACTGCATAGTTTGGTGTATTCCAAGAACGTGCTCCTCACCTTTCTCAAGCCGTTCTATTGCTGCATCGCCGACAAGTGCTATGATCATCTGGTTTGCAGCTACGTAAGCACTGTCAGTTATCTCTATTCCAACCTGCGAGTATTCTGAGCCATTTGGGCCGAGCACGTACGGCAACACGTACAGCTCCTTTCCAGCAGAGGCGTTTGCAATGAGCTTGAACAGCATCTCCTTTGCCTCTCTCCTGTCAAGCCAGTTGTTCGTAGGCCCAGCCTCCTCCTTGCTATCTGTGCATATATACGTGTTCTGTTCCGTCCTCGCCACGTCGTTCGGGTTGCTTCTGGCGAGATAGCAGTTCGGGTATGTAGTTTCGTTCAGCTTTATGAGCCTGCCCTCGCCAAGCAGCCTGCTAACAAGCATTTCGTATTCCTCTGGCTTACCGTGTAGCATCGTCACCTTCTTTGGATTTAGTAGCTCAACAACATCTCCCACTTCCTTGTCAACATCCTCATTCTGGAATAAGCCCCTACTCGTCATCATGTTATCATCGAGCTAGCTGCTGCTTTCATCCTTTTATAGTTGTCGTGGATTCTGCTGTTGTCAAATTCATATTGCTAAGCGTTATCTTATATCAGATATTAACATAAATGTTTTGCGAGCGCATATTTAAATATTTATCTAATAATAGATATCTATAAAATGAATTAAGACAATAAATGGTGATAAAATGATAGATGAAGAAGACGATGTTCGTGGTCCAAGGCGTGGTATGCGTGGCGGCATGGGAAGAGGAGGCGGAGGCATTGGAGGTAGAGGTCATGGTCAAGGAATGCGTGGCCCAGGTATGCACGGCGCTGGCATGCATCATTATGGCATGCATTTCGGCAGGCGCGGGGCGCTTCGCCCGCTGATAATAAGCATGCTCTCCGAATTGCCAAGGAACGGCCCTGAACTAATGGACGCGATAGAAAACATATACGGCTGGCGCCCTAGCCCAGGCTCAATATACCCGATTCTAGACGAGCTTGAAAGTGAAGGGATAATAGAGAAAAAGGACGAAAAGTACAGGCTAACAGGCAATGCGCAGGACAATACGGACTGGCCCTTCGGTTTCGGCAGGCCCGCAACAACATTCGACATAATAGAAAGAATTGACATGTGGCTTGACTATTTCGAAAAAATGAAAAGCAGGGATCCAAACAGTTTCAAGGCATATTCGGAAAAGCTGAGCCAGATGAGGGATAAGATGAACAAGCTTGTTGGCAGCGGCGCAACATAAGCGCAGAAGCATTTATGCATATGTGAAAAGAGGATGAGGGATCCGCGTATCAGAAGGTGGGGATTTAAGCGCGAATCCTTCAGAGTTATCTATGATAATTAATATATAAATACTTGTCTTTTTTATAAAATTTATGCACAAATTATTGTTATTTTGTAAAGTCAGCCCGCCATCTTATGAGTTTATACTCATTTTGCGCATCTATGCTTCTTATGGGAAGTCTGCCAAGTATCACTTTGTCTAAGTATGCAAATTTCACTTCTACTTTATGCTTTTCAAGAACAGATTTATGGTAATTTATGTCGTGTTTCAGTGCCGAATCGTAGCTGTCAAATGCACCTAGGGTGAAGAAGTCATAGCTTCCCACCAGCGGCGCACACACCAAATATCTGCTCACCAGCGAAAATCTATCATCGTTTAAAAATGCCTTTCTTGCGAGGGCCGAGCTTTCCTCATACCCTTCCCTCGGGCTATACTTGCTGAAAAACGACATAAAAACAATGCCTTTTGGTGGCGCCATGCTTATTGTGGCTCTTTCTATATAACCGCTTTTAATCATCTTTTCGAATGTGTACGCCACTGTGTTAAAGTGTATGCCAAGCTTTTTCGAGATTTCCTGGAATGTTGCTCTCGAATTTTCATTGAGCACCTTAAGCAGGTTCTTATATTTCTCCTTTATTGCCAATTGATCTATCAGCTCATTCCTTACTGGAAAATAGCCTAGCTGCTTGTGCACCGCCCAAGAGGACTGCCATGTGGCGCCGTATTTCGATAATGCTATTTGCATTGCCTTGTCCCAATTTGCATATTCTCTGCTTATCGGCGTTACCGCATATATGATCATATCATAGTCTCCCTTTGTCGCAACTGCAACCTGCGGCACATAAGACTTTGCAAGAATCTCTGCAATCTTGTCGTAGTCCGGCTTTTTACCGAATTTTATCATGACAAGGTGTGGATTGTCAATTCCAAGCTTGGCTTCGTTAAGTTCCAGTGTGTACCGTATATCAAATGTTTTTTCCACATGCTTCAATTTTTTAATCGCTGTTACACGAGATACTCCAACTTTCTTCGATAGATCTGAAACAGAAATTCTTGCATCTTCTGAAAGAAACCTTATAATTTTTCTTACCTGTATGTCGTATGTGTCGTTGAACGCGCTGTGAAACTCATAATCATAATTCATTTAATCATATTTACAATTTAACAAATCTTAACGCCGAAATTATAATATTATATCAGATTTAATAATCTTTTTCGTCTATACTTATATTAGTAGATACTCCACTTGGCGGTTGCGTGAACCTTAAGTTGCTTGCAAATACATACCTGCTGCTTGCACTTGTGCTGGGTGCGTTGCTGCCTGTCATGCTCGATTTTGCAAGCGGATCAAATCTTGCTGGGTTTCTGTTCTATACCTATCTTATCTCAGTTTTTGTATCCCTGCTACTGATTGTTTCGACTAAGCGCACTGGCCGGCTCATTGCATACTTCAAGAATGTCAAGGATTTTCTGCTCATAGCGTTCATAGGCTTGCTCAACTATGCACTGCTTGAATACGGTATAACTTACGCTGAGAAATTCGTAAGCGCATCGCTTGCCACTGTGGTATACAGGACATCGCCTATACTCATGCTCATATTTCTTCCTCTTATCCTAAGGGAAAGAGTGACGAAATATCAGCTTCTTGCGCTGGTACTGGGTTTTGTCGGGCTCTACATAGCAATTAGCGGTGGGACCTTGAGCTTTGCATATAGCGGTAATTCTCTTATTGTAATATTCCTCATTTTCGTGGCTCTGGCTGGCGCCCTTGCTACCGTACTGGTAAAAAAGTATTCATTTGACATGATAACTGGGATGTTTATATTTAACCTAGCCAACATGTTGTTTTTTGGGGCAGTGTTTCTCGCAAGCGGCGCTTACACGGTCACATTCTCGACTAACGAGATAATTGCATTGCTATACGTCGGTATTATCTATAACGTTTTTGTCGGGTTTATGTATTACGATTCGTTCAGAATGCTCAAATCCACATTTGTGACAAACATATATTTCCTTTCTCCATTCATAACTTTCCTGTTTGCAGGCATAATTCTTGGCGAGGCGATAAAGATATACTACATAGTAATAGCACTCCTTGTTGCAGTGGGCATAATAATCCAAAAATTCGACAAGCTGGGCAGCACATATTCACCAAAAGAAAACAAGCACAAAAATTACACAATATTTGACGTCACCAGCGCGTTTGTGAATACGCAGGAAGATGTTGTTTATAATGTAATAAAGTCCGGCGGCAGGGTGCTGGCAATAAATGTGAGCGGCAAGCCTAAACATTTCGTAGAAAGTGCCATGAATATCCCAAATGGTGGCCTTTTGGTATATACTGATAGCCATAAATTCGTGAGAAATGAGGAGAGAGAATTTGTCAGAGACATTATAGGCGCAAAGGAGGGTGACAGTGTGATAATGTGTGCAGGGCAGCAGGAGCAGACTGAAAGTGCCTTGTTTTCTATAATGGAGAAACTTGAGTCGGGAGAAAACACATTTGCAATGCCAAACTCTCAGCAAAAGCAGAATTAATGCAAATGTGGGCCTGAGGGGATTTGAACCCCTGACTTACTGGTTAAAAGCCAGCCACTCTGGCCAAGCTGAGTTACAGGCCCATAAGCTTCATTTTCCTAAACTGGTCAAACAAAAACTAAAAGATTATCTTTTTTGGTTGGCAAAGTTTGCTTCTTCATTTGACAGCTCCAACATTCTCGACTTCTGATAACCGCTTACTCCTTCGCTCGCATCTCTGTAGAGCTCGGAAGCCTGTCTGTGCAGCTCCTTCGCCTTTTCGGGATCAGTAACTTCAGATCTTTTTGCAACTTCTCTAAGAGTGTTCGCAGCACTTACATCCACCACCCACTTCGGCACATCATTAAGTTTTTCCATTATATCCCCCGCTATGCGTATAAATTATATTACATTATCCTTATATTTATTGCTTGCCATTCAGCAGGCTTTGCCGGCAAAGCAAAATCTTATAAACAAAGAAATTCAAGGAAAGATTAGCACAACAAAAAAAGTTAATTGCGTTTTGCTTTTTTTATCTGTTCCGCTACCTTTTCCTTGTCCTCCACTTCTATTATTAAATAGTCATAAGGCTCATTTTTAAATTCTATTGTAACGCATTTTGTTGGATCTTTCATCGCAAAGAATGCCGTTTTACCGCCCCTCATTACATATCTACCCTCTTTAATAATACCAGGCAAGCCTGTTCCTCCAACTCGCAATCCCTCTACCCATTTCTTTTGGTCTGTAGATACAGAGACCACATTATTTAGGTCGAATTCTAACTTCCTTTTTATAGCCGCCAGTTCTTCAAGGCCCTGAAATTCCACTTTTATCTTTCCATCTTTTATCTCTACTTTGTGAGCCATTTCATCATCATATTGATGAAGCTTTTTTAATATATAAATTTTTGCTGTGGGTTTTATTTTACGTTTGCTTTGAGGCGTTTTTTTAACAAAACAAGTATCGTATAAGAAAGCGCCCGAAGCAGGGATCGGACCTGCGACCTACTGGTTAACAGCCAGTCGCTCTACCACTGAGCTATTCGGGCTCTCTAACAGAATGCTGCATTTACCTTTTTAATTTTTTTCTACAGCCTATTCCAAATTGAAAAATGGGAAAGGCTCTGCCAATTCTATTTTTTTCGCATACATATAAGAATGCTCTCCAATTTCGTTTGAAAAATCCATTTTGTTGTTTGAATAATCATACCTTATAAAACCTTCCTTCGGCAAAGAATCCATGAACGTGTAGTAAAAGATTTTCTGCTCGTCATCTAGCTCATCGAAAAGGTCAAAAGCGCCAAGCACAGCCTTGCCTTTGTAACTAAACGAATATGCCTTTTCTATATTCTCGTTTTCTATGGCTTTCTTTATCACTGTCCTGACCAGTTGATCCGCCTTTCCTATTTTGACAAATGCGACATTGCTTATTTTTTCAGGATTTTCAGATATAAGCCCTGAAAGCTCAGCATCAACGATGCTCATATAATATGTGTCGGTTTGTGATAGGTCAATTTCATCTGTAAATTCAACTCGCTCATCAAATCCAGCAATATATTTTACGATGCTTTCCTTGGATGCGCTTGGCGTATAATAGAATAGAACATGTCCGTCAACAGTTTCTCCCGGCGCAATTATTCTGCTTTCACCTTTGTAAACTGTCCTTATCAGCTCTGTCGGTGTCTGATCAAACCTGCAGGCATACCTGGCCAAATCATTTATTGAAGAGGTTCTTATGAATGCAATCTTTTTCTTTTTATCAGCCTTTGCCAAAAAATCACCCTGCAAGGTACTTGTAGATATCGTTTATGAACTGCAGTACTGCATACGCCGGCTCAAACACTATCGGGGCAAGATTCACACCCTGCCCAAGCGCCACATAGTCATTTTCCAAGCTTGCATTTGCTATCAGCGTCACTTCAAAAGTCTTGCCAACTAGCGGGCTCGTTGTCGATCCCACGGAAACATTGAACTTATATGTTCCCGGTTCGCTTACAAAAACAGGATAAATATAATTGTTCTGCCTGGAATGCAATACTATTATGTTTTCTGTGCTGTTCCAGGCGGGCAATCCAGATGCCGTTATGGCAAATTGACCATCAGAAACGCCTGTATTGTTTATTGTCACATGCACGTTTACTGGTTTGTTCAAGCCTGCATAAATCTTTTTTGGCCCAACGCTTATGTTGAATACTGTTGGGGTAACGTTTACATACGCTGTGAATGTAAGGTTCCCAAGTTTTGAGTAGTTGCCGATGTTTACTGCGCGAAGTACCATGGAATAAATGCCGCTTTGTGCAGTCGGCAGCACCGTAATTTTCATTTCCATAGGATTCTCATAAAGCAGAGAAGGTTGCGCAGACCAGCCCGTAGGCAACGTAACGTATGTTAGCCTATCCCAGCCTATGTTAATCAATGTCCCATTGTAGTTTGGGGTTGTAGGTGAAGCAAGAATGTAAAAGCTCTCCCCCGGCGCGACTTTGCCAAGGTATATGTTGCCATTGTTGAGCAAGGTGCCATTTGTAGGGCTCAATATCTTGAGATAGGGTGCAGCGTTTACCGAGTTCAGCAACAGCAGTATCGTGGCAGCGTAAAAAAATCCAAACAATCTCCATTTAGCTGGCGGCATAACCATCAAAACCTAATGCATTTTATAAATATATCAATTTTTGCCTTCAAGCTTATTTATTAGCATGTCTACGTTCTTCTTCAAGTCCCTCATAGTACCTGTATTCGCTATTATGTAGTCAGCATCATTCAACGCGGAAACTATGCCAAGCTTTTTCTCTGCCTTCTCTCTTTCAAGAAATGCTGACATGGATTTCACGTCGTCGCTTCTCTTTCTTTTCCTTAACCTCATAAACCTTATTTTTTGCGGTGCTGATACCGAGACAACAACAATATCCTTTGCATGACTCTTGAAATATTTCAGTTCGGCATCGCTCCTGACACCAGTTATGACCACATTCTTGTTCTTAGAACGTCTTATCATGCTGTATGTCTTCCTTGCAACTATGTCTGGTCCAAGGCGTTTTCTTATGTTTATAGCGAACTCCTTCATTGTTTCGTTGTTTATCTCCAGCTTTCTCTTTTTCATTTCGCTTATTATTGCGTCATGCATCTCGAATATAGCAAAACCTTTTTTCTTCAGTATGTCAGCAACACTGCTCTTTCCCGCACCGCGCATGCCAGTTATGCAAATTATCATTATCTCACCAGGCTTCCCTCCTTTACAGGTCTATCAACGGTAAGTATCGAAATTGTTTTGTCATCCTCAGCAGCGAGCAGCATACCTTCCGAAACGACACCAGCTATGGCCTTCGGTTCCAAGTTCGCAGCTATCACTATATACTTGCCAATAAGCTCTTCCTTTGTGTAAATTCCCTTTATGCCAGCTACAATTGTTCTTTTGCCCGCGTCTCCAACGTCGACGGTAAGCTTATACATCGGTTTGCTGGAATATGGGTGGTCCTCGACATCGGTTATCTTTCCAACCCTGATCTCTATTTCCTTGAATCTTTCTATATTTATCATCAAAACACCGGCAACACATATTATTCAATATCAAGTTTTATATATTTCTTTTTGGCACCATATAATGCGGTAACGTTTGAGCGAATGTGTTCTGTACCGCTAGCTTGGTTGTTTGCATGCGGTGTTTCATAAGTATCGACGTGCCTGACGAAATAAAGAAGAAGCTGATCGCTGCAGGCCAGCGTTTGACTGGTCGCGGTGTTACACTTGTGAAAGCAGACGCGTTGCACATAACCCTGCTTTTTCTGGGTGACATAAGTGATGTCGAGATAGGGTACGCGAAAAGTGCATTGGATTCTATAAAGCGGGAGCGTTTCACAGTTGACGTGTATGGTGTTGATTATTTTACGCCGAATGTATTGCGCGTTGTATATGCAAAAATCGGCCAAGGTGCCGCAGAGTTGAAGGATCTGCATAATGCAATACTGAAAGAGCTTTCAAAAACAATATCCGGCCTAAAGCGCGAGAATTTTGTTCCGCACCTCACAATCGCCAGGGTAAAACCTACAGCCGACAGGCGGGAGCTCCTTGCACATATCAGTCAGATTGAAAGCTTGCATTTTGGCAGTTTCGAAGCTAGAGGGGTATCGCTTAAAAGTAGCATTTTGACACCTGATGGCCCTCTCTACAAAGATTTATACAAAACTGATTTTTGACTTTTTCGCTTCAAAATCGTTCTTGCCAAGCGTAGTTACCAGCTCGCCAGGCCTATAAATCCTGTCAAGTAGAAGGATGTTGTATGTCATACCAGTTTTCAGGTCAAGCGCTATATGCCTTGTCTCATTTCCAAATACATCAAGCTCAACAATAGGTCCTTTGCAAATTTCCTTTACCTTATTTATCTCTTCGAGCAGTTCCATGTCGCCATTTTGCAAGCCTATCCCTCTAATCTCAAGATTTGGCTTTTTGAGACTTCGGACGAAGCTCCTGATCTTCGTTTCTTCCTTGTTATCAATTGCCTGAGACGGCCTTAGTACTATCGCAGAATGCGAGTTTACATCGTAGACTGATATAAACAGGTCATATGTAATATCCCTTGCAATGACATAGCGTTTTAGATTTCCATACTTTTGCATTGTTCCTTGATTAATGCCTATTTCCTTAGATATTCTTTGTATCATGGAAAGCGATGTATGTGGTCTCTGTTTGGTTGAAAGCACAGCCCTCTCGCTACCAAATTCTTTATTCAGTCTCAGTTTGTCTATGGAGTTTGAAAAGTCCAATTGATCACATGTTTAACCGCGTGTTTGTGTCGCACCTGAAGCAGTTAGCCCTTCTTGTTAAGCTCCCCCGCTTCTAGCGCTTTAGATACCTCTTCAGCATCTTTTATAGAATCTATGCTATGCCAGTACGCATCTTCGATCTTTACCCCTGCCACTCTTCTTTCAGCAACTAGCTTTACAAAAGTTGTCTTCTCAAGGTCTCCTTTTTCTGGGACGTAATCGAATATCTCTCTTTTCATCGAATAGATTCCACCATTGATCCAATGGTCCTTTATCAGCGGTTTTTCCCTGAAGGCGGTTACAGTTTCACCTACCGTTTCAACGATGCCAAAAGGGCTTCTGAATGGCACAAGTACCATTTTAACTAACTCCTTGCCTTTCATATCTGCTACCCTGCTTATATCAATGTTCGTTATGATGTCTCCATTCAGCATTAGAAACTGATCCCCATCAACAAGCTTTTGTGCATTCTTCAAGGCTCCCGCTGTGCCAAGTGGCTCATTTTCTTCTGAAAGCAAAATGCTTACTCCAAGCTCCTCATTCAATTTGCCAGCATATTCGGCAATCTTCTCCTTGAGATAGCCTGTAGTTAGTATGTAATCTCTTATGCCGAACGAGCTGAGCCATTCTATCTGCCACTTCAGTATCGGTTTATTGTAAACATGCACCAGCGGTTTAGGCAACGATTGCGTCAACGGTGCGAGTCTCTTTCCAAGCCCTCCAGCGAGAATGACCGCTTGCATTCAATCACATCTAAAACTAGTTGCGTTTTCATAATATAAAGATGTTTCATAATATAAAAATGTTTCATAATCCCGGTTTGCTAATAGGTGAGATTTTACCATTTGCAAGCAATTGTACTACCCATAGTTAATTTTTTATATATGCTGTCTATATATTTAATAAGCCTAGCTGATTAGATGCAAATAACATATATCGAGAATACACCATTTGCCGTGAAGTTCGAGATAAAAGGCGTAACATATACATTCGCAAACGCACTCAGAAGGATAATGATAAACAGCGTGCCAGCGTTTGCCATAGATTCAGTAACTTTCTACAAGAACACGAGCGCAATGTTTGACGAATACATAGCGCACAGGATTGGGCTTGTGCCAATATTGACGCCCACTTCCGGGTATGACGAAAAGGACGAAATTCTATTCACGCTAGAGGCGGAAGGCCCAAAGACCGTATATTCTGGGGAGCTGAAAAGCACTGACAAGAAGGTGCGCGTAGCAAATGAGAAAATACCAATAATAAAGCTTGCGGAAGGGCAAGAAATAAGGCTTGAGGGCAAGGCGGTTATGGGCACAGCCGCAAAGAGTGCTAAATTCCAACCAGGCTTTGTGACCTACAAGTCAAAAGACGGCTCAAGCGAAGATTTCGAGTTTTATGTTGAAACTTTTGGGCAGATGGCTGCCAATGACATAATACGCAAAGGGCTTGACGTGCTCAGCGATCAGCTGAAGGCGTTCGAGAAGGCGCTTAAGTGATGCGGGGGTGGCAGAGTTTGGCCAAATGCGCAGGACTGAGGTGCAGTAAGCTCAGAACTCCTGTAGCTTAAGTGCTTGCGTGAGTTCAAATCTCACCCCCCGCATATTAACACGGGCAAATTGTCTGG
>ERZ1669250.483-NODE-483-length-17816-cov-11.819436_pt1 | contig 17816 bp, 19 predicted proteins | sample MGYA00579295_ERZ1669250 | MGnify/ENA primary metagenome ERZ1669250 (study PRJEB41166, sample SAMN08046056) | hot springs metagenome | biome: hot spring; feature: acid hot spring; material: thermophilic sediment; isolation source: thermophilic sediment from acid...
AGGGACAAGCATTGCAGTAAGAAAGCCTTTAGCATATGCAAAATGGATAATCTGATGATCAATAAATAACGATTAAGATTATTGTTTCGGTTTGCAAATCTTACGCTTAAAAATGTTATAAGCTTCTTATACAATCTTGTTAACGATGCCAGAGGTTCACGATGATTTTGATACAAAGAGCGGTACATGGTCATACAGGACAGAAAATTTTTCATCGATAGAACAGCTAGATGGAAACCTGAAGATGTGCGTTGGTCCATCAGAAGCGCTTTACTATTCCGACGCAGAAATCTCAGATGGCAGCTTTGAAAACCTCAAGTGGTCGAGCGGTAACGCGGAGTTCAGGGTGAAGCTTTCATTCGATCATTTTGGTAGTGCTGGTTTTGGTTTCTGGAATTACAGCATGGTTACCGATCTTTCCATGCCGTTATGGTTCATCTACCTCAATGCCCGGGGAAAGTACCCGCTGCAGGGCTTTTTTGTTCAGGCAGGAAAGAACTTCTGTCCCCTATTCTTAAAAGATACAGGGATAACCTTTCCCATCGTTTCCTTTATTTCAAGAATTTTTCCAGCCCGGGTAGGTGTTAAGATTCTAGATTCAAAACCAAGGTTTAAGGAATTTCAAAAAGAAAGCTACCATGTTTACAGGGTTGAATGGAAGGGCAAGCTTGCCAGGTTTTACGTTGATGATAAAGAGGTATGCAGCGTAGAAGATCAATTTTTGCAAAAAGGAAAGGCAAGGCTTGACGTATGGATAGATAACTCAGTTTTTATGCCTGTAAAAAACGACCCGGGTAAAGTCTACAGACACGCTACGCAGGAACTGAGGGAAAGGCACTGTCTTTACCTTGATAGATTAGACGCAAAGGAATAAAGAACTTTTATTTCAAAAGCAGTATGGTTGATTTGTTGCAATAGCAATTTTGAACGTTCTCAGTATTTTTAAGTTCACAGCTCTTTCCTTACAGGATCATGGCGTAAACTGGAGCATGATCTGATCCTTTTACATCTTTAAGTATTCCAGCTTCTTTTACCCTGTTTTTCAGTTCATCGGAAACTATGATATAGTCTATCCTCCAGCCTATGTTTTTCTCTCTTGCGTTAAACCTGTATGACCACCAGCTGTAATGCCCCCCTTCTTTTACAAACATCCTGAAGGTGTCTACGTAGCCAAGACTTAAAAAGTGGGTCATCCATTTTCTTTCCTGCTCCGTAAACCCAGCGTTGTTAACGTTGTCCTTGGGCCTTGCTATGTCGATTTCTTCGTGAGCCACATTAAAGTCACCTCCTATAACGACTGGCTTCTTCGATCTGAGCTTCTGGACAAAATCCTCAAACTTTGCGTTGAACTCAAGCTTGTAGTCAAGCCTTGTAAGACCGTGCTGGGCATTCGGGAAGTAGGCATTTATAACGAAGAACTCTTCGAACTCCGTAACTATCACCCTTCCTTCAGCATCAAACGCACTTTCGCCAATCCCGTAAGATACTGAAAGCGGCCTGATTTTTGTCAGAGTCAGAGTTCCGGAATAGCCTTTTCTTTTTGAAGCGTTCAGATAAGCTTTATATGTTTCGTCAAAGCCCAGAGGGAGAGTATCTGTTTTTACTTCCTGCAGCATTATGACATCGTATTCTTTAGAATTTACGAGCTCAAGAAGGCCTTTGTTGATTGCGCTTCTGATGCCGTTTACGTTCCACGCCAGGATCTTCACAGAAAGCTTATCGATTAATGTTTTAATAAGCTTTTCAGACGTTCATAACGACCGAAGATTCAAGAACGTTTATCAAGGTTTTCCAGCGCAGAAACCAGCTCAGACATTGCATCTTTTGTGTTTTTCCTTGTATACGCAACCCTTATGTGTGTGCTCTCTGAGCCGAATAATTTTGCAGGAATTGCTGAAACGCCTTTTTCATAAAGTCTTTCGCAGAGCTCAAAGCTGCTTATGGACGAATAGCGCGAATAATCGAGGAATGCAACAGTTGCAGCCTCAGGCTTCCTGTTCATGTAAAACTTTAGCTCGCCCATATAACGTTCAACCGCTTCAAAGTTTTCAGCTGAAATCCTTCTGGCTTCTTCTTTAAGTCTGTCGTTGTCTTCAAGTATCTTCTTCGCAATACAGATGTTGTGCTTTGATACCGGCTCATAAGTTATGCCCTGCAGCTTTTCTATCGTTTCTCTTATTTCAGAGCTGGGGGATATTATATAGCCTACCCTGACTTCGTCACCTCCGTAAAACTTTGTGAACGTGTTTATTCTGAAAGAATTCACTGGTCTCTTAACCCTGTCAAGATCTGTAACGAACTGCAGAAACGTTTCATCTATGACGTAATATCTGTAACCTTCTGGAAGTTCAGCCCTCAGGCTTGTGGGGTTGTTGGGATCGCTCAAAAACAGCACGTTTTTTCCCCTTTCCATGCCTTCTGCAAGAGGCGCTTTGTAAAGCATTTCGTATTCAGGTAAAAAGCTGTCGAACCCGTTTACGCCTGATAGCCTGAGAGCTTTGGCAACAAGGTCAACACCTTCGGTTGCCCCGTGGGTTAGCGAAACCAGCTCTTCGTCAGTTCCGTTTATCTGCGCTATGAGCTTTTTAAGCTGTTTTGGTTCTTCAAAACCACAGCCATTAAAATACTCTGAAAGGTCTATCCTTCCGGTAAGCCCGCTCTGCATCAGGTCATAACGGCCTCTGTGGGAATTTATCCAGTCAGCTATTTCAAACTCTATACGCATATTTTATGTAGTTAAATGGAGGTTTAAAAACAAAAAGGTTACTGTTCAGAAAATAAGCATCAGCTCAAACGTTCATTTTGTTAAATGATGGTTGCCTTTTAATTTGTTTCCCGTTCTTTTCTAGAACTTTCTCTCCATCGTATATTTCTTTTCCCCTTAGCAGCGTCAGGATTATTTTACCCCTTAATTTCCATCCTATAAAAGGCGAATTCTTGCTCTTTGAATAAAGCCATTCTTCCTTTATCGTAAACTCTTTTGAGGGGTCAAATATGACAAAATCAGCGTCAGAATTGACCGAGATTATGCCCTTTTTCCCGTAAAAGCCGAAAAGCTTTGCGGGTTTTTCCGAAAGAAGGCTCACGATCCTGTTCATGGTTATCCTGCCCTTTGCGGCTTCGCTCAGCATGAGCGGCAGCACTGTCTGAACGCCTATTATTCCTGACGCTGAGTTCCAGACACCTTTTGATTTCTCTTCCAGAGTATGAGGAGCATGGTCTGACCCGATGTTTGTTATGGTTCCGCTTTCTATACCTTTCCATAAAGCTTCCCTGTCAGCAGCAGTTCTCACCGGGGGGTTGATCTTTACGAGCGTTCCGTATTTATCGTAAGCTGTCTCATCCAAAAAAAGGTAATGAGGACAGGTTTCACCATAAACATCTGCGCCGTAGTTCTTTGCTTCTTTTAAGGCATTTAACCCTTCAACAGAACTTACGTGCGCTATAAGAATCCTTGCGCCTGTCCTTTCTGCAAAGAGCGAGACCCTTCTGATCGCCTCCTCTTCAGCTATAGCTGGTCTGGCTTCCATATGTGCCCTGGGATCCGTCCTTCCGCTGGATTTCAGCTTCTCTGTAAAGAACTCAACAATCTTTTCATTTTCTGCATGAAAGACAACTGTGATATTTTTCTTTACGGACTTTTTAAGCGCTTCAATAATAGAACCGTCGTTTGGAGGGGGGATGTTGCCGGTTGACGGTCCCATGTAGATTTTAAACGCTATTGCTCCTGCATCTACCATCGACTCAAATTTTTCGATGTTAGAATTGTGAAGCACGCCGTACAGTCCAAAGTCAACGTAAGCCTTTTTCAGGAACATCTCAGACTTTTCATTAAGCCTTGATGGATCGTCTGTGGGTGGCAGGTCGTTCGGCATGTCGAGAACAGCCGTTATCCCGCCTGCTGCTGCGCTTTCTGTGCAGGTTTCAAAATCCTCCTTGTATGTGAATCCAGGATCCCTGCAGTGCACGTGCTCATCTACAGCGCCCGGCAGAACGTATTTTTCAAAAGCATCTATTACTCTGTCTGCAGAGGCTGGAACAGAACTTCCTATCGCCTTTATTACGCCATCTTCAGAATAAACGTTGCTTCTCAGAGTAAGATCAGGAAAAACAAGATAACCATCTTTTATCAGCAGATCTGTCATTCAGGATAAGCTTGTGAACATTTTATATAAGCTTTTTAGATGAGATAAAAAGCGCATTTGATGACTTTCACGATTAGCTCAAAGCCTTGCAGTTGCAGCTTTTCGGTTAAAAGCGCTCAAACAAAAAACGCTCAGCGTTAGATATTCTGCTTGCAAAAGTATAACGTAAAGTTCTCTGCTTTGTGCTGAAGCAATTCCAATTTTATTTTTATGTTGCCAAAATCCTTGCAAAAAGCTGCTTTGTAACATTGGCCATATCAGGTTAAATAATACCTTAATTTTTCTCGTGTTATGGGGATCCTGAGCTTTTTAGCTTTTTACGTGAGCATGGTAGCTCTCGGTCTCAGCATGGCGGCTCCACCGGGTCCGGTAAACGCTATGATAGCAGCCGTTTCAGTAGAATCAAAGCTTAGAGGCACAGCGGTAGGAGCCGGGGCTATGACAGCTGACATTATCTTTTTCATTGCGGTATCACTGATAAGAACTCTCATTCCTTCTGAATTCGTACTGCCTTTTTATGTTATAGGTGGAACTTACACGGTTTTTCTCGGGTTTCTCGTGCTGAGATCCAGAATAAGCAAAAAGATCAGGGTTCAGGGCGGCTATCTGGTGGGACTGACGATGGGGATAACGAACCCATACCAGATAGCGTGGTGGATCTCGTTTGGCATGGCAATGCTTGATAAGTTCGGATTACAATCGGGCCTGGGGTTCTTCTCGGGTATACTGATATGGATAATTACTTATCCGTATATCATTGAAAAAGTTGGCAAAAAATCTGTAAAACTTGAAAAGCTCATCAGGATTGCATCTGCTGCAGTTCTTTTTGTATTGGGTACGTACATGATAGCCCTTTTTATTTTAAGTCTGTAAAAGATGGCTCATGATTTGCCAGAGCTGGTCGCAAAACAGTAAAGAAACAGCAATTAACATGCCTGGCATTTAAATTAATTTCAGCATATTTTATTGAAATGATATTTATCAGGCTATGTTTTTTCGTTTACAGTCATAAAAGTAACAAAAATTGAGCTTCTCAGAAGAAAAGTTTATCTAGTCCAGCCCTCATCCATGCATAAAATGCAAAAGTTAGATGTCCCAAAAAACTATGAAGCTAGGGCTACCTTAGCTTCTTTTCTTGGTTATATGCTGGATGGTCTCGATACGTACATACTTTCATTAACTCTTACTGCTATAGCGCTTGCGTTTTCCCTTACATCAGCTGAGGAAGGGCTCCTGGGATTTATACAGGCGGCCGGCATGGTTACAGGCGGTTATGTTTTTGGAATACTTGCGGACAGGTTCGGCAGGGTGAGGACCTTTACATACTCTATACTGATATATTCTGTTTTCACAGCTTTAACTGCGGTAGCTCCAAGCTATGCGTTCATAGCTTTATTCAGGTTCCTGAGCGGAGTTGGTACAGGAGCGGAATACGGCATAGGCATGACGCTGATGTCGGAAGCGTTCAGGGCAAAATGGAGAGGAATGGGTTCAACCATAGTTTCTCTTGGGTGGACGCTGGGAGTTATGCTTGCAACTGTTCTCGGGCTTGTTCTTATGCCTGCGTTTGGCTGGAGGAGCATGTATCTTATAGGCATACTTCCTGCGCTTGTAGCTGCTTACTACAGGTTCAGGCTTCCTGAATCTCCAGTTTGGAAGGAGAGGACTACTGAGAGCGAGAGGAAAAAATTTCAGATTAAAGAGCTTTTCAGAAGGGAATACCTGAAGTTTACAATAGTTTTCCTGGTAGTGGCGATAGTGGCTGAGCTCGGGTACTGGGGGGTTATGATATGGCTGCCATCAGCTCTTCTGACAGAGTACCACATACACTTTGTCAAAACCATATACATACTTCTGGTAACTGACGTAATGACCATGCTGGGCATGATAATTTTCGGATTCTTGGCTGACGTAGTCGGCAGAAAAGTTGCCATATTTCTTGGCTTTATAGGCATAACTTTTGCTGTGATATACTTTGCAATTTCGAGGACAGTGGCCCAGGTAATGATAGCGTCTTACCTTATGGGCTTCTTTATAAACTCATACTTTACAACTTTTGGCGCCCTCTTTTCTGAGCCATACCCAACGCACGCGAGGGCCACAGCTGTAAACTTCATATTCAACACCGGCAGAGGTTTTGGAGGTATAGCGCCCCTTATAATCGGTGTTCTGGCACCGCTCTTTAAAATATCAGGCGTTATAGGGTTCTTCTCAGTACTTTTCATAATAGCTGCTGTTTCAATACTTACCATACCTGAAACCAAGGGCGTAGAGCTAAAGTGAAGTTCTCGCTGCACTATACCCTTCAATCAAAAGGTTCCTGGGACAGGGAGTACCGCGATTATCTGAAAGAGGTAAAGGAAGCAGAAAAGCTGGGATTTTCTGCGGTGTATGTCGGTGAGCATCACTTTTCTGAAGACGGGTGGAGTCCGGCGCCATTTCTAGCTCTTTCGGCAGCAGCGTCAATTACAGAAAGGGTTAAACTCGGGACCAACATAATAGTCCTCGCGCTTCATAATCCTTTTGAAATAGCTGAACAGACTGCCGTGCTTGACGTTATAAGCGGGGGAAGGGCAATTCTCGGGGTCGGGCTGGGATACAGGCCCGAGGAATTTGCCGCATTCGGAGTTGATGTTAAGCAGAGGGCAAAGGTATACGAAGAAAAGCTGAAGAAGGTGAAAGAGCTGCTTGAAGGGGAAGCCGTACAGGCTGAAGGTTTTAAGCTCAGGGTTTACCCCAGGCCTGTACAGAGACCCAGACCACCTGTATGGATAGCTGCAAAGAGCGAGGAAGCTGTAAGGAAGGCCGCACGCCGGGGTGAGGCATGGATAATGGATCCTGTAACAGATATAAACGTGCTTAAAAAGAGGATGCAGGCTTATATGGAGGAGCTAAAGAAAGCAGGGAAGACGGTCACAGATTTTCCGCTCAGAAGAGAAGTCTTTATATCCGAAAAAGATGACGAGGTTGAAAAGGCTAAGGATCTGATGCTGGAATCGTACAGAGAAGATTACTACGCTTGGGGACACCTGCAGGACTCTGATGGTAATGAGATAGATCCGCGTAAGGTTTCCTATGACGAAATAAAGGATCAGGTCCTTAGCAGGATGATCGTAGGCAAGCCAGATCTTGCTATAAGAGAAATAGAAAAGTACGAAAAGGAACTGGGGGCCACAGAGCTGATGATAAAGCTCAGCTTCCCGGGTATAGACCATCAGATGAGGATGAGCGTCATAAGAACCATAGCATCAAAAGTTATGCCGCATTTTTTAAACAACTAAGCCCGCTATTACAAGAAAGTTATAAGCTGTAAACAGTAACCCTGTCTTTGCATCTATGTCCACAGCTTTTTTGCTGAACTTTTTTGGAAGAAATGCTGCGTAAGGAATTGTAAAAAAGCTCATGAGCGTCGATAAAGGAATAATGCCAAGGATAATGTAAAGAAGCTGCAGCGCGTAAGCCCCGAAAATGCACGCGGCATATATAAAATTTGATCGTGAACGGGTTCTGTAAGCAAAAGATCTGACTCCTGCGGCGATATCGGTTTCTATATCCCTGTAGTTGTTCGAATAAATGACCGCCATCATTATCAGAGCTGACGGTATGGATATAAGAAACGCGTAAAAGCTTAACCGGCCTGCCGCTGATGCAGAAAACCCTCCCATTACAAAGAGCGGTCCCCAGACTGTAGAAACCAGAAATTCACCCATACCTTTAGCCTTTAGATCAAGAATTGGTCCGTTATAAGAAAAAAGCGCAAGGGCTCCTGCAAGCTCCAGCAGAAAGACTGCGGGTCCTGTTAAAAATGAAACAACAGCTCCTGTTAGAAGCCCCGATGCTACAAGCAAGTAAGAAAGCATGGCGGCTGAGCGCTTTCCTATTTCACCGCGCAGCACTGGATGTTCCCTGTAGGCTGCCGTAGGGCTTTCCGGTGAATCTACACCTTTAACCACATCGTTGACATCGTTGAGCACGTTTGCCCCTGCATGGAGCAGCAGTGATCCAAAAAGCGCCAGCAGGAGCATCACAAGGTTTACCTTAAGGCCCAGGAATGATGCGTAAGAAGCGCCAAGCAAAATAAGGGAAACCGTCATCGGAAGTGTCCAGACCCTTATCAGGCCTGCAAGTGAGCTGGCTTTCATTTCAGAAATTTGCTATGACTTTAACCGGTTTTATGTATATCAAAACCCTTTTTTCATCTTCAGAATTTTTTGTATATTTTTCAGCGCCGGTATATTTTTTTGCCATCTGGTTTATGTGCTCTTCAGCGCCGTCAAAAGTTTGCTTCACTACTTTTCCTTTTATTAGCGCATACCTGTAAGGGTTTGAAGGATTTGAAATCTCGATTGAAACCGGCTTTCCCTCTTCCGCAAGCCTCTGTTTCTTCCTCCCCCGCGCCGTGTTTACTATCACATGTTCGCCATCCGTGTCAACCCACACGGGAGTAACGTGAGGAAACCCATCGCTGTCTATAAACGCAATATGACCAAAGCTCTTTTCCTTTATAAGAGAGACTACCTTTTCATGTAAAACCATAAGTTTTAATATTTACTTTTAAACGTTAAAATGTTATTAGATTTTTTTCGGTTTTTTAAGCTTTTTATGAAAAAAATTTCGAACCTTACCTTTATATATTTAATAAATAAAAACGTATTACGCGAAGTATATTGTATGCTATTACGAAAATCGATACATTTTATAATACAACTTTGTTTAAGGGCCAGGCTCGCTGCGCTAGACTGACAAAAGTTCTTTTTAGTTTTCATCGAAAGTTACATGGACTGAAAGCTTCGCCCTTCCGGGCGTGAGAGGGGTCAGAGAAAGATGAGCGTATAGCTGTTCATTTATTAAACAAAAAAATTGTTAAATTTAAATTTATTGGGCTGTATAGCCTCCGTCAACAACCACTTCTGAACCTGTCATAAATGAAGCGTCATCGGAAAGCAGGAAAACGATTACGCTTGCTACTTCTTCCGGTTTTCCAAGGCGTCCAAGCGGGTGCAACTTTTTTAAAGCTTCGTAAACGGCTTCTTTGTTTCCCGTGCTTTCAGCAAAACCCCTTACCATCGGTGTATCTATAAAACCCGGGTGTACAGAATTTACCCTTATGTTATATTTTGCGTAAAAAAGCGCATCAGTCTTTGTCATTAACCTCACAGCGCCTTTTGAAGCGTGATATGGTGGTACATCCTGCGCCCCTACCAGCCCGTAAATAGATGAAAGGTTAACTATGCTTCCGGATCTATTTTTAATCATATAAGGCACGGCGTATTTTGTGCACAAAAATACACCATTGACGTTTATGCTCATCACTTTATTCCACTCTTCCAGCGTTATTTCATGTGTAGGTTTACTGACTCCCGCTATTCCTGCATTGTTTACCAGGCCGTATATATCTCCAAGCTCTTTTCCTATTTTTTCAAACACGTTTTTTACCTGTTCTTCATTTGATACATCAAGGTAATAAAATCTGGCCTTTCCTCCCATTTTGTTTATTTCTTCAACAGTTTTATTTCCTTCAACCTGGTTAACATCGCACACAGCAACAACTGCTCCTTCTTTTGCAGCTGCCAGAGCTGTGGCTTTACCTATTCCCATCGCGCCACCAGTAACTACTATAACTTTTCCATCCAGTTTTCCTTTCATCATTATTTAAATTAGACAATCTTTTAAATAAACATTATTTCAAAAATAGTGTGTATAACCTTCTCCTAACCTTTAAAAGCGAAGTTTTTTGATCCTAACCATCTTCTTATAACCGTATGTTCTAGAAAGACTGCACTTTTTTGGTGATATTGAATGATAAGCCTTTAATGAAAATTTAACCGATCGAATGCGGACTGAAAATTTATATTGTTATTTTTATTTAAGCCGATCATTTTCTGAGGCTTCACGAGAATTTAGGTTAAAAATAACGATTTTGTTTTCTGGAAGCACTCAGGAATAACAACCGGCTAAAAGGTTAAGTCGTGTAAAAACTTGTGTATTTTTTGTGATTCAAAAACCCCAGCAATTCTTTTATCGGATTTAATTTATTTTTAAAACTATGTCTTCTGATGAGAGAGGTTCCAGATTAAGCGATCTTTTCAGCGAGCTCAGCGATCTTATAAAGAAGCTGTACATAGAAAACGTTCCTTCCTATGGAAACAGCTTCTGGTTTCAGCTCGGGTTTTATATAATAGTGCTCGGAATATTCCTGGGTATAACAGGAGGTATAATGCTGATTTTCGGCCCTTACTGGTGGAACTACACTGAAGCTGGTATTATAGTAAGCCAGATACATTTCTGGACCGCTGAGATACTGATGACGCTTCTCATTTTGCACCTCTTCGTAAACTTTTCAACATCCGCATACAAGAAAAGAAAGGATTCATGGGTTATAGGCGTCCTGCTTTTTGTCCTTACAATGCTGACATATGTTTTTGGTGTAGGGCTTAACAACAACATAGTTGCACAGTACAACGACAAAAGCGGAGCTGGCTTCTGGAATTCTATTCTGCTGGGCTGGATAATAAACCCTGAAAATTTTGGAGCCGTACTGGGCTGGCATGTGATGATAATACCGGCAATTCTTCTTTTGCTCGTTAGCGTTCACTTTGTTCTTGCCTGGAGGCGGGGTCTCACAACCCCTCACATAAAGAGCATAAAGTTCAGTATAGTAAAAGCTGATCACAGAAAGATGTTTGTGAGAGCTTCAGCCGTTGTCGTTGTTGCGATAGCGGCGGGCTTTGTTCTCGGGCCTTACTGGGCTTATCCATTTGTACCGGCGTTAAATGCGCAATGGGCAGCCCAGCACTATCCGGATACGTTCGCGGCAACACTTCTGCAGGAACTGAACAGCACGTCTGGAACTGCAACGTATTCCAAGTTCTCACCCTTAGGTGATGTAAACCCCTATGCGGACAGCAACGATCAGATATCCTATGTCAACACAAGCCAGGTTTACGTAATAGGGCCCTATAACATGTTATTGAACTCTACTGGTGGCAGGAACTATCTGCAAGAATACCTAGCTGAGAACAGCACTCAAAGGATTAACCAGCTTAACAGCGCATATTCATTTTTTACAAACGGAGGTTCGATTCAGCTGGGTTTAAAGTCCAGCAACCCTGTGGAGGTTGCTGTATCGCAGCTTACGTTAATGGCAAAATCCGGGCTGTACGACGGTGCGCTTTATTTGGAAACGTACGATCACAGCAGTCTTGATCAGACTTACACTATAAGGCTCTTGTCAGACATGGGTCTAATTCATACCGTTGAGGGCATACAGTATAGGCTTAACGAAAAATACTTTGGCATGCTGAAGTTCAACGTTGAACCGTGGCAGATAGGGGCGTACTGGATGCTGCCCTATGACTTGCTCGAAGCATGGGGCGACACTATACCATGGTGGCATTCGCTTTATAATGAACTAATCCTTGGCGCATTTACGCTGATAATTCTTTTGCTCCCATGGATACCTGGTTTAAGGGATATACCCGATCATCTGAAGCTATACAAACTTTTCTGGAACAGATACACTATACCAGAAATGAAGCAAAAACATCATGATTGAACCACGTAAAGAAGAGAAGCAAGCCCGGCTAGCTCAAAAATCATTAAAAGCATAAGCGGTATAGCTACAGAAGCGTCGTAAAAGTGTGCAAAATAGTAAAATATAAGAGTTGAAACTGCGCTCTGAAGCAGAAACGCAAAAGAGAAAGCAAACAATGCCATGGTGAACCTTGACCTCTGCTTTATCGCTGTTCCCGCATAAAAAACGAAAACGGCCGCCGCTATAAAAGTGCTAATTAGCGAAAGCACTATGTCTATAGACCAGTATATTCCTATCACGGCCTCCTCACCCTTTCCGTTATTTTCTCGAAAAGATCAAAATTTTTCATGAAGAGGTCAGTCAAAAAGTAAACCTTTCCATATTTGGGTCCTTCAGACTTTACTATGCCATTTTCTTCTAATATGTTAAGGTGGTGCATTACTGTTCTGTAATTAACCCCGAGGTTCTGTGCAAGCTGGTTCGCGTTCTGCGGAAAATCTTTAAGGCTGATCACTATCTTCATCCTCATGACTCCTCCTTTTGACCCGACAAATATCCACCAGAACATGTGGGTCGCAGACTCAAACTCCAATCCTCACTTTTATGGTTCATCAACTTTATATTAATTTTACTTTTTTTAAAGCAGTAAATATAAAAAATAAAATTCAAAAAAATACCTTTAATATTCATTCTAAGAGTACACCGGAGTGCTGTATCCTGGGGCTGCTGAGCTTATGGGTGCGGGTGCAACTTTCCAGGTCTCGTGTACAAGCATCCAGCTTCCGGAGCTGAACTGGTATGTCAGCGTGTCGTTGACGTTCAGCAGTATTGCGTGTGGCGTTGGGTTTGACGAAGTTGGGAACGGAAAGACTATAAACTGAAGCTGTGCGCTCACCGTTGCAGACGTTCCAGATACGCTTAATGCAGGCGGTTCTTCAGCGTACCATACAACGTACTCATAGAAGTTAACGAACTTCGTCCAGGTTGTGTTTATTGCTGTTACCCCGTTGTAGGTTCCGTTCAGCGGTCCACCCAGCCACACAAGCTGTGCGTTAGGAGCGTACTCCTGCATTATCAGGCTGGTGTTTTCTATAGCTATGTTGTTCCAGTGGGCGTATGCGTTAGCAAGAAGTTCGTCATTTACGAGAACGTTCTGTCCAGGGTATCCAGCTATTACATCTGTCAAAGGAAGTGGCTTTACTGTCCATACTTCATTCTGTATCAGGAATCCAGTTGGAGCGCTTGTGCTGGCTGCGAGGCCCAGGGTCTCGGTAACGTTCAGAACGAATATGTTTTCGGGGTTGCTTGTGGGCGCTACGAAAAACTGAACGGGCGCTGAAACCATATAGTACGATGAGTTTACCTGCATAACCTTGGGCGGCACTATGGTGTACCAGTAAACTGTTTCATAAAGGTTTGTGAACTTGTTCCATACGGAGCTTATCTGAGATGTCCCTGAATATGTTCCGCTGAGCGGGCCTCCTACCCACTTTAATGCAGCATTTGGAGCATAATTCTGCATTATCAGGCTGGTGTTTTCTATAGCTATGTTGTTCCAGTGCGACATCGCGGTTGCAAGGGCCCCCTGTTCCATATAACCTGCAAGCTCGCTTGAAAGAGAGCTTATTTTGCTGTTGTCAGATGAAACCTGGCTTGTTAAGGTGCTTATTTCTGAGTTTTTTGAAGAAATTTCTGCTGAATAAGCTGACATTGAAGAGTAGTACATCGATGCGTAAACTCCAGTAGTTATTATGAAGATCACCGCAATCACTGTTAGAGCAACTGTTGACGTTTTCATTTTGTTATGTTAGATATTATAACGATGTTATATTAACGTTTTTCAAAATAATATGCAAATTATATGCAAATTATTACAGAATTATCACGGCAATAACGGCCGGCTGATGTCAAAAATTAATTCTAAAAACGTTAAGCTTTATTTTTTAAATCCTGTATGTTTTGAACGCTTTCAATCCATTCAAAAACTGGAATAAGCAGATCTCTTAATTTCTTACCTTTTTCAGTAAGCGAATATTCCGTGTTCACAGGAATACCGGGGATTACTCTTCTCGAAACAAGCCCGGCTTCTTCGAGTTCCTTAAGCCTTTTTGAAAGCAGATTGGGCCTCGGATTTCCTACGTTTCTTGCAATTTCGTTGAAACCAGATTTTTCTTTGTTGCCCAGCAAGCCTATTATGAGAAGCGTGTATTCTTTCCCCAGAACTCTCATGATCTTTTGTGCCGGGTAGATACAGATCTCTCTATCGCCGTAGACAATCATGCATGCTTTTTTTGACACATTTCATTGTATTCAGTTTAATTATTTAAAGCTGGTTTAAAAATTTAAATTACCTCGCTTATAAACCTGATTTATTTTTAAAAAATCATGAATAAAAAAGCAACCATAAGGGTATTTGGAATGACTTGCGATGATTGTGCTGTAACTGTTAAGAAAGGGCTTCTGAGCGCTGAAGGTGTAAAAGATGCCCGCGTTTACCTGAAAGATGGAATTGCCGAAGTTCTGCTTGACGATGCTATTGTTAATCCAGAAGGGCTTGTCAAGCTCCCCGTTTTTTCAGGCAAATCAAGGTACAGGGCTCAGCTGAGGGAAGTTTTCTGAAAGACTACGACCTGGCAATAATAGGTAACGGCGCAGCAGCTTTTTCTGCCGCGATAAGAGCTTCAGAAATAACTTCGCATCAGGCAAAGATAGCCATGATAGGATATGGCCCTCTTGGGGGCACATGCGTTAACGTCGGATGCGTTCCTTCTAAATATTTGATAGAAGCGGCTTCAGCGTTCAGGAATGCAAGAGACCCCCTTTTTCCCGGGATCTCTTCTATGGGAACTTTGAACTTTAAACTGCTGGTTGACTCGCTGAGGGACTTGGTTAACGGCGAAAGAAAAGCCAAGTACGAAGATGTCCTTTCAAAGTACGAAAACGTGGAATACTACAGCGGTTATGCCTCTTTCATAAACGATAAAACTGTAGCTGTGACGAACGGAGATAACGAAAAGGAAATTTCAGCATATAATTTTCTGATCGCAACAGGCTCCAGACCAAGCGTTCCCCCAATAAAGGGGATTGAAAACTCAGGTTTTTTAACCAGCAACGATATATGGAGCCTCGAAGATCTACCTTCAAAAATAACCGTACTGGGGGCTGGAGCAGTGGGTCTTGAACTCGGGCAGGCATTCCTGAGGCTTGGATCAGAGGTAACAGTTGTAGAAGCGCTGCCTCACATACTGTATGGCTCAGAGCCTGAAGTTTCAGAAACGATGCTTGATACGTTAAAAGCAGAAGGCATAAAATTTTATACTGGCGCTTCCGTAGAAAGAGTTGAAAAAGCGGCTCTGTACATAAAATCGGAGGGCCAGGTAAAAAAAGTCGATCATGATACACTGCTTGTTGCAACAGGAAGAACCCCTAACCTTGAAAAGCTAGCGCTAGAAAATGCCGGCGTTGAGTATTCGACAAAGGGCATAAAGGTTAACGAGAAGCTCGTGACCTCGAACCCGAGGATCTACGCAGCTGGGGACGTTGTTGATCAGAGGCTGAAACTTGAAACTGTTGCGGCGAAAGAGGGGGCTATCGCTGCAGAGAACATGTACGAACATGCGGAAAAAAGCATAGACCTTAAAGCGGTCCCATTTGTCGTTTTTACTGATCCGCAGGTTGCATCGGTCGGGCTTAAAGAAAGCGAATGTCAAGGCTGTACTTCTAAAATTATACCGGTTTCGTCTGTTGCAAAGGCAAGGATAATAAGAAAAGAAAGCGGGATCGTAAAGATGGTAGCGGACAAAGACGAAAGTATAAGGGGAGTTCACGTAGTTTCTCCATACGCTTCAGAAATAATAATAGAAGGCGTATATGCGGTAAAGCTTGGATTAACGGTTGAAGACATCATAGAGACCGCTCATGTGTTTCCCACAATCTCTGAATCGATAAAGCTGGCAGCACAGTCGTTCAGGAGAGACATTTCAATGATGAGCTGCTGTGTAGAGTAGGACAGCTTTAAAAATAAAGCTTAAAATCAGCAAAAAAGATTAAGGAAAAGCTTTTTGAACAATTGCCCATTTCTGCGTTAAGCCCGAAGAGCTTTTTACGACTTTAAACCTTTTAAGTATCTGATCCCATTCTTCGTCGCTGATTCCTGGTTTAGCGTTGAAAAACTGTCTGGTAATGCTCATGTATGCATAAGAATTTTTCTTCAGAACCCTTATGATCTCGTTAAGCGCGCTCTTATAATCAGCTATGCAGCACAGAGTTAAATTAGAAAATACAAAATCAAAGTATTCGTCTTCAAACTGAATTCTTGTGGCCGATCCCGTAACAGCGATCAGGTTGTCGCTGTTAAGCTTTTTGAGCTCTCTGATGGAGCTTTCGCTCGGGTCCAGAGCCACGACCTGTCCTTGATGACCCACGAGCTTGAGCAACTCAGCCGTATAATAACCCGGTCCTGAACCCAGGTCCAGAACTTTCATTCCAGTTTTGATATACGATTTTATCCTTTTGACCACCCTGTCCTTCGGTTCTAACAACCTTCTCACCGGGTTGTTAAGCAGAATTGGGCCCAGAATTCTATCGTCTACCATGAACTGTTTTTTATAACGATGTTATTATTTCTTTTCCGGAAATTTTTATTCTGCACACGGGGTTTCAAAAATTCTTTTCAAAACTGGAAACTAGAAAAGCGCTTATCAAAAGTTTAGGCGTTTAAAAAAACAAGAGAAACAGTTTAATTGTATGTCAGCAAATTAAGCTGAATAAACTTGGTTATGAATTATGATTATGCGGTAATAGGCGGCGGAGTATCTGGATACTTTGCTTTAAAAGAGTTGGCAGGAAAAGGAAGGATCATACTTATATCAGAAGAACCGGATCTGCCCTATGATAAACCGCCTTTGAGCAAAGAGTTCCTGAGGGGAGAAAAGAACGCTCCATTCTTCGAAAAGCCTGATTATTACAGCAGCAACGGAATAACAGTGCTTCTCAACGAGGCAGCTGAAAAGATAGAAAACAATGAAATAGTTACTTCTTCAGGGCTCAGGGTAGGTTTTAAGAAGGCGCTGATAGCTACAGGCGGAAAACCAAAAAAGATTGGCGTACCTGGGGAGAACAAAAGGGGCGTTTACTATCTCAGGACTCTCAGGGATGCCTCGATCATAAGAAACAGCGATGCAAAGAATTTCGTGATAATAGGGGGAGGGTTCATAGGAACGGAAGCCGCGGCTTCTCTCAGACAGGTTAAAAAAGAAGTTACTGTTGTGGAAGCCGCACCAAGGCTACTGAGCAGGTTTGCAGATGAAGATTTTTCTTCTTACCTGGAAGGATACATAAAATCAAAGGGGATTGAAGTGATTACTGGAGCAAGCGTAGAGAGCATCGAGGGTTCAAAACAGGTTGAAGCAGTAAAGTTAAAAAACGGAAAAGAGCTCAAGACAGAAGCGGTTCTTGTCGCAATAGGAATAAAGCCGTCTACAGAGCTCGCTTTGAATTCAGGAATAAAGGTTAATGATGGCATAGAAGTGGATGAACATATGATGACAAGCATGAAGGACGTTTACGCTTCGGGCGACGTCGCTTTGGTCTATAACGGTTACCTTGGAGGAAAGCTCAGGATAGAGCACTGGAACAATGCCCAGTACACGGGGATGCTCGCTGCAAGGAACATGCTGGGCTCCTCTGAAAGTTATGATTTCCTGTCAACTGTATGGTCAGACGTGTTCGATCTCCACATCGAGTCTGCAGGCATAACAAACGGATGGGAGGAAAAAGCCACGATCGGAAGCTTTAAAACTAACAGGGTTGCCAGCGTATTCATAAAGGAAAAGAAAGCAGTAGGATATATTGCAGTAAATCTTGAATGGGAAAAGATAGAAGCCTTGAACGAAATAGTTAAGAACAGGAAGCAGATTACAAACCCCTCGTGCTTTTCTATCTGAAATCTGAAACGGATTTGGCTAAGGTTAAGTCTCTGCCAGTGTGCAACTTTCTTTCGGTAAAAAAGAACCTTTTATTGGCTTGCAAAGCAAAAGATCTTTTAATATTATGGTAAGTTGCGTGAGTTAATTGTAATTTATCTGAAGATTTTGCTGTAGCTTAATTAGCTAAAAAGGAAAAATAAGTAAACTTTC
>ERZ1669250.484-NODE-484-length-17796-cov-3.495688_pt1 | contig 17796 bp, 16 predicted proteins | sample MGYA00579295_ERZ1669250 | MGnify/ENA primary metagenome ERZ1669250 (study PRJEB41166, sample SAMN08046056) | hot springs metagenome | biome: hot spring; feature: acid hot spring; material: thermophilic sediment; isolation source: thermophilic sediment from acid...
CAACCGCCGCGGCCAACGCCGCGCGCACCGCGTCCTCCGCGCTCAGCTCCTCTTTCTTCCCGTTCCAAAGGTGAAAGGCACGCTTTCCCTCGAACACGTAAGCTTCCTCTTCCACGGGCTCCTCAGGCATGCCTTCGTAAACGGCCAGCGAACCAACCAAGAGTTTTTTGCCGCTCTTCTTGTAAGGCAGCCTTAAACCCTTAACTCCAACGGCGATCGCGTTGAGCGGCCCTTCCCCGAGCTTTGAGAGAGCCCGATTCACTGGTCCGAACGTCCGCCAGTGAAGCCAAGATGCACGAGTGGTAAGGTTGAGCTCCGCGACCACAAGAATAACGACTAAGAGCCAAAAGGGTATACCCAGGCTCAGCCTTACAGGTGATGAAAAGGTTATGTAACCGGTGGGCGTTGGAACAACGTAGTTTCCCCTCTCGAAGAGGTACCTGTAACGAAAGAGCAAAGTGTCCAGCATAAGCACAAGGGAAAGCAGTACGATGCCCATTGAGAGGTAGAGGGCGTACTTGGTCTTCCAAATCACGGGAACGATCGCCGACAACAGCACGTAAACCCCTATGAGCGAGGGAATGTACATGGAGTACAGAATACTTTCGCCGAGCAACCTCACATGCATGCCATCGAGGAGGAGCTTGTCCTCGAAGAAGCTCGAGCTCGCCACCCAAGCGGGGTAGAACATCCAGACTCCCACAAACGCAAAGGCTAGCAAAAGGTATATCAGTACCTCGCTTCTCAAAAGAATCACCTGAAAATATGGAAATCAGGGTCTGGGTGCGCGACGACCATGAGTTTGGATAAACGTAAATCACTTGAATTCCAGCGAACAAGGTGTAAAGGTCACTGGTCAAAGGACCACTAGAGTATACCCAAACCTGGGGAGCTCCTGAAGAACTAGAGTTGAACCTGAAGGTCAACGTGTGATTGCCTGCGGGCACATCCACATCCTCTTTCCAATTGCCAACGCTGAAGAACACGTAATGATGCGTATTATCGTCGGCCAATGAGACGTTGTAGAAATCCTTTATTAAAAGGGGGATTGGCGACAAAGTAGAGATGTTAACTAAAAGCACACCGTTCTCCACCTCAACCGAGCATACCCTAATCGTTATGCTCACGTTAATGGGAACCAACGAGAAGAAGTAAATAGTGCTGGGCGCCCCGTAGAAGTACCCTTGAACTTCTCCTTTTATACCAACATGAGATAAGTTGAAGTAGGCGGGAAGTAACGGGGAAAAAGCGTAAAGCGACCCATGCGAGGCCACAAGCTGAAACCTTTCTCCAGTCTCCACCACAACACCGCTTCCCCCGGTGGGAACAAAGGCGCTTGAGCCGACCACAGACACGTTTATCAAAAGGCCTTTGCTTGTCGCACAAACACAGAGAGCCTCGGCATAGGGCACGCTCTTAGTCTCTGATAGGGAAACAGAAGGAGTGGTCTCGTACTCCCAGAGCAACGCGGAAAAACTAACCAAAACCAGTAAAACAAGAGAGATAATGTAAATTTTGAAGTTGCTGCGCAACCGCAGCTCGCCCTGCTGACAGCAGTTATCACGGGGAAGTAGGAGCCTGAATTGGGCTGCTGGCCACAACATTATAGCCGAAGCTCGCGGTAATGCTCTCGCTGACTGATGTAGAGCTTTGAGGCGTAGTTGGCTCTATCCACAATGAGACGTAATAAGAACCTTGATTTAATGAGTAGCCAGTCTCCGAGGAAGAGTATTGCACTGCTTGCCCGTTCTCAACCAACGGAATCCAGTACACTTGCGTGCCCGTATTAACCACGGCGTACATGTTCTGGATTAAGTTATTTCCAGAAACGGACACTTGATTAACGTATAAGTATCCAGAAGTTGACGCAGTCAACACTAGGGGCTCATAATAGTAGATCTCTGCGGCGTTTGTTACAGCCACATTAATAGTGAAACCTGTAGGCGAAACCGCGGTACTCACGTACCCAGAAGCAGCATTATTGGGTCCCAGAGAAAACGTAAGCGGAGCTCCTATAACGTTCACGTTCACGTAGCCGTTGTAACTAAATATGACGTCTGCTAAGGAAAGGCTGAAACCCACGGCTAAAAGCGTCATAGCTATTAGGCCATAGAGGGCTTTGTTTTGATTTTGCATAATGATACTCATCGTGTATCTAATTTAAGCCTTACGCTTAATTTGTTGAATAAATGCTACACCATGCTTTTACCTAGTTCTTCGCTTCACCTTTGACTTTGCGTCCTTGGCCCAGTGTGTCAGGCCATCATGCCTTAAGCACAAGTGCAACGTATAGCTTTAGCACGAGCATCCATATCCATGGCATCCCTTGATCGCTACCTATGTAAGCTTTTCAAAGCGCAAAAATTTAGCAGGCTCGGCGCATAATGCAAGATTGATTTCTAGACTACGTATCTAGTTTTGAGCGCAGAATCTCCTACCTCATCGAGGGCCTCTCGCTTTCAGGCTCAAGAGGCCGGCCGAGGCTGTTGGTCAAAGCTACGAAGGCCTCCAGCAACAGACTTCGGAAGACCTGCGCGGTCAGGCCCGAGAATGCCATTGCCGATCAATACATGCGGTCTCATTCAAGGGCCGGAAACCGCTCCGAATCGCTCGATAAGATAACAAAACGTTCCCAATCATATTTTATGCTGAGCTCCTCGAGGTACCTGAAGAGATTGGATCCGGTGAAACGTTTAGCTGTGAGCGGATCAAGCCGCACCTTGATCAGATCGCAACTGCTCAAAAGAGCAAGGACATTAAGAGGATAGCTTTTCGTAAATGAGGAAATCCCGATGGATATTTACGCAAACATGCTTCTAAAGATCCTCAAGGGAACCCTGCCAGACACGGAAGATGTGGAGATTATGGAAGTTGGCCTCTATTGCCTCTACCAACTGGAGCTAAACCGTTTATTATACCTGATCTATGGCTAAATTCTAAAATTTCTCTATGATCTTGCGAGGAATTAAACCACCCAAGGAATCTTTTTTCTCCCTGTTTCCAACGTGAAGTTGCAATCACGAAAAATCTCCGCGGCCTCAAGGGTAAAAAGTAAGACCTAAGGTACATGCCGCAAGACCCTACCAGGCGAGGGATCCAGAGCGCTATCGATCCTTTAAAGCGGTCGACGCATTATGCGCAATGCTAGCTTCTGTACACGTGATCTTCTCGCCCATCGTCACCAGCTCAAACCCCTATACTCATGTTTTCGGTGCTTTGCTCCGCATGTTCCTCAGCTCCGCCTGGAACCAAAAAAATGTCAATAGAGTAAATCGAATTTTAAAAAGCCTAAATTAGTAAAAAATTATCCTATTTGATTAGGACGGAGCTTTTTCCTGATCTTATTAGTCGTACCAGCCCACGTCATCACACGCGCTAAAAGCAGAAGTGAGGCATCTTAACGGACTCTTTCGTCCCGTCCCCTCGCAATTACATCAGTCCTTGTTTTCTGCGTCGCTTCCCTCTGGATTAACCACGACAGCGGTAGCGTACCTAGGAGTGACCTTGGTTATCTTTATCCTGACCTTATCGCCTTGCTTCGTTCCTGGTACGAAAACGATGAAGCGCTCAACCTTAGCTACGCCTTCGCCTCTTCTGCTGGTATCTGTTATATCTACATCGTACTCTTTTCCTTCTTGCACCGGCTTCTCGAAAAAGCCACCGCTGCTTCTCCTGTAAGACATTCATTTCACCTCCACATTTATTTTTTGCAAAGGAAAGGTAAAGCCAGCCCTTAACCGAGTTAAGGAAAGCAGTACCCAAGCCTTCGCGTAGAAATTAGCGCCCGGCATATAAGCCTGTGCCATGTTATAAAGCAGCCAAAGTAGTACATGGCATAATATAACGCCCACTGCAGAGCTGGCTTCAGCGTCAATAAGCAAACGGCCTCAGAGTGCCAACAAATTATAATCAGATAACAACCCCAGATGGGCCAAGAGCTAGCGCTAAAATGATCCAGGGATTGCTCAAGACTCCTCACGTTCACGGACTATTTGGCAGATCATACTGCAATGAGGACGAATCCCTTGTATAATCACGGGCATATTCGAATGACTTATCATGAGAAGTTAATGGCTTCTTATTCCTGGAGAGGGTATGTGCTCAGGCCATATGTAGCTGACTCTTTGCCGGTTCCAAATTCAGCGAAGTAAAGCCGGAAAAATTCATCATACTTTTACGGGGATACCTTCAATTATTCATGGTAACACAGGAAGAAATACTAAAGAGCATCGAAGATGTCGTCGATCCAGAGACTCAGATAACCATATCGGAAATGCAGCTCGTAGATGAGGTAAGGGTTAGCGATGACGGATCAGTTAAAATAAAAATGCACATGACCACTCCTCTGTGCCCTGCTCAGTACGCTTACAGCATAGCATTGGACGTAAAGGACAGAGTATCAGCGCTCAAGGACGTTAAAAAGGTAACAGTGGTAATTATAAACCATTACCTTTCTCCGGAGATAAACCAGGCTGTCAATGGCCCCGACTGGAAGCCGGAGAGTCCGGATGAGGCTGGACCCTCCCTAGATCAGGGGAACGGCTCTGACCAACGGCGAAAAGCATCAAGCTTTTCAGCGCGCGCGATGACGCCTTATGGACGATTGCTTAAGGCCTTCTCCCTTTTTGAAAGGTCAGATAGGCGAACTATTTTACTGCTGGATAAGGAAGAGGAACAAAGAAGGTGAGGAGTTCCTTTCTGCCGAGCCCTCGGAGTTCTGGAGGTTCGACTTCTCTGAGGGTAAATACACCGATTTCATAAATTCAAACTACGTAAAGCCGCGTGGTGTGCTGACCACAAGCCTCAGAAGTAAGAAGGCCTTTGACTATGGGGTCTTCGAGCTAAGGGCTAGGTTGCCAAGGGCTGAAAACGGCCCCATCCTCTGGTTTGGTTTCGAGTTAGATGATCTATTTGCCGGCGGACTTTCCCACTTTGGTTATTGGACCAACGATGGCTCTTTGAGGGCTTTCTGCGGTGCGGCCTCCGCGCAGGTTACAATGGATCTAACTCGTTTCTTGCCCCCAGATCATCAAGTGGCAAGGCATTGGTACAAGATCGTTAGGGGCAAAAACTTCACCTTGTGGTACATAGATGGAAAGATCAGGGGCATATGCGCCCTGGCCGCAGGCACTTCGACGTCGAAAGTTTACGAAGGATATGGGTACTCTGTAGGGATAAGTGGGGATGTTCCCTCAAGAAGGCTACCGGTACTGCTAGACATAGATGGTGCTGACCAATCCGATTACTCGTGGAGCGGGTTAAATCCTTGGGACCTCAGGGTATCGGATGGAGCTAGCAGTGTTCCTCTCCACTTGAAGCTGGAAGATGAACGTGGCGTTATGACCAACAGAACGCTGAAGGCCAGAGAAATCATAACCAGCGGACCCTTTCCTGCCATAGGCGACGTCCGCGTCCGCGTCGCATCAAAGGATAAAGTAAAGGTAACTCTTGAGTCATCAGATGATGGAAAGCTGTGGCTCCCAACCGCTTTCGCAGAGGGTTCAACGTTCACAATCGAGACAAAGTCTCCTGGCATAATTGCTCGTGCAGTCATTGAACCGTTAAGCGATGGCGCACTCACCGATGCAAGCGCAACAATAATTTGAGCTCATACAGCTAGAAAACCCTTAAAATCTCAAGCCTAACTGCTGGTAGTCTCTCAAACTAACGAACCCTAACGCTCTCCTGCGAACGTGAAAAGACGTAAAGGTCTGTGACCTTACCTGAACATGCAGCCGATAAGATTAAGCTCTGAGAAAATCTATCAATCTAAGACCTTTGCCCTATACAGGGAGGCCTTTGAAAAAGATGGGAGAATGATAAGCGTGGATGTGGTTAGGCACCGCGGAGCGGTGGGAATTCTACCTATCCTTGATGATGAGGTGATACTGGAGAGACAATTCCGCTATAGTCTCAATGCTTGGATCCTCGAAATACCGGCAGGCACCTTAGAAGTTAACGAAAGCGATGAAGAATGTGCCAAGAGAGAGCTTGCAGAAGAGACAGGTTACTCGACTGATAAGCTAGTAAAAATCGGTCAAATAGCTCCAACCCCCGGCTACGATGACGAGATAATTAGGCTATTCGTGGCATGGGTAGGAAATGAGCGCTCTCAGCAAAGCTTAGATGAGGATGAAGCTATCCACGTTCTACGCTTGAACAAAAACGAGCTAATAAAAAAGATAAGGGATGGGGAAATCTTTGATGGAAAAACCGTGGTAGCTTCTCTTCTAGCAAAGGAACTGGGCTACATTTAGCGCTTCGCCAGATGTCACCTAACCCTACTTGAAAACCTTCTTGACGTCCTCGCTTACGTAGCCCCCGAGTAGGCCCCCCTTGAGAAATGGCTGGTACTTGGGTATAACCCAGTACTTCATTAGAGGCAAGTAAACAAGGCCGGATATCAGTATCGCTGATATCCACGCGTTCTGGAAAACCCAAGCCTGTCCGGGATAAAGCTGAGCTATACTCACGGGGAGGTAGTAGTTCGGAGGGAAAACCAGTATAACCGAAACAGCGAACGCTATTATTGCTGCCGGGTTCACGCCATGCCAGTACCTGAAGCGACCCCTCGAAAGAAAGTTATCGGCAAGCTCGAACTTGAACCTGCGTATGACGGCGTAGTCGAATATGGTGACACCGGCAACAGCTCCCAAAACTCCTCCATATGCAAGAAGCCAATCCTCTATGTAGGTGTAAGCTCCCTCAGAGTAGAAGGTCCAAGCTCCAAGCAAGGCGCTTATCATAACACCTATGACTTTGCCCCTGGCCCCCTGAACCAGCTCAAATGCTTGAAGTAAGCATTTGCGATATCTTACCTTGGAGCGACGGAGTTGGCATAAACGTTGACCACATATGTTGCAAGCATGAAGGAAAACAGAACCAAGTAACTCGCGTAGCGCGGTAAGTAAACTGCGGCCAAGATAACGGGATCTGCTATGCCTTTTCCGCCGTTAAGCCCAAGGAGCTTTGTTCCACCACAAGTAATTATGCCAAGAGCTCCTATGGCGGCCATCATAAACGGCATCGGAAGCTGACCCCATATATGAGCTCTTTGGGATTTCGCAAAAACGATCAGAGTAGGGGTCGTCCAATTTCTCCTTTTTGAACCTTAAGTCGACACCTGGTTAGTTTTTTAGGTTCACTTATAACGATTTCGAGACAAGGAAAGCGCCGTCTAACATATTTATGTAATGAGGCACCACAGCTACTGCCTTAAGGCAGTGCAAAAACAATATAAACCTTCTAGAGGCGCTCCTGAGCGTTAATGGACTTAGAAAAAATACGTCGGTACTTCAATCTAAGAGGACAATACGTCACCAAGCTCAAGGTAGGGGCCTCCACCGCTTACCAGCTGGATAAGTACCTTTACGTCATGGACTCAGAGAAAGGCAGAAAGATAGCCTGTTATCCCAGCTTTTGCGGCGATGAAATGATGAAAGCCACGCTTGACATGGCAAGGGACTTCGTGCTACTGCTAAAGGAAATGGGCTATCTTGATCAAGAGGTACTGCTCCTAAACGTGCTTAGGGCGGCACCAGGCTATGGTGTCCGCGATGCCCTAATCGAGTCGGGCGCGCGCGTATCCGAGAGCTGGATAAGGCCCTACTACCTGCATCCATCGTACAGGCTGCACACGGTAAAGGATTTGGGTCTTAAGTTCGAGCAGTACTCCAGCTTAAAACCAGGGTCCTACACGCTGATAAAGCCTGACACGGAGGCAACCGGGTTCACCACGCTGTTCTCGCTAGACAGGTTTCTAACCAAGTGCGAAGCACATGGATGCAGCGTAGATCGCCTCATACTCTATGGGTTCATAGCCGATACGGGACTTGAACTCATAAGAAGGACATTTTCCCGCAGAGTAAAAGAGATAATTGCGTTTGCCATCGAGGACCTGACCCCGCTTGCCCGTAATGGTTATGATATGCCAGCTTACGGGATCGACCTTTCAGCACTAGAAGAGGCTGGTGAAAAGGTTTACCTGGCCGCAAAGGCACCAGATGAAGTAGTGGACGCGCTTCTGCTATCTTGTTATCCCGGAATGGACCAGCCAGGCGACTGGTCTGAGCGCCAGACGAGGCTTTTCGATGGAGAGCGTTGGACAGAAGTAGACCCAAAGATACACCTGAAGAGAAGCCAAGAGTTACTTACTCGCCTAAGAAAGGCCCAGATAAGCGAACCCTGGTATCAGGAAGAACATGAAAAGATCTATAAAATGCACATGATGATGATCGAGGACGCTCTATCAGCTCTTCAACGAGGCTTTGTCAAGCCCTTAATCCTTCCGGCCGCTTTCGAATATCTTCTTTGTGTCGTCAGCTATATATCCTCTGAGTAGGCCCCCCTTGAGAAATGGCTGGTACTTGGGTATAACCCAGTACTTCATTAGAGGCAAGTAAACAAGGCCGGATATCAGTATCGCTGATATCCACGCGTTCTGGAAAACCCAAGCCTGTCCGGGATAAAGCTGAGCTATACTCACGGGGAGGTAGTAGTTCGGAGGGAAAACCAGTATAACCGAAACAGCGAACGCTATTATTGCTGCCGGGTTCACGCCATGCCAGTACCTGAAGCGACCCCTCGAAAGAAAGTTATCGGCAAGCTCGAACTTGAACCTGCGTATGACGGCGTAGTCGAACACAAGCACTCCCTCTACCCCACCAAGCAGAGCGCCATAAGTTAGAAGCCAGTTCTCGACGTAACTGAAGGCGCTGAAGTAATACGTCCAAGACTGAAGTAGGGCCGCAACAAGAACGACTATAAGTACCCCCCTGAACCACGATATTTTCTTGGGATAGATGTTTGAGAAGTCATATGCAGGGCCAACCGTGTCGGCATATATGTTAACTATAATGACCCCAAGAAGTAATAGCAGAAGGGCCAGGTATGCCATCCAGGGATTGCTCACGACCAGAGCCGTTAGCACTATTGGGTCCCACACCGGGAAGTGAAATACTTCCAGTGATGCGCCAGTAACCACGAGCGCCATCGCTGCAATACCAGTCATTAGAAAGGGCATGGGTATCTGCCCCATGGTCTGGGCGAACTGACTCTTAGCGAACCTGCTGTAATCTGGCATGCTTAGCACCATAGTGGCCCAGAAGGCAACGTTGGCGTTTATCAGTCCTATTAGCGCGTACCAGAAAGCACTACCTGAAACCGTCACCGGCTGCGATAGGATTGAAAGCCAGTGCCATCCCGCGGCGTTCATGGCGTAGTAGAAAAGTATTAGGAAACCAGCGAAACCTATAAACGGCACGCTCCAGCTGACGATCTTGAGAACCTTCATGCCAGTTTTTGGAGGGGAAAGGTAGAGAAGGACAAGCCTCACCAAGATGGTTATCATGAAAACGGACCAGAAAAGCAAGGGATTTATGGTTGATATCAGGAAGGGCAGCAAGGCAGGCGAAGTCTGCGCAAGGTGGAGAAGGGCGTTAACCTGATGTGTGGCGATTATATACATAGCGCCTATGGCCTCCGTTATTATCCACGTATCTATTCCCCACCAGCCAGCCCCTATTATGCCCCTAAGTATTGATGGTATCCAAGCACCGTAAGTCCCCCACCTACTCCTAGTTAAGGGAGTTTCCGGTATGCCGTACCTAGCTCCGCCGTGAGCCACTATCAACATGGGGACCAAGACTATTAGGTTTCCCGCTAGGACAGCCAATATCCCCCAAAACCAGTTAAGCCCGAAGGGATATGCCAATGAAACCAATGACCAAGACTCTACCTCTATTGACATGCCAAACCATATGGAGAAAAAGGTAAGGGAGCCCCAATTCCTGTGCTTAACAGGAGTTGGGTGAAAGTCCTCGTTCCAGAGGTACTTTTCTTCTGGAAAGCCTTGCTTGAGCTCAACGTACCCCTTATCGGGATGAAACTCCGTAATGGCGACCCTATCTATTTCCTTACTTTCTGAAGTCGACACCTGGCCGAGGGTTTAACCCTGCTTATATAGCTTTCGAAAGAAAAAAGCCAAATTTTTACATATTTATGTAATAGTTCGCAATCACTTTTTAGACCGATGCCTAGCGACCAAAGCGATTCCTATCCCTATTGTCGCAACGAAGGCCAATACCGCGACCGCGTAAGGTGCATAAACGGTTATAGGAGCGGACGTTATTTCTAGGTAATCGCCGCTGGGCACAGCGTAACCATAGACCGTTATGATCGCTGAGGGGTCCTGCTTAAACGACAACGAATAGGTCTGCCCATTAAATGTGGTCTCGAAAAGAACACTCTCGTTGGTAAGGTAATCCTTAGTGAAGGTCGTTATCCCGGTGATGGGATTGTAGGAACGATGCCACTGAGATAACGGCTGATCAAACTCTGAAAAGTCGAGCAACGCTTTAACCTCGCCCAGGTGAAGACCATGGCCCCTCATCATAGAGTTCAGTAAGGCATTTGAAACAAGAAAGCCAGGAATGCGGGAGTTCACGTTGAACGGTGAGCCACGCCACTGAACTTCCCATTTTCCTCCCAAGGCGAAGGCCTTCCACTTGAGGTTGACCAACAACCTGGATGAATTTATCTGCGTTACGTTGGCAAGCCACAATGTCAACGTCAAGTTCTGTACAACGTCGGCGTAGTCTTGCGTTCCCTCATACTTTAGCGTGTACGTGAGCGTGTAGTTGATTATAGAAGCGTTTGGATCTTGCTCCCTAATGCTAGCTAATAGTGGCCCGGCTTCCTCGGGTCCCCCTTGGCTTGTCACTTCCTCAGAGCCGCTCTTACCGCTAAACATATTGGATAAAGGCGACTCAGAAGGATAGGTCAAGTTGAATGACCTGCTCACTGAATAAGTTACCTTCGCAACCCCTTGCTTGGGGTATATTACCGCGTTAATTGTGGCTCCGAAAACAGGGTATGTCCCCGCCGAGGCCACCAGCAACAAAAGCAAAGATAAAACAGTCACGCGCACTTTCATCATAAGTTTATGTAAGCCTCAGCTAATAAAGAACCTCAATGAAACCGCTTTTTCTGCTTAGGAACGCCCGTTCCCGATCTCAGCATAAGCACAACTTTTAAAGCCGGTGCCGCAGGCCTACTACCTTTCGCTTCGCCCTGCGCCATTGCAAATGAATAATTTTAATTCAGACAGGCTGTTGCAAGACTTACGCAGACCGTTGCAGGAAGTAACGACATAAAGCGCCAGCGGTCCTGCCCTCGTTAGTCGAACCGCTTGTAAAGTCTCGGTACTTGCTTCAACGAAGCCCGCGGTCTAAGTCGCATCAAATGCTAGCTAGTCCACATTTTCAAGCCATAGCTTCTGGCGTGATCGTCAAACGTCAATTGAGGCCATAAGGAGTATTCAAAATTAAGATGAGCATCACCATGACTCACGGGAGATAAGGCCTTCTACGATTTTAGGAAGCCCTGCCTCGCGTAGTTAATAAATTCCACAAGTTTAAGGTGTCCTAGCACCCTCGCGCAACAGGCCGAAACTTGGTACCGTAGTGTATTAATCCTTCTTCACCGTCCTCAGATATCTTCCTAAAGACGGCCTCCACTTCCATGCCCTCCTTGACCTCTCCGAAAACATCGGTGAGGGTCCCGAACACCCTAACGCCGTTCTCCAGTTCAACTACAACCACGTAATACGGTACGTAGGCCTCAAATCCCTTGGGCGGGCTGCGGAGAAGAGAAAAGCTAACGATCCTTCCCCTTCTAGGTAACTGAACAGTCTCCACGTCCTTAGAGTGACACTTAGGGCAGGAATTCCTAGGGGGGAAGGTCAGCGATCCGCAATTCTTGCACTTAATTCCCTCGAGCCTGTAGTAAGCGCCTATATTTCTCCAGTACCTTGGTACGGTCATCGCGCTCACCTCTTTCTCTTGAAAACGCCAACCACGGCATGTGATCCCGATCCGCCCAAGTTGTGGAAAGCACCGATCTCCGCCCTGGGCACCTGCATCTTTCCGGCTTTCCCCTGGATTTGCCTCACTACTTCAACGGCAGCGTAAACGCCAGTAGCTCCGACGGGATGCCCTCTTGCCTTTAACCCTCCCTCCGGATTCACTGGAAGCTTTCCATCCCTTTCAGCGTTACCCTCATGGAAGAACTTGGCCCCCTCTCCTTTACTAACCACTCCTAGGTCTTCAAGGGCCAAGGCAGCCATTATCGTAAAGGCGTCGTGCACCTCAATCAAGTTCAGGTCATTGACGTCAACTCCTGCCGCGGAAAAGGCGACCCTGGCAGCCTTAGCAGTTGCAGGCACATCACTAAGGCTCGACCTTCCGTTCACCGCTATGGTGTCCACGCCAACTCCCATGCCTGCAAGCTCCACCTGAACGTCACCCTTTACAAGCTCAGGCCTTGCCAGAAGAATGGCCGCAGCGCCGTCACCAGTAGGTGAGCAGTCCAGAAGCCTTATGGGGTCCGCTATGACCCTCGATCTGTTCACGTCGTCCACGGTAATGGGCTTCCTGAGCTGGGCGTAGGGATTGTCGACGGCGTTTTTATGCATGAGGACGGCGATCTCAGATAGCCAATCTCTGGGTACGTTGTACTCTTTCATGTAACTTCTCATTAGCAGGGCGTTTAGAGAGGTAAAGCTAGCACCGTAATACGATTCAAAATCGGCGTCAGCCGCCTCAGCAAGCGCGGACGTAACGTTATCAGATGGCTCTTCGCTTAGCTTCTCCACGCCTGCAACGAGTACGGAGTCATAAACGCCTGACTTAACGGCCATGTAACCAGCAAAGAGCGCCGATCCTCCGGAGGAGCAAGCCGACTCGACCTTAAACGCAGGAACCAACGGAAAGACACCCGCACCATCCTCGAGGGCAAGACCAAGGTGCTCTTGCCCATCAAGCTCTCCAGCCACCATGTTGCCCACAAAAACTGCCTGAGGCTGAATTCCTGCTTCCTCGATGGCCTGCCTTGAAGCCTCTGCAAAGAGATCAGAAAGCGAGTCCTCCCATCTCCTACCTATCTTCGTTAACCCGGTTCCAGCGACAACTGGATTATCGGTCACTTCGCTCCACCCCCAAGCCTTATCCCTCCTCTGAACTTCAGGTACAGCGCGTAATCTATCTCAACGCGCCTACTTAAGTAATCCATTACCCTCTTCGCCTTGTCCCTTCTTGCCTCAATGCCCTCTTCAACTACGAAGCTGAAAGAGTCACTACCGGCCCCTGAGCCAAAGGATGTAACAAGTATCCTCTGACCTGCTCTAGCAACATCAAGCACGGCGGAAAAGCCCGTGATGGATGCCGCAGCGTACGTATTGCCTATTACAGGGCTCAGAAGCCCAGCCTTTAGAGCGGATGGTGAGAAACCAAGATCCCTTGCCGCGGTCAAGGGAAAGCGACCATTTGGCTGGTGAAATACCACATAATCGAAGTCTGAAGGTTTAAGCCCAAGCTCTTCCATGAGAGCCCTGGTTGCGCCTTCCACGTGCTTAAAGTAGGCTGGCTCGCCAGTGAAACCCTCCCCATGAGATGGATAACGGGCACCATACCTCCTCCAAAAGTCCGGCGTATCTGAAACAAATGAGATCGATCCCTCGAGGGTCGCTGCCGCTTCCTTTGAGCCGGGCCCTACAATTATTGCCGTGGCCCCCGATGCAGCCGTATATTCCAAGTGATCGCCCGGTCCCCCCTGTGCTGTATCAGATCCTATTGCCATACCGTACCTTATCATGCCAGATGCCACAAGGGCAATCGAGGCCTGAAGTCCCTCCGTTCCAGCCTTGCACGCGAACTCAAGGTCAGCGGCAACAGAGAAGGGACCTACTCCCAAGGCCTCCGCTACGGTCGTAGCCGTGGGCTTAACCGCGTAGGGAGGGGACTCTGTCCCCACGTAAAGGGCACCTATCTCCTTCGGGCTAATGCCGGACCTGTTGAGCGCGTTCCTTCCCGCCTCCACTGCCATTGTAGCGCTGTCCTCATCAGGGCCTGCCACGGCTTTTTCTTTGACGTTAAGTTCCTCTTCGTACTGCACCGGGTCGCGCCCCCAAACCCTCGATATCTCCGCTACCGTGAGCCTGTACGGTGGAATATAGCTTCCCCAACCATAAATTGACACGGCACTTCTTGGTTTCATGTTACTTGCACCAATCAGAAAGCTTTAAGCTCTCCCTGCCCCGAGAGCCCCGCTTCAAAGGCCTTCAAGTTAACGTCAACAGCCCTCTTTGGGACGTATAGCGATATCGCCCTCTTGAGGGTATCAAGGTCAAACGGAAGCTGATACTGCCTTGCCAGAGAGCCTAGCAGCACGCTGTTCGTAGCCCTTGGCTCACCCACGGAACGAGCCACAGCTCCGGCATCCACCAAGTAAACCTTGTCTGTTACGGCCGTCATGTAGCTCTTGAACTCCTCCATGGTTGGGTACTTGGTAAGCCCGACCGAGGCCGTCACCGGTATTACCTTGTCCGTGGCCACAATAGCCAGCCCGCCCTTCTTGAGGTACTTCGCATACCTCATAGCTTCCCAAAACTCCAAGGAGAGCAAAACGTCCGCTGAGCCCAGCGGTATCAAAGGGGCCGGCTCTTCCTTCTCCCTTATCCTAACATGCGAGGAAGCAGTTCCTCCTCTCTGTGCCTGGCCATGTGTCTCCCCAGCCACTACTTTAAGGCCTGCCAGCACAGCTGCAGCAGCTACCACGCTCGAAAGGACGAGCGTGCCCTGCCCACCTACACCGCAAACCACCATATCAAGAGATCTCTCGGCCACGGTTATCACTTCCTCTCGGTTAGGTGTATGGCATGGAACGGGCAGTCCTGCTGGCAAAGCCCACAGCCAGTGCATTCGCTGGCATTTATCACAACCTTTTTGGTGGCATGATCAAATACAAGTGCTGGACATCCGGTCTCAAGCACGCAAAGCCTGCAGCCAGTACACTTACTTGGATCAACCTCGTAAAGAGGCAGCTTTACGGCTTTCCTTCTAGCCTCTCTCTCTATCTGAAGCGCACACTCATGCCTGAAGACCACTACGGAAGGACCTGGACTTGATATGGCTTCCTCGAGAGCGGCCTCCGACCGCTTTATGTCTTCAAGGGGATCAACCGTTATTACCTTCTTCACGCCTACTGCCCAGGCAACATCTTCAACCAGTATCGATGGAGATACCTCTCCCATGGCATTCAAGCCCGTAGAGGGGCTGGGCTGGTGACCTGTCATGGCTGTCCACCTGTTGTCAAGAACTGCGACCGTTATGTGAGCGTTTTCCATGACCGCATCGATAAGGGCGGGAATACCTGCGTGGAAAAAGGTCGAGTCGCCTATAACTGCTATTATGGCACCTTTTACGCCTGCCTTCTCGAAACCAACGGCCATGGATATGCTTGCACCCATCGAAATGCAGGTGTCAAGCGCCCTCAGTGGGGGATTGACGCCCTGGTTATAGCATCCTCTATCACCGGCAACTACCCCACCATGTTTTCTTATTATCCTCTTTATGGCGAGGTAGCTCGCCGCGTGAGGGCATCCCGCGCAAAGGTAAGGATACCTGTTCTCCACGTCGGCGAGCTTCTGCACGCTAACCTGAGTAGGCGGGTCGCTCAGGATGGCCTTGGCAGCACCGACCTCAAAGGCCCTTGCTACCCCCTTCACAATAGAGTCAGTTGTTATCTCCCCGTACCTTGGTATCGTGCCTGTACCCCTTCCCAGTATGAGGGCGTTGATCCCGCTTGATTGGGCGAGAGACCTAAGCTCCACCTCAACTATGGGCTCAACCTCCTCAACTACAAGCACCAGCTTGCGTTTTGCCATGAACTGAACGAGCTTACCCTGAGGTAAGGGGTTGGTCATGGCCAGCTTAAAAACAGCTATGTTTTCGGGGTTCGGAAGCTTTGAGATAGCCTCCCTAACAAACTGATAGGTTCCTCCACAGGCAACGACGCCCAAGGGGGCGTCGTTATTTCCATCCTCGTTATTGAAGGGACAACTCTCGGATATAGATAAAATCTGTTTCTGAAGCTCCTCGAAGCTTGGCTGCCTCTTCCTCACGTTTGCGGCCACCATGACGTACCTGTCATCATTCTTCTTGAAGCTCCCTGGCCCCCTTCTTGAGGAAACGGGAGATAAGGTAATGGCAGCCCTAGCATGGGCAAGCCTATGCGTTAGACGAACAAAAACTGGAAGGCCAAGCTTTTCGGAGACCTCAAAAGCCCACTTAGTGGCGTCCTTAGCCTCTTGAACAGTAGCCGGCTCCACCTCAGGCAACCTGGCCATCCTAGTTATGTAACGGGTATCGCCCGTGTTCTGTGAGCTGTAAGGGTGAGTATCGTCCGCGGTCACTATGACGAAACCCGCGTTCACCCCAGTGAGCGCAGCAACCATGAGTGGATCGACCATCCAGTACGTGCCCAAATGCTTCGCTACGGTCATTGCTCTCTTGCCTGCAAGCGCTGCAGCGTAAGCAACCTCAAAGGCAACCATCTCGTTCGTTGACCACTCAACGTGAAAACCGAACTTCTTAGCGTGACGAGCAAGCGTTTCCAAAACTTCGGACGAAGGAGTACCAGGATAAGCTGTGGCCACGTCAACGCCAGCCTCCTCGGCTCCCCTGGCTACCGCTTCGTCACCAAGTGCTATGGCTACTCCCTCAACCTCGGAATCTAGGGCTGAAAGCTGCAAGTTAACATGCACATGTCCATACTATCCCCTAATATATATATTATCTCTTTTCCGCAAAATAAGTTGCGCGAGATGGAAAAAAGGCAGGAATAAAAGATCAATGACCAATGCTGACTTTTAGGGAGTAAGGTCCATAAGCGCTTTCGGGCTTGATGTCAACTAGAAGTCCCTCATCCCTCTGCTCAAAACTTAGCTGCTCTCCATTCAAGAGACTTACCGCCTTCACGCCATCGGCTAGGCTGGACCCTAGCGACCTTATCGCAATCCGGCTTTTCGGTGCCGAAAGGCCAATTACGTAAACGCTTTCTTCCTTACGGGTAAAGCGGAAATCCCTCTCTGTGTAATCCTGCTCCGTTTCCCTAAACTCCCCAGCTTCAATCTTCGTAGGCCCCTCACAGCACCTATCCCATGGCCTCGTGGAGTATATCGCCTCTCCATTTATCTTGAGCCACTGACCAACATCGCTAAGCACCCGCCTCTGGTCCCCCGGTATCGTACCGTCGGGACGAGGAGCCACGTTCAGCAGGAGGTTTCCGTTCCTGCTCACTATGTCGGCCAAGTCGGTTATAACAGAGTAAGGGCTTCTGAGCTTGCAGGCTGTTGTGTAACCCCAAGTGTCGTAGCAGATGGACGTGTCGCTCTGCCATGGAGTATCCTTTATGCGCGCAAGCTTTCCTCTCTCCACATCAAGCACGGCCGTTCCCTCAGGGAAGGCAGAGTGCTTGTAGTTTATGACGACCTCCTCACCCCAGCTGTCAGCCTCACTGTAGTAGAAGGCAGCGAAGTCGCGAAGGTAACGCTCAAAGGCAGAGTTCTCTATCCACCAATCGAAGTAAAAGAGGTCAGGCCTATACTTAGATACCAACTCCTTTGCCCTCTTGAGCCAGTCCTCAAGAAACTGCTGATTTGGTTGGGTGTTGCTCGGCATTGCCGGACCGTAAAGATCTTGATAAGCCGGGTCGTTCACGTCGCTCTCAATCTGCCTCCCTCCCTCAAAGTACCACCAGTGCTCCGCCCTGTGATACGAAACACCGAACTTCAATCCCCTTCTTCTAACGGCCTCGGAGAGCTCCTTCACCACGTCTCTTTTTGGCCCCATGTTGGCGGCATTCCAGCGGTTCATCTCGCTGTCCCAAAGCGAGAAACCGTCGTGTTGCTCCGCTACCAGCACCACGTACCTTGCTCCTACACTCTCAAACGTCGAGGCC
>ERZ1669250.485-NODE-485-length-17766-cov-2.982271_pt1 | contig 17766 bp, 17 predicted proteins | sample MGYA00579295_ERZ1669250 | MGnify/ENA primary metagenome ERZ1669250 (study PRJEB41166, sample SAMN08046056) | hot springs metagenome | biome: hot spring; feature: acid hot spring; material: thermophilic sediment; isolation source: thermophilic sediment from acid...
GAAAGAAATTCAGCGTCCCTCCCGGCCTTGACATTAAATCTCATCTGGATCAGAGTTTCGATGTTGCTGACGTGACCTATGATTTTCAAAGAATGTCAGATTTTCTCTCCGATACAGGAATAAAATCGGTAATAATCAGTGCCGGCGTGGTGAACTTCGCCCGTAAAGTGAGCGAAATGTACCATATAGATGGTTATGTGGCGAATGATGTTATGGGGGTAGGAAGAGAACTGAAATTTGTGAAAAACGTTGATCCGGCGAGAAAGGATCTGAACCTCAAAACCTATCTCAGAAAATTCAGTGTCAAAGAGTCCGAGACAATATCCATAGGCGATTCCATTGCAGATTTTTCCATGAAGAAATGCTCATCATTTTTCATCGCCTTTAATCCTCTGGACTCGGTTCTTTCTTCCATGGCAGATTTCACCGCGTACAATTTCGCTGAGGTCATTCGCATCGTTGAGGCCATAAACGATCTGGCAAACGGTGAGAGCTATGGTTCTCCGCTCTCAGAGTGAAGCACATTGTTTTCAAAGATTGAAATATCTTTCAAGATTCTTTTTTTCATGAAAATCCGTCTCCTTGATTTTATCTGTGATAAAGTCCTGTAGGGATCTCCATTTTTCGATGCATTTCGAAAGAACATAAGTATCAGCTTAATATGCGGTAAGATAGCGTGAAGGATTCAACGAGAATAGTGTTATCAAGCATGGCCTTTTCGATGGCCTGGCTAACGATCAGCTTTGCTTTCCCACTATTAGGCGTAAAGTATTTCTTAGGTTACACAAGGATAGGCATCATAGGGATGGTTTCTAACCTTTCCTTCGCCATCGCGTCTGCTTTATACCTGAAGGCCGGTGCTTCTGTCATCAGAAGATCCCTGAGGATCATACCTCTGGTCAGTGGGTTCATAACGTTTTTCTTTGTGTTTTCTTCGGCTAACAACTTTGCATACATCATAGGTATTGTTTCAATAATCCAGGCTTTTTTCTGGATATCGATGGAGATATACCTCGGATATGCCTCTGGAACAGGAAATGCAGAAAAGTACACTGCATCATGGGGGTTTCCCATGGTGTTTGCTCCACTGGTGGCGGGTGCCATAATACAGTACATCGGCTTCAGGCCGCTGTTCATCATGGGGTTGATATTTTTCGTTGCGGCTGGGTTTCTAGCACCTACCGTAGAAGGTTACGGAACAAAGAACCATGGTGAAAAGCCATCCGTGATAATTATTCTGCCACTTGTTTTCAGCGGTATTGCCATCGGTTTCTTCTTCTATGTGATGGTGCCTTACCTTAAGCTACATGGATATTCATACGTTGATATAGCGATCATAGAGACGCTATTCGCTGGCGTTCAGGCTCTGGTGTTTTTCCTGCTAAACTTCATCAGAAAGATGCCAGTGAGGATCTATTCAATCATAACGGCAATTATGAGCGCTTTTCCCCTGATACTTGTGGTATCTCTCAGCATATATCTTATAATCCCAGTCGTCGTGATGATAGCAGTTGCCTCGGCAATCGGCTTCTCCAAGATACTCTCGTACATATCCTCGACAACGTCTCCCAATGTAGGCGTATTCTATTATGAAACATTTTATGCCATCGGGTTCTCAATCGGTTCCTCTATCGGCGGATTTCTTTTTGAGTTCGACCGGATGTTTTCATACATCATATTCATCTTACCGTTCATCTATTCTGTACTGTTTTTACCCATGATAAAGAAGAAGAGTTTTGATGCTATCTGCTGATGTATTTAAACATAGAACTTTAATCCTAGCTTTATATAAAAAGTGAATCGAAAAACGTTATTATGACATTATGCAATCACTGGTACGGTGGTATATTGAATCTTTATGAGTACATGGGGAAGGATATCTTCCGTCAGTACGGAATACCTGTACCTAACGGGTACGTAGTTTCAAGCGTAGATGAAGTCAGAAAGCTCACAAATCCTGTGGCCGTAAAGTCGCAGATTCTGCTAGGAGGAAGGGGAAAGGCCGGAGGTATAAAGTTCGCCAAGACCGATCAGGAACTTAAGGATGCGGTCAAATCACTGCTTGGAACAAAGGTGAGGAACCTCACAGTTACCAAGGTTCTCATAGAGGATATGCTCAGCATAAAGCATGAGTATTACGTTAGCATTGCGCTAAACAGGTCTGCAAGATCACCCACCCTGATCGCAAGTGCTATGGGTGGCGTCGAGATAGAAACGGTTCCGGATGAGAAGATATTTAAGAGGATAATCGATCCATCGCTCGGATACTCAGATTTCATAGGCAGAGAAGCATCTACATTTATGGGACTGAGCCCGGATCTTTCCAAACAGTTTCTGGATCTTCTGAAGAAACTTTACAACGTCTATCGTGGTGAGGATGCGGAGCTGGTGGAGATCAACCCTCTTGTGGAGACAAACGACGGAAAGCTAATAGCGGCGGATGCTAAGGTTGTCATAGACTCTGATGCGATGTTCAGGCACAGAGAGTTCGACATAAAGGATCCGGAGAAGACGCCTCTGGAGCTCAAGGCGGAGAGCAAAGGATACGCATTCGTGGAACTGGACGGGGATATCGGCGTAATTGCGAACGGCGCAGGACTCACCATGGCAACGCTGGATGCTTTGTTGCTGCACAAGGGTAGGCCAAGAAACTTCCTGGATCTGGGTGGAACTGATAATGTCGACATAGTGGTGAATGCTTTTGACCTTGTGCTAGAAGCCAAGCCCAAAGCAATTCTGGTGAATATATTTGGCGGTGTTACAAAATGTGATACCGTTGCTCAGGTAATAGTGGATGCCAATAAAAAATTCGATATCAAGATACCCATAGTTGTTAGGTTAAGTGGCGTACATGAGGAGGAAGGTAGGCAGATATTGAAGGAAAACGGCATAGAGGCTTTTTCTGAGATGATGCCTGCAATTGAAAGGGTCACGAAGGTGTTTTAAATGGTTTTGATAGACAAGAACACAAAGGTAATAGTCCAGGGGATAACTGGACATCAGGGATCGTTTCATACGGGAGAGATGCTGAAGTTTGGGACAAAGGTTGTCGCAGGAGTCGCTCCAGGAAAGGGAGGCACGAAGTTTGCAGATAAGGTACCCATAGTGAACTCTGTGTCTGAGGCAATGCAGTATGAACCAAACGCCACAATGATATCGGTACCTGCACCATTCGTCAAGGATGCGGCATACGAGGCTATAGATAATGGTCTCAAGATAGTATACATACTCACTGAGCACGTCCCATATCAGGACGCGATGGAGATAGTCAGAGAAGCCTCACTTCGTGGTATTACTGTGCTTGGCCCGAACGGTCCAGGTATAACCGTACCATTCGAGAGCAAGATAGGCATCATGCCCAATCACATATTCAAGGAAGGCGATGTTGCGATAGCCTCCAGAAGCGGAACCCTCACGTATGAAATAGTCTATGCAGTAACCAAGGCGGGAATGGGCGAGAGCACCGTTATAGGCCTTGGCGGTGATCGCGTTGTTGGGCTTACCTTCATAGACGTTCTGAAGATGTTTGAGAAAGATGAAAAGACAAAGCGCATAGTACTGGTTGGTGAGATCGGCGGAAACAATGAGGAGCTCGCAGCAGATTACATCAAGAAGCATGTGAAGAAAAAGGTGGTGGCGTACATAGCCGGGAGAAGCGCACCACCAGGCAAGAGAATGGGACATGCAGGCGCGATAATCGAACGTGGAGTTGGTACCGCAGAATCCAAACTTAAGGCGTTTGCTGAGGCCGGAGTTAAGGTTGCTGATTATCCGCAGGACATACCGAAGCTTCTGGAGGAATAAGCATGAGCAAGAGAGATATTCTTTCTGTACTTGATATGGAGAAGGATCTCGGCGAAATAATAGACCTATCTCTTGAGCTTAAGAAGAACAGATACAGAAGCTACGATTCGCTGAAGAATAAGGTGCTCGGCCTGATTTTTGAAAAACCAAGCACAAGGACCAGAACGTCCCTAGAGGTCGCTATAGATCAGCTTGGAGGCCATGCGGTCTATCTCAATCCTTCAGAGATGCAGCTCGGGAGGGGAGAAACGATATCGGATACAGGTCATGTACTTTCCAGATTCCTGGACGCTATAGCCTACAGGGCATATGATCACAGAAACGTTGTGGAACTTGCAAGAAGCACAAGCATTCCAGTTATAAATGCGCTTGACGATGTGGAGCACCCACTCCAGATCGTTGCAGACTTCATGACAGTCAAGGAGAAGAAGGGCAGATTCACCAATCTGAAGTTTTCCTACATAGGCGATGGAAATAACATGGCAAATTCCCTGATGTTCGGCTCGGCTCTGCTTGGCACTGATATGTATGTGGCATCACCAAAGGGATACGAACCAAAGTCCGAGTTCGTTGAGAAGGCCAGAAATGTTGCAAAACAGCATGGATCCACCATAACAATAACAAACGATCCTGTAGAGGCTGCAAGAGATGCGGACATAATATACACAGACGTATGGATATCAATGGGTGAAGAATCAAAGAAGGGTGAGAAGGAGAAGGCCTTTAAGGCTTACCAGATAAATGAAAGCCTTGTATCGAATGCGAAGAGGGATTACATCTTTATGCACTGCCTTCCTGCGCATCGTGGGCTTGAGGTCACAGATGGAGTGGCAGACAGCATAAACAGCGTGATCTTTGACGAAGCAGAAAACAGGCTGCACTCAGAGAAAGGAGTTCTCTACAAACTCCTTTCATATTGATTTTTATTGGAATTTATTGGCCTGGCGAAGCTGTAAAACACTCTCTTCAGACAGAATTACGTGAACTTCTATCAACGGGAGAATTCAATAAAGAATTTGCAGATTTATGGGAATAGGCCTTGTGCGATCAAAGTAGAGGCCTTTGGAGGCATCTCCGGCTTGATAGCCGAGACTTCAGATGAATAGTCGTTGACAGAGAATAGGGACTTTGTATGAAGCAAAAAGATCACCATCTCTGGCCTAATGATACAGAAACTTGCCCAAATTGAAAAATTTTAAAGGAAAATTTCTTACTCATAAAGGACATCAATGAAGTTACTTCTTGATTTTTATTTACAGCGAACGGGCATCACACCAAGTTCACTTTAGAAACTTGATCCTTTAAAAACATTTTAACTGTATGCTATTATATATGTAATGCTGAAACACTGAAAAAAATCCATAACAATCCGGTAAAATTCCATGAAATGAAAATGTCCACAGAAATGTTTAATAGAAACCTACATATGTTTGTATATGGTCTTAGCCCGAAGGAAGGATATAAACAGCATAGTATCCGAAAGACGCCGTGAATTGCGTGACCTTCCGACGGTACTGGTTCCTGTATGGCAGATAAAGATCAGAGAGAGATTCGGTATAAACGTAGACAGAGAGATCGCAAAATACATTGTACTTGCCGCACATGAGAACGGGACATGGAAAAGGCAGAGGGCTACGCGCAAGATAGAAAGGCTCCTCATTGAAAGGGGAGAAAGCAAGGAAAACTCTGCCAGAATAGCAAAGGAAATAATCGATCTTGTTATAGGCACGCCTGAATACTGATGGGTATAAAGAGTGATCTGGAGATTTTACTTCAGAAACTTCAACCTCTCACAAATTTTAAGAACCATCTAGAGCAGTATCCAACGGATGCTTCCAATGCTGCTTATTTTTTGATCGAGATATACAACGATGGAAACATAACAGGAAAGTCTGTGATAGATGCAGGCACCGGCAACGGCATCCTGGCCTGCGGCGCAAGATTTCTCGGGGCCGGAACTGTTTCTGGATTCGACATAGATCCTGAGGCCATAGAGGTTGCCAGTAGGAACTGCGTCGACGTTAAATTCTTCGTCTCAGACGTGTCAGATGTAGTTGGAAAATACGATACCTGGATAATGAATCCGCCATTCGGATCGGTGATAAAGCACTCAGACAGATCATTCATAGACAAAGCCTTCGAAACATCCAAGTGGATTTACAGCATCGGAAATGCCAGATCCAGAGACTTTCTTAAGACAGAATTTTCAAGCCGGGGCGAGATATTCCGCGAAGAACGAATATATCTGTCAATTCCAAGGATCTACAGACACCATACATCAGATTGGATGAAGATAGAAGCAGTTATATTTGGGGTGAAGAATCATTCATTTTGAGGTTTTGGAATGAAAATCCCCATAGGATCCGAGATGTCCTCATAGTTATCGATGACCAAGTTGCCTCTCATCATCACATGCGAGGGAAATATTGCATCCATACCGTTGAACGGACTTACAGGGAATTTAGAATGCAGCCTGTTGTCGTTGATCCGTTTAACTCTGGTGAAATCCACTACCATGAAGTCTGCGTCATATCCTACAGCTATTTTGCCCTTCTTAATACCGAATAGGGATGGTGGAGTCTCTATGGCAGTTCTGTAAAAGACCTCAAATGGTACCACCTTCTTCTGAACCAGCGCCAGGAATAATGGTACCCTTGTTTCAACACCTATGATACCTGATTTGGCATATTCAAAATCACTTTTGTCATCTTCGGTGTGAGGTGCATGGTCTGAAGATAATATGTCGAATTTGCCGTCCACATAATCCTGAAGAAGCTTTTTTTGAGTCTCGCTGTCCCTGAGCGGAGGATTAACCTTGCCAATTGACCCAAGGGGCATCTCATCGTTGAGCAACAGATGATGAGGAGTCACCTCCCTCAAAAAATTGCCTTTAACATCTGATGAGGAGACATGGGCCATGATCTTTCTCTCTATCTTCAAATCACTGACGTATTTTGCAGCTTCAATCTCGCATTCTATGGGCCTTGCATTGTTGTGATCTCTCAGGTTCTTTTCTTCGATTCTGTGCGCTCTGAGGCATCGTTCTGATTCTCCGTGGAAGATGACTGTGTATCTGAGATCGTTTATCATCTTCACATCCTCATCGGTGATGGCTTCAGTCCCGGTGGAATTTGTCGAACCTCCGAGATAAACCTTAAGTCCTATGCTCCGCCTGTCTATGAGCAGCGCATTGTTTCCGGTTTCCATAGAATAGAGTGAAAAATCAGCATAGGATGTTGAATCTATAACGCCAAGCTTATCCCCGAATGCATTGTATTCGGTCACAGGTATCCTGTTGTTTGGCATGTCCATAACATAGGTTGTACCGCCATATATGGCCGAAAGTGAACCGCTGCTGAAATCCTCTTTTTCTGTCTCACCAGGTGTTCTGAAGTGCACATGTATATCGGTGGATGCGGGAAGTATTGCCCCATTAAACCTTGTTTTCGGCACATTGCCGGCGTTTTTCTTTATTTCAGCGATCTTTCCATCTGATACTATAACTTCGAGGTAGTCAAACTTGCCATTGTAATAGAAGTTCCCGCAGATGGCTCTATCCATGTCTACCACTCAGATAGGATATCAGGCTGTCGTAGAACAGCTTACCCGTAGCTATTTCCTTCATGGCATCAGTGTACATGGCCTGATATGGATAGTATATACGTTCTGGGTGCGGCATTAACCCTATTACATTTCCATGTTCATTGGTGAGCGATGCTATGGAATCTATAGAACCATTTGGGTTCCATGGGTAGTCGTCGCTTATACCAGATGGATCTGAATATTTGAACAGGATCTGATCGTTTTCATAAAGCCTTTTCAAGACTGATCGATCTGAAACTGCGATCCTGCCCTCAGCATGAGCAACAGGAACCTGAAATGATCCTTTACCACTGAACGCATCTCTAAAGATCGGATTATTTGAAACCATGGTCATGTAGGTGTAGCGACATTCAAACCTTCCCGATTTGTTATTCGTTAGCGTTATCTCTTCCCTGTTCCCTATGAGGCCAAGCTCCATGATCACCTGAAAACCATTACAAATACCAAGAAAGGGCTTGCCAGAATCAATGAAATATTTTATGTCCCTTCCTGCCACGGATGAAAGTCGTGCTGCGAATATCACTCCTGCTCTTATATAGTCACCTGCAGAGAAACCTCCAGGCACTATAAGGGCATCGTACTCACTGATGGACTTATCTCCATGCGCCAGATCGCTCACATGTACATAATCAGGATCGCCACCGCTCCTCCTGACTGAAAAAAATACCTCAGTTTCGTTATTTGTACCCTCCATGAGGAGGATCCCAACCTTTGGTGGCTTCATATCATTACTTGCCTGCGGACCTCTCCTTCTTCTTGAGCCTCAGCCCTGTATATCCACACTTCCGGCATCTTGTTGCGCGTATCGAATTCCTTGCGTAGCAGCGCATGCAAATTTTCTTATTGAGACGGCGTTCAACCGCTTCTGGAAATGCCATTAATTTCACCCTTTACATTTGATGCATCATACCTGGATCCGTACCATCGGGATTCAGCTGGCATGATTTGCCGACCGTATTGTCACATCTCATACCCTATATGATGCAAATCTACAGTTGAATCTTAAATTCTTTGCCTCATTTCAACTATTTACTTAAACCTTATCTTGTATTGTTAACCTATTTGATAGATTATAATATGATTTATGGCCCACAAACTTATTGAGGAGAAGAAACATCAACTTTTGATTTGATCGATATGTATCCGGCATTTCAAGTATGAGAAGCTAAAATTTACGCACAGTGCGATGATCATCTTCAAGGATTAATATGGATATTCCATAAAATATCCGATAGAATTATGCGAAGATTCTGAAAATATTGTTCATTTTTTGAACATTTACAAAATTATATTTATGGAATCTACATTAAGGAGCGTGTTTATACCTGGATTAGCAGTAATTTTATTCATAATTGCCCTGATATTGATACGTACAACCATCAGAGCATTTCATGGCAGAAGATACTCAAATGTGAGGGTAGTACGTTTGCCTGCCGTATATATAATTTTATCCGTTTTCGCTGTTCTCATCAATTTTGCAGGCAGATTCTTCTATTATTCCATTCTCCTTCTCATACCGGCTGGCTATGTCTTTGGATCCAGATTTGCAGGGCAGGCACAGTTCTTTTACAGATCAGATGTTCTCTATTACAGGCGATCGCCCGTGATATTCATAATTTGGCTCTCATCTTTCTTGGCCAGGATATTCCTTCAATTCGTGCTGCCGAACAGCTTTGTCATAAATATCATTATCGACTCTGTTTTATCTTTCACGGCAGGCCTGCTCCTAGGAGAGAGCATAAACCTCATCGTGAAGAAAAGACAGATGACGGAATCCAGAGATATAAACGCAGATGTCCAGCAAAAAAATTATTGACCATCTCTGCATGTGTTTATGATCAAGCATGAAGGCAGCCATAGTTTATGAACCACTTGGAAATGAAAATCTCAAGATAGAAGACATCGAGGATCCAGAGGCCAGAAGCGGTCAGGTACTCATAGAGGTGAAGAAAGCTGGTCTGAACCCAGTTGACTACAATACCATCAATGGTAAGATCGTTTACAAGCTGAACCCGCTCCCGCATATTCCCGGTACAGAGGTGTACGGCACTGTGGCAGAGGACAGTGAAAATTTCAAAAAGGGCGAACGCGTGGTCGTCTACAATAGGGTATTCGATGGCACATGCGAACAGTGCATCTCTGGAAACGAACACCTCTGTGTTAACGGTGGTATATGGGGAGTCGTTTCAAACGGAGGTTATGCACAGAAGGTTGTTGTTCCGGAAAAGAATGTATTCAGGCTTCCACACAGCGTGAGTGATGAGATGGCTGCCAGCATAGGCGTAGCGGCCCTTACGTCCTTCAGAGCGCTCAGGCTTGGCGGATGCTCTCCTGGAAAATCAGTTCTCGTTTTCGGCGCCTCTGGAAACACTGGCATGTTTTCTGTACAGATTGCATCCATGATGGGATGTGAAGTCTACGCAGTATCCAGAAAAGACTGGATCGAGGAATTCGGAGCCACGGAGGTATTCGAGGCGGATAAGATACCTGAAAGCATGAAATTTGATGTTGTAATAAACCCCCTGGGAACGCTGTTCTGGAAGGAGTCATTGAAGCATCTGTCTGTTCGCGGATCGCTGGTGACGTTTGGCGTCTTCACAGGCCGTGAGGGCACGCTGGACATAGCCGAAATGTACACGGGCGAGAGAAGAATAATAGGATCGACTGGAGGCACCAGATTGGATCTTAGGGATCTTCTGGAGTTCATGAAAACGCATGATCTCCGCGTTAAGATAGCCAGAGAGTTCAAAATTACGGAGATGCAGGAAGCTTTGAAATTCTACAACCAGAATCATGAAGGCAGGATACTCATATCGATGAGAGGATCCTGATCCTTTCAGTTATGTTTCCACCGAATATATATGAAGCAGATACAACGATGTCAGCGCCTGCGTTCTTGACTATCCTTGCAGTGTTGTCGTTGATGCCCCCATCAACCTCTATCTTGGTTTTGAAGCCGTTCTCTTTTATATATTTTGAAGCGTCATGGATCTTATCAGATACGTCAATGAATTTCTGGCCAGAGAAACCGGGATACACCGACATTATAAGGAGAACCTGAACGTATTCTAGCAGATCCGATACCTTCTGGAATGGCGTATCTGGATTTATAACGAGCCCAGCATCAACCCCTTCATCCCTCATTCTTTTTAGAAGAGCCAGTACATTTATTGGGCTTTCATAATGCACGTAGACCAGATCACCAGCTCTTCCGAATTTCTTATAATAGAGATCCGGGCGCATCACCATTAGGTGGCTCTCTATTCTGATTCTTGAGATTCCCTTTAAGAAATCATAGAAATCTGGGCCTACTGTAATGTTTGGGACAAAGTTGCCGTCCATAACGTCTAGGTGAAATGAGAATGATCCGGCGTTTTCGCATTCTCTGACCTGATCCTGTATCTTCGAAAGCGAGGCAGCCACGATTGAAGGAGAAACAAGCATCGCATCGCCATTTTAAATGGTTATAAAAAATTTGGTATTTTCTAGGCATATGAGAACACCACATGCTAGGGATACCCAATAGGCATATCTATTAATATTCATGCGGCATATTAACCACTGATGCCTGCAGAATCCGGAGAATATCTGGCTAAATTCGTTGAATACATGACAGGTGAGAGAAAGAGCAGATACACCATAAAGGAGTACCGGTTTCTTGTGGGTCAGTTCCTAGAATTCATGAGGAAAGATCCTTCAGAGGTTACGCCAATGGATATCGAGAGATACAAGAACTATCTGGCGGTTAAGTTGAAGTATTCAAAGACAAGCCAGTATCTTGCCATAAAGGCGGTGAAATTATTCTATAAATCTCTGGATCTGAAGATTCCAGTGAATCTGACGCCCCCGAAGAGGCCTATGCATATCCCTGTATATCTAACGGAGGATGAAGCGAAACGCCTCATAGATGAGTCAAAGGCGGATCGTAGGATGCATGCGATAGTCTCGGTTCTTGCCTATACTGGCATAAGGGTTGGCGAATTGTGCAATCTTAGAATAAGCGATGTGGATCTTCAGGAGGCCGTCATAAACGTCAGATCTGGTAAAGGTGATAAGGACAGAATCGTGATAATGTCAGAGGAGTGCGTCAAGGCGCTAAGTGAATATCTAGATGAAAGGCTATCCATGGAAAGCGCTGATGACTATCTATTCATAAGCAATAAGCATGTAAAATACGATACGTCCACCATAGAGCGAATGATAAGGCGTCTTGGAAAGCAGGCAGGAATACAGAAAAATGTGACACCGCATGTGCTCAGGCACACATTCGCCACCTCAGTCCTAAGGAACGGCGGCGATATAAGGTTCATACAGCAGATACTGGGGCATGCAAGCGTGGCCACAACTCAGATATACACGCATCTTAACGACTCCGCCCTTAGGGAGATGTATACAAGACACAGGCCACGGTATTAGTAATCCCTTGATATGAGATAGCCCGATAGCCACTCCAGATAGGTTTTAACGTTATTGTTCCCCCTTATCCTTCCGAGGTATTCCTTTGACTTGGCCACAAGGTTGTCCATCAACTTGACAGAATAATCATAGGATCCACTGTTCATGACGATACTCCTTATTCTATTGAATTCCTCCGGAGTCACGTTTCCCCTCCTCAGAATACGATCTATGAACTCGGCGTCCTTTCTGTCGGAGTACTCCATGGCCTTTATCATCAGCAGCGTTCGTTTCCCCTCATTCACATCGCTGTATATCGATTTGCCTGTAGTGTTTTCATCACCGAAGAGACCGAGTATGTCGTCCTTCAGCTGAAAGGCTATTCCAAGGGTCCTTCCAAACAGTCTGAGATCCATGATCTGGTCGTGCTTACCGCTCAACAGCGCACCCATAGCAAGTGGTCCTTCAAGAGTATATTTAGCTGTCTTCCAGAGGTGCAGTCTTATGAGGTCGCCCTCCTTAAAGTCGTCCATGGTTCCAGAGATAACATCGAGAAACTGCCCATAGCCTGTCATCTCTATCGTCTTGGTCAGTTCCATGTCGGCCATGAGAAGCAGTTCAGGATCAAACCCGGACGTGATGAGGCTCTCATGGGCATAACTCTCGGCCAGATCTCCAGCAACTATAGCGAGACCTTCACCCAGCTTCTTTCCCTTTTCAGATGCAGGGAAGAATGATCTCCAGAGCCTTATATGCATGCTGGGTCTGCCTCTCCTGAGGTCGCTGTCATCGATCACATCGTCATGTATCAAAAGATAGGACTGTGCAAGCTCTATCGATATGGAGGCATCGAATATGGCATCATTTTCATCGGAGAATAACCTATAGCCAAGTATAAGGAATATGGGCCTGAGCCTCTTTCCACCGCCCTCGGTGTAATCTCTTATCATCCTTATGACTCTGCGTGAAAGTTCGTCCTTTGTCTCCGCTTCTTTCCTGTCGAAGAACCTTGATATCCTTTCATCTATCCTTGCCTTGTAGTTGTTTATGGTCTCATGCGGATCCTCGGTTTCTATCTGCATTTTCGTGAGTATAGCGCGTTATGTTAAAAATGTTTTTCATAAGTTCTGGAATCCGAGGAGTAGATATAGAAATGATCATAAAAAACGGCTCATGATCGATATCCGGCGGATACATTCAGAACGTTTGTTAATAAAAGTGTGCATTATAAATGAGTTATGAGATCAGTTTTCAGGATCATGATGGCCTGGACTTCTTCCTCGCAGAACGAATAAGAACCACATGGCTATGAGAAGAAATACGAGTCCAGATGTGTATCCAAGGTTAAAATAGGTGCCTCCACCAACTGGGATTTTGAGATACCCTACGCTGTTCAATATCCATAGTACAAGAGTTAAAAGGATCAAAGCTTCTGGGGTTCTCACCCAATTGTCTGACATGTGATCATCAGAATATATGACATAAGATGTTAATTAATTTTTCTAAAATATATGATCCTCAAAAATTTTTGATCTTATATCATTATTTCTATTCGATTACATCTGACCATGGTGTGTCATTATTCGACGTAATTTGATTCCATCATACAGACATGAAATATAGAAAACAATAACTATCCATATTGAATAAGCCAATCATGGGTTTCTTCGAGGAGATGAGATCTGTCCTTCTTTCTGGGCAGATCAGCGATAAGGATGAGCTTGAGGACGTCAAACTGAAGCTCTCAAAAAAATACGGCTTGGACTATATTCCAAGCGATGTAGAGATCCTGAATTCATCAAGCTTCGACGATAATGTGAAGAGAATCCTCAGGAGAAAACCCACTCGAACCATATCGGGAGTGGCAGTGGTTGCGGCTATGACCTCACCAGAAAGATGTCCCCATGGCAAATGCATATTCTGTCCAGGTGGAATAGACAATAACTCTCCTCAATCCTATACAGGATATGAACCTGCGGCGCTAAGAGGAAGAAACAACGCATATGACCCGTATATGGAGACGTTCAGCAGGATAAAACAGCTTGAGACCATAGGACATGACACATCGAAGATAGACCTCATAATAATGGGAGGAACGTTCACGGCAAGAGATACAGAATACCAGAGGGGTTTTGTGAAGGGCTGTCTGGACGCCATGAATGGAGTTATAGGAAATAACCTAGATGAATCCATAAGGATAAACGAGACCAGCAGGCACAGGTGCATAGGTCTCACGGTTGAGACTAAGCCGGACTGGTTCTTCGAGCGTGAAATAGATCTGGCACTTAGCTATGGGACAACGAAGGTGGAGCTCGGCGTCCAGAACATAAATGACAATGTACTGGCGATGAACAATAGAGGGCACACCGTGAATGATATAGCAAGATCCACTCAGCTGGCCAGGGATGCCGGTCTGAAGATAGTGTATCATATAATGCCAGGTATGTACGGATCGAATCCAGATCTTGATCTGAAATCTTTTGAACTGATGATAGGCGATCCAAGATTCAGGCCTGACATGCTGAAGATATATCCAACGCTGGTCACAAAGGGTACCGGTCTGTACAACTTGTGGAAGAACGGCAGATACAGGCCATACACGACAAATGAGACTGTTGAGCTTATAGTGGAATTCATGCGAAGGATGCCAGAGTGGATAAGGGTACAGAGAATACAGCGTGATATACCGGTGCAGTTTATAGTGGCTGGTGTAAAGAGATCGGATATAAGGAACCTGATAGAGAAGAGAATGAAGGATGAGGGTATTGAAACCGGCGAAATCAGGTTCAGAGAGATAGGCCACCACAACGCTAAGAATGAAGCCATCAATCTGAAGGTAGAACGCTATGACGCAGGTGGCGGAAGGGAATACTTCATATCCTATGTCACTGAGAGCAACAGGATCGTTGGTTTCGTTCGCCTAAGGATACCTTCAGATAAAGCACACAGGCAGGAAGTAAGCGGTTCAAGCATCATACGTGAGCTAAAGGTGTTCGGATACGAGGTGCCGGTGGGAAAGCACGAGGAAGACGAGTGGCAGCATCGTGGATTTGGAACAGGTCTTGTTCAGGAAGCTGAAAGAATCACTTTGGAAGAAGGCTTGCATCGCATCTTGGTCATATCCGGCATAGGGGTCAGGGAGTATTTCAGAAAGAGAGGTTATGAGGATCTTGGACCATATGTTGCCAAGAGAATCTAGAATATTAAGAAGAAAAGCATCAAAATTTTTGTGAAGCAATCTTCTCAAATTTCGAAAATTCGAAAGATTCTATGTTAGTAAAGAATCGTTCTGATTCATTTGGTACTTGATCTTTTAGAAACTCAAATGCACATAGTAAATTATTAATATGTTTATAGAATTAAACTGAAAAATGGAAGCCTCAATCGTATTGCTTTCAGTATTGGTTCTCATCATGGCAATATATCTGATCTACACAATATTAGAGGCAGAAAAAATATGAATTTGATTGAATATGAAGCTTACTTCTGGGCAAAATTCTTTGTCGCCGAAAGAGCTGTGTCAGGTGTCATTATAATACTTATATATCTTCTCATAGCCTCGCTGCTTGCCTACATCCTCTCATTCCACATAGCAAGAATATACTCTGATCAGAAAAACGTGTTCTCCAAGATAACTGGAGGGACGATCGGCTTCTTTGAAAGAATCATAGGCGAATCGCCTGAACATTCTATGGATTTCAAGGAATATTTTCTCAACCTTCTTCTATTCAATTTCTTTGCAGGTCTCATATCTTTTCTTGTTATAATGTTTCAGCATTATCTGCCATTCTCTTATGACTCCCTCGGTATGTCGCCTTCGCTGGATTTCAACACGGTCGTGAGTTTTCTCACGAATACAAATTTGCAACATTATTCAAATCCTATGCGATTATCATACTTTAGTCAGACTTTCGTCATTACGGGTCTGATGTTTCTATCCGCGGGAACGGGATTCGCAGCCTCAATGGCATTCGTCAGAGGCATTAGAACGGACACAGGGAAGATAGGCAACTTCTATCATGACTTCCTTGTATCAATTTTTTACCTGATCCTCCCGCTGACCATCATAGTCACCGTTATACTTATCCTGGCGGGCGTACCGGAAACCATGCAGAGATACATAACCGTGAATGCGTTTATCACAAACAAGGTATACAACATACCGCTGGGCCCAGTCGCCACGCTTGAGGCGATAAAAAATATCGGCACCAATGGCGGTGGTTTTTATGGTGCGAACGCTGCATTTCCATTTGAGAATCCAGACTGGTTCACGAATCTTGTGGAATTCGTATCATTCGTCATCATACCTCTGGCATCGCTTCTCTCCCTCGGTATAGTGTTCGGTGATCGGAAATTCGGTCAGATGCTATACTGGGTCATAATGTTCTTCTTCATATTTCAGGGGCTGTTTTCATTCTTTGGAGAATTTGTCGGAGTGCCATTCCTCCATATAGGATACTACACGGGCAATATGGTTGGTAAGGAGACGGCTATAGGCATATCGCAGAGCACGATATTCGCCGTAGGTGCGACGATCACATCCACAGGTGCATCAAATGCAGCACTGGTTTCATACACACCGGCAGGTATAATCGGCGTACTCATAGGTCTTCTCTTGAACGATCCTCTTGGAGGCGTTGGTACAGGCGTTCTCAACATATTCATGTATATAATTTTCACAGTTTTCATAGCTTCGCTGATGGTCGGTAAGCTTCCAGAGCTTATGAGCCTCAGAATAGGATCAAAGGAGATCAAGTATTCGACCCTGTCGCTCATAACACATCCGCTGCTTGTAGTCATACCGCTAGGAATAACCCTGATGATCCCCCACCTGATGTCAACATTTGTGAATCCATACTCCTCAAGGATAACGGAGCTGCTCTACGAGTTCGCAACTTCGGCTTCGAACAATGGCTCAGAGATGGGTGGCTTCGACACAAATCAGCCGTTTTTCAACTACATTGATGGCGTGCTCATGCTGCTTGGGCGATATCTGCTGATCGCTTTCCAGCTCGCAATAGCCCAATATTTCTCTGTGAAAAAGGCCAAGGCCCAGTATTATAGATCCATAAACACCAGCAACTGGATATTCGGCATTCTGCTCATAGCGGCCATGGTTCTCATAGGGCTTTTGTCCTATTTCCCAATTATTGTGCTTGGGCCACTGCTCTCATGGGCCCATGATTTCAATCTGATGCTGGGGGCGATGATTTGAATCTTGGGAAAATTTACGAAGAGTTCATACTCACAATGAAAAATATGCGACCGGACATCATAATACACAATCCGGTTATGTTTCTGACAGAGGTATCTCTCTTCGTTTCAGTATTCGTGTACGTATTTCCAGGATTCTTTGGAGTACCTTCTTCAGCAACCTACATGCAGTTCTATCTTGCGGTGGTTATACTACTGTTTCTCACGGTGTTCTTTTCCAGCATGAGCACCGCCATATCCGAGGGCAAGAGCAAAGCCATAACGGATTCGCTGAAGAAGTTCAAAACAGAGGTCAAGGCGCATGTAGTCAAGGACGGCAATATAGTGGATGTGAAGTCGACAGACCTCAGAAAGGGAGATATAATAGTAGTTTACAGGGATGAAATAATACCAATTGATGGAGAGATAGTTGAGGGTTCAGGCTACGTTGACGAATCAAATGTGACTGGAGAATCAAGATCCGTAATGAAGGTTCTTGGCGATACCGTCACAGGATCCACGAGGCTTGTCACGGATAAGATTAAGATAAGGGCTACCGCAGATCCGGGAAGCACCTTCATAGATAAGATGATAGATCTTGTCAACAGGGCAACACGGGAGCGTACGCCAAATGAGATAGCGCTCACCGTTTTTCTTTCAGGCCTGACGCTGATATTCCTTATAATAACTGCGTCAATATTCTCGATCTCTCATTACTATGGCAGGACAGCAAACATCATGATGCTGATCGTTCTCCTTATAGCGTTGATT